>Ga0307990_1000253_pt1 | contig 51146 bp, 52 predicted proteins | sample EllFjometagen129_FD_203168 | JGI IMG/M metagenome (GOLD analysis project Ga0307990, IMG submission 203168) | Marine microbial communities from Ellis Fjord, Antarctic Ocean - #129 | ecosystem: Environmental > Aquatic > Marine > Unclassified | place: Southern Ocean | collected 2014-10-08
GGATTGACAGTTCTTTGAAATGATAACCAGCCGCAAGCGGTAGCACAAACGTTAACTCTTAGTTGTGGATTGACAGTTCTTTGAAATGATAACCAGCCTACAGCTCGGTCGGGTTCGCGGTGCAGGGGTTGTGGATTGACAGTTCTTTGAAATGATAACCAGCAGTGGACTGGAGCGAGTTTTCCATCCAAAAGTTGTGGATTGACAGTTCTTTGAAATGATAACCAGCGCCGCATCTCCAAGCCTTGTAGTCCTGATAGTTGTGGATTGACAGTTCTTTGAAATGATAACCAGCGAGGATGTCTGCAATGACATTCAATCACTAGTTGTGGATTGACAGTTCTTTGAAATGATAACCAGCGCCAAGCGCGACAAGGAAAACAAGGCCGCAGTTGTGGATTGACAGTTCTTTGAAATGATAACCAGCTCAGGTTGTAGCGGTGTTGTGCGAAGTCGAGTTGTGGATTGACAGTTCTTTGAAATGATAACCAGCAACCGTAAGGGCTAGCCTCGTGCCTGCCCAGTTGTGGATTGACAGTTCTTTGAAATGATAACCAGCACCGATTCCGCAGGGAATGAAGGCGCAGGAGTTGTGGATTGACAGTTCTTTGAAATGATAACCAGCAAAGAAAAAATGAATGCGCTAGTAGTATCAGTTGTGGATTGACAGTTCTTTGAAATGATAACCAGCGCCGCATCTCCAAGCCTTGTAGCCCTCATAGTTGTGGATTGACAGTTCTTTGAAATGATAACCAGCGAGAGACGTTGGCGGTAACACCAGCCCGAAGTTGTGGATTGACAGTTCTTTGAAATGATAACCAGCTCGCTGGGTTCGATTTCTAAAGGTATCGGGGTTGTGGATTGACAGTTCTTTGAAATGATAACCAGCTGAGATGAAGAAGTATGTAACGCTGACGGAGTTGTGGATTGACAGTTCTTTGAAATGATAACCAGCCACAATCAAGCATTCCAACAAGCCATCCGAGTTGTGGATTGACAGTTCTTTGAAATGATAACCAGCGATGATGCTTGTTGGTCGCGCATCTCAGGGGTTGTGGATTGACAGTTCTTTGAAATGATAACCAGCCAGCACTGAAGGAGCCCGAACTATGCCAAAGTTGTGGATTGACAGTTCTTTGAAATGATAACCAGCCAGGCAGAGCAGCGCTCTAAAGCGATTATGGTTGTGGATTGACAGTTCTTTGAAATGATAACCAGCATGATCATTGCGCGTGTTGTCAGGTCGACAGTTGTGGATTGACAGTTCTTTGAAATGATAACCAGCAGCTGGCCAGCACGTTATGCACTAGCGAGTGTTGTGGATTGACAGTTCTTTGAAATGATAACCAGCGAATTCATCGCGCAGGGTGTTGGTGCCGCAGTTGTGGATTGACAGTTCTTTGAAATGATAACCAGCATCGATCAGCTTCTCGATGTCGAGGGTGCAGTTGTGGATTGACAGTTCTTTGAAATGATAACCAGCCCAATACTTAATCGACGCCACGCTCATAGAGTTGTGGATTGACAGTTCTTTGAAATGATAACCAGCTACCCATTTATCATATCGCTTTGAGTAGTAGTTGTGGATTGACAGTTCTTTGAAATGATAACCAGCCGGATGGCTGGGGCCTGCTGTGGGTTCGCGGTTGTGGATTGACAGTTCTTTGAAATGATAACCAGCTCCAGTCGAAGACACCCTTGCGACGCTAAGGTGGTTGAAGTAGAAGAGGGTTTGCAGAATGATGTACGGCAGAATAATAAAACCGTCCAGAAGGAGCTGAATGAAAAAAACTAATCGCATAACCGAATCGATTGCCCGACTTTCCGAGCAGGCTCCCTACTTTTCGATTAATGCATTGCGGGAGTCCGTAGTGGAATACAAACCGGACACGGTGAAGAGCTACCTGAGCCGCCAGAAGAAGGCTGGGAAAATTTTTGATGCCGGGCGCGGGTGGTATTCGTCGCTTCCCGAACCGTACCAGCTCGATACGGCTCCGGTCGAAAAACTGGTCGGTGAATTGAAGGGAGCATTCCCTCTGCTGGATTTCGCCTGCTGGTCGACTTCGCAACTGAATGAGATGCTGCGCCACCAGCTGGCCAAGCACGTTCAGTTTGCTTATGTGGAACGCGATGCCATAGAAAGCGTGGCCGACTGGCTCCGTGACAACGGTTACCGCCCCTGCGTCAACCCCGGCAAAAAAGAGCGGAAATCTTTTGTGATTGAAGAAAAATCCGTGGTCGTACTGCCGCTGACCACCAAATCTCCGCATCAGGACGGCTTCGCAACATTTGGGAGGGTTGTGGTGGATGTTTTGGCCGATTGCGCTGATTTGTCTATCATAAATCTTCCGGAGTTTATTGAAGGAGCAAAGGCGGTAATATATTCGAAACGCATTGATATATCAGCGTTTTATTCATATGCGGCACGACGCGATACGGATATTTCAAAGGTAGAAAAAGGGGGTTCAATCCACTAACTCCAGATTTATTGAAAAAGTGGAGTTAGTGTATTTTGAAGCAAAAATCATGAACATATTGCAGGAAAAGTGCTTCACGAAGGGATGGCTCGACGAACAACGGGCCGAGATGAAGCGGGTTGATCCCGGCCTGCTGGAAAAAAGCATCTATGCGCTAGAATTGGTCGGGCTCCTCGTCCACAAGGAGATTCCGTTTTTTTTCAAGGGCGGAACCTGCATGTTGCTTTTGCTGGATGAAATCCGCCGGTTGTCTATCGACGTAGACATTGTATGCACCGCATCAGGCGCGGAGCTTGAAGCTGTTTTGAAGGAAATAGGAGAGGAAAGCCGGTTTGAGAATTTTGAGCCAGACCGCCGCGATCCGAATCGCCTGCCAAAACGCTCCCACTACAAATACGGCTACACCTCGGCCGTGAACGGCAGACCTGCCGAAATCCTGCTGGATGTCATGGAGGAGGAATGTCTTTACCCGCGAACCATAAGCAAACCGGTCGCCGCCCCGTTTGCTATTCCGGAAAATCAGTTTGATGTCCAAGTTCCGACGATTGAAGGGCTGACCGCCGATAAGTTGACCGCATTCGCTCCATGCACCATCGGGGTGCTCTACTCGGAACGATCATCATTAAAAATCATTAAACATTGTGCCGACATCGGCAAGCTGTTTGACCATTGCGAAAATATGAGAGAGCTACTGGCTGCATACGAGGCGATCTGGCCGGTCGAGGAATCATATCGAAAAGAACCTTTTTCCCGCGAACAGGTGCTCAGCGATACCGTTGAGGCGGCCCGTTTAATCGGCCTTCTTGGACTTACCGGGGTGTGTCCGGAAACGGAAAAAACCGACATATTAATCAAGGGGATTCGACAACTTGACAGCCACATCATCGGAAAGAAATTTTCAATGGACGAAGCCAAAATTTGCGCGGCCAAAGCGGCGTGGCTGGCAACTGCGCTGAAGCAGGACGATCGGATTGAATCCTTCCCCCGCTACAGCGTTGAAGAGTTGCGAGAGTTGGCGGCATCACCGCTTACAGAAGAGTTGGCTCCCCTCAACCGGCTAAAAAGTGGAGTCCCTGAAGCCTATTACTATTGGTTGAAGGCCGACGTGATATCGGGAAGAAGATCCGCAGAGAATTTTTAAAGGCTCGTTTGCTGCTGAGGTGGAAACGCGGGCTGTTCCTGAAGTGGTGACTAAGAACCGCACGAAACTGATCGCCAAGCAAATTATAGTTCTTGCCAATGGTGTGTACGAGTTCACCCAGGATTATGAATTCAGCAGCCCAAGTCTTGCCGCCGCTGTTGTGCGCGGCAGTTCCGCCAATGGCCTTGTTGAATGGAAAAATAAAGACGGCCAGACGCTCAAATCAATTGCGGGTTGAGGAAAAGGGGTGGGGCGAGTCGACATTTCGAAAAGCAACAGTGGATGCGGGACTATTCAGAAAAATTAAGGCCCCTGACGGGGTGCATGATGGCGCCGGGGTCAACCTGTGATTTGTAGCATTTGAAAGCAGATCAGGAGGGATGAAGTGGATCGACAGTTTGAAAAGCAGAAGAAGGAATGGGCGGTTGAGAAAACTTGGGAAACTCAAACAACCTCGACTGACTTGCTTCCCGACGTGGCGTCTGATGCATGATCGTCAATCTGAATGAATCCTTGATCTGGGAATCCGATGTTTTAATAATCCGGGGTGAGGAAACGAGGAGGGGAAGGATGGATCGACAATTCGAAAAACAGAAGAAGGAGCGGGCAGTTGAGTTGGGAAAATCCGGCGACCCCGCGTCCCTGCCGGAACTGATTGAACTGACCCGTTTTCCAGCGGCGAGTGTGCGCAAGTTGGCCGCCTCCGCTATCGGCAAACTGGCTGGCTTGGTGGCCGGCCCGGAAGCCGCCGTGCAGGCGCTTCAGCCGCTGTTGCAGGATCATTTTCCGCAGGTGCGGCAGTACACAGCCAAAGCGCTCTGCGCGTTTGGCGGCGCAGCGCAATGCGCACTTTCCGACCTGCGCGATATGGCGATCAGTCCCGCAGAACCCCAATACAACAACAATTGCGCCAAACGGGCCATTGAGTTGATTGAAGAGGCGCGACGGATTGCAGAGAGTCAAGCCGTTCATTGCTGCCAGCGTTGCGGCGTCAGGCTGGAGGCCGACGAGTTTGTCCGCTCACAGAAAGCTTTTCAGCGCCCCTTCTGCAAAACTTGTTTTGATGAGGTTTTTCTGGAGCGGCGCAACTTTGAGACCAAAGTGGAGCTACAGAAAACCATTCGCGCCAAAGACGGCACCTGGGTGCAGTCTAAAGGCGAGCGGCTCATCTGCGAAGTGTTGGGTGCCGAGGGAATAGCGTACCGCTACGACGAACGCTTCCGCATTCTCGACGGCTATGCCATCCGCCCCGACTTTTACCTGCCCGAGCGGGACGTTTACATCGAATATTGGGGCATGGACACCGCCGACTACAAAATCGGCATGCTCAAAAAACAGCAACTTTACCAACAGCAGGGGAAAAAACTTATTTCACTAACTCCCGCCGATAAACCTGACTTGCGGAACGTGCTGTTGAAAAAACTCGAACAGCTAAAATAACCGCGACAACCTTGTTTCACGACGTGGCGTCAGGTGGAAGGGTTTTCTCATCGGTTCCTCGACCACCAATCCCGCCTGCTACTACCGCGTGCAGGTCGAACTGCCATAGACCGTTTCCAATGATTGGAACTTTCCTGCACGGATTTTCCAATCATTGGAAAATTGGGGGGTGAAGGCTCAGCTGAAAGCCCGACCCTATGGGCCTTCTTCCATACCTTGGAAAAAGAATAAAAAATCTGGCAATGTCGGTTCCAAGGGTTGGGGAAATCCGCTATACTGAACGTTCGTTTTTTTCAACAAAGGAGTTCTGTTATGAGCAAAAGTTATAATATTGCAGTGATCGGCGGGGACGGCACTGGGCCGGAAGTGGCCAGCGAAGGTGTGAAAGTTCTGAAGGCTGCGGCCGATAAGTTTGGATTCAAACTTAATTTTGAAGATTACGATTACGGCGGCGATCGCTACCTACGCACCAACGAAGTCCTGCCCGAAAATGCGGCAGACGAGCTGCGCAAACACGATGCCATTTTCCTCGGCGCGATCGGTCATCCCGACGTCAAACCCGGTATCCTCGAAAAGGGCATTTTGCTCAAGCTCCGCTTCGAGCTCGATCAGTACATCAACCTGCGCCCCGTGAAACTTTTCCCCGGCGTGGAAACCCCGCTTAAGGACAAAGGCCCGGCGGAAATCGATTATGTGATCGTCCGCGAAAACACCGGCGGCATTTACACCGGAACCGGTGGCGCTACCATGAAAGGCACGCCGCACGAGGTGGCTGTTCAATCGATGGTCTACAACCGCTTTCAGGTCGAGCGTTGCCTGCGCTACGCGTTCGACTATGCCCGTAAGTCCGGCAAAAAGTCGCGCGGCGTTGGCGAAAACAATACGCTGGGTCTTGTCGGTAAAACTAATGTGCTGACCCACGTCTTCGATTTGTGGGAGCGCGCCTTCCACGAAATCGGCGACGCCGATTATCCGGATGTGAAACGTGACTACTACCATGTCGACGCCACCTGCATGTGGATGGTGAAAAGCCCTGAGTGGTTTGATGTGCTTGTGACTACCAATCTATTTGGTGACATCATCACCGACCTCGGCGCGATGACGCAGGGTGGGATGGGCATCGCGGCTGGTGGAAACATTAACCCGGAAGGTATCAGCATGTTCGAGCCGATCGGCGGTTCTGCTCCGAAGTACACCGGGCAGAATGTGATCAACCCACTGGCCGCCATCTGCGCGGGATCGATGATGCTTAAAGAGCTCGGCGAAACCGAAGCCGGCAACGCGATTGAAGCTGTCGTGGCTGACATCACCGCCAACAAGCTGAAAGGTCTGGCTGCCGGACGCATGGGCTATACCACCACCGAAGTCGGCGATCTCGTCGCGAGTGGATTAATGTAAACGCAGAGACGCGAAGAGCGCAAAGGCGCGCAAAGAACCCGGCCCGGACTCCGGGCGGGTTTTTTTATTAAACGGGGCGGTTCGTGAGATGGGGAGTAATACGGAATCAATTTGATTTGTATTGATCGGAGTTCGAAAAAATACTTATCACGTTAATTTCTTATAAGATTAGGAGTAAGAGTCAGACTCAGATTGTGAGGAAGAGGCTCCCTTCTTAATCATAATCAACCTCCTAATCTTAATCTGCTCCGTCTGCTATGTATCCCGGTTTTCAAGTTTTGGAAGCGTGACGGTTCGGGAAACCTGTTGTGCTTCGGGTTTTAAAGGGTCGTGTCGCGCAGGCGAATGCGTTGAGGGATTCTGTATTTCTCCATGATGCTTTCGGTGGCGCTTTGAAATTTTTCGGCATCTAGAATTACGGTGGACATGCTGTACGATGCGACGAATTCAATGATGTGGAATTTTTCTATTGGATGTTGAAAGGCCTGTTCAAGATCCGCGATGGAATGAACCGGACGGGTATTAACCGTTTTGACAATGTTCTGGGCCATGTCGTGATAGCCGAGGTTGTATTCATCAGGGAATACATCAGCGAGAATGATCATTCGTCGTTGATCCCCCGAGTTGTTGTTGCTTTCCATGTTTTGATAAATCCGAAGCCGAAGTGGAATTTTTTCAGCCCAGTTTTTTCCCCAGGCCCGCAGGTAGGGGATGTCGAGTTCGCGGAAGACGAAGCCTCCGGCAAACAGGTAGGGGGGAGGGGTCTCGATCCGGTATGTTGGAATTCGCATGGATTCACAAGGAATGTTTTTCAGGGGAATGTCGAGGGCCAGCTCGCGCTTGTCCCGAAGAATCCGGGCAGGAATCGTGTCTCCGGCATAGTGACCGTCTGTGGTGATCAGGCTGAAGTCGAGCCGCCCGTAATACGGGTGAGGGTAATCTCCTTGTGAATCAATGGGATGCCCGTCGAGTTCCAGTAGAATATCATTGGGCTGAAGAATTCCATCCGCTGATCCGCCGGGGATACAGTTGCGAATGAGAATGCCGCGCGGTGTTCCGGTGAGTCCAAAATATTCTGCTTGTGCGAGACCCTGATTGATTTGCCAGTTCGCGCCGAGCGAAGCGAATCCCGGGTAGACGGGCATTTGTGCCGCATGGAGATAGGCTTGGATGAGTTCCGCAGGAATTACCGTGATCTTATTGTCGGATTGATACTGTGTGATGCCGATTAGCTTCTCGTTGCTGAAGAGGGGTTCGCCCCAGCCCCCGCCTTGAAGGTCGGAGATAAAAACGATAGCGGCATAGCTGAAATAGGGGACTTTGCTTTGGCGTACCGTTGTGCGCGACCATCTGCAGGAGGCGGTGGAAAGTTGTCCGTTCCGCCATTTTGCAGCAATAATCTGGTCGCCGTCTGCCTGCTTGGCAATTTCCACCGGCGTGAGATCCTTGAAAAAGTCCGGTTGATCGACGGTGATTAGAGCGAGGTCTGCTTGTGGGTCGCGATGGACGATGCGGGCTGGCACGCGGGGCGGGCGATCTTGTTTTTCAACTTGAATGAGCGTCGCATCGTTTAGGTCGCTGGAGAGCATGAGGATTCGGTTTCCGGAAATTACGACGCCTTGTAATGTGCGGGTCCCCGGGCTTTTTTTGAGCCAGGGTCGGTACTCATTCCACTCCTGATAGGTGACGTGCACCGTGACAATTTGCTGTTCCATGATCTGGCTTGGGCGGGCCATTGCTGTGCCAGCTAGGGAGAGCAACGCTGTGATAATTAAGAGAGGTGTTTTCATAGGTTCCGGTCTTTCGGGATGCCGTACTGCGTTAAAATGTTTTGGTGCGCTAGATCCCCCTTTTCTGCATCAATCACGGTTAGTTTGTTGCCGTGCTTAAAGCGAATTAGGTGCTGTTGGTTGGTGTTGTTTTCAAACGCACCGACTAGATCTTCGAGTGTGCTGATTTCCTTGCCGTTTACGGAGCCAACCACATTGTATAAAAACTGGCTCTCTTCTGCATTTACCGCGTGGTTAAGCTTGCGGATTTGGATGACATGCGGCGTGTCAAAAAACTCATGTTCTTCCAGTGGGCGGTAAAAGGCTTCATACAGTAGTTCTGCATTGGCTTTTATGGTCCACTGGTTGCCATAGGTTTTGAGGGTTTCTCTGTTGAGAGGGGCAAAGACTAAACCGGCATAAATATAGTATGTCGGTTTTGTCTCATAGAGGTTCGCCATGAAGGGGTTCGGGTTGTAGTGATTGAGTGTAAAGGCCAGTTGCTCGCGGTCCGGATTGCGGATGTATTGAAGGGTTGCGGAGTCGCCTTTTTGGAGAAGGTCGATTGCAAGCCGGAACGGAAGCCGCAGCCCCTTCCAGTCGATGGTTCCGTCGTTGGCCACGTCATAGCCGCAGGCGGTTGTAATGATGTCGCCGGGCATCAGTAATCCTTCTGTGGTACACCCGCGAATCGTATGTTCGACCCGAACGCCCGACTCGTCGGGGCTCATTCCGGCATATTCACGTGCTGCCGGGTTGTCCATGGATGCGTATCTCACCCCGAGTTCGGGAAACCCGTCATAGGTCCCATCTTCCAGGTCATCCAGAAAGTGCTGCGCCACATCTGTTGGAATAAAGAATCCGGTATTTTCCAATTGGGTGCTGCCCTGAAACGCCACCCCGACAACTTTTCCGTCTTGAATGACCGGTCCGCCGCTGTTTCCTGGATTAATCGCGGCGTCGGTTTGTACGGCAAGATGTTGATCTCTGGATGAGTGAACGTACGATTGCATTTCGATGCGGGAAACGACCCCGGCCGTAATGGACAGGAGCGTTCCTCCGGCGGGATAGCCATAGGTATAAACTTGAGATCGAATGGGCGGAAGCCCATCGAATTCCAGCGCGGGAGCTTTTTGGATTCTGGATAGATCTTTCAATTCAAGAACGGCCAGATCGCAGTCATGACCAATGGAGAGAAGTTGAGCGGGATAAGGGGTTGGGTCATTGTGAAAATAGACGAGTAGCAACGCGGCGTCGTGAACCACATGTGCGTTCGTTAAAATGCGGTTCTTTGAAATCACGAAACCGCTTCCGGTTCCTTTGCTCGTAGACCCGGAGTTCCACGGGGTATACCAATCGAATAGATTATACTGGGTGACAATCTTAACGACCGAGTTTTCAATCTGGGGTTGAGCCAGAACGATGGGTGTCTGGCTTAGAACGAATAGCAGGGAGAGGGTGGTGACGGTTTTTTTTGTACGATTCATATAAAATCTACTCCATAATATGGTGTTCATCTTGCCTTAAAATAGGGGGTGAAGAAAGCGTAAGCCTGCACGGATTGGTCTCGCGCCATCTCGGATTTTGGGAAGCGGATGGTTTTTGTTGCCGAACGGGTTTGAGCCGTTAGAATGCCGGAAATGCAGGGCATGCAGGGTGTCTGCAAAAAAGGAGGCGATATGAGAGGGTTTAAGTGGATTTTGGGGCTTGCTGTGGTTGTACTGCTGGCTGGGTGTGTGACGGGTTCCGGAGGCGGGGATGCCGCCGGGATGGATCAACTGGCTACGGAAGCCGCTGCGATGGGGAAAGCAGACCTTCAAGCAATGGTGTCGAAATATAAGGGGCTGATTGCTGAGAAGGTGGATGTGGCCGGCAAATTGAAGGCAACGCTCAAGGAGATTCCGGTTACGGAGATGCTGGGTGAAAAAGCCACCGCTTTGAAAGGTGAGTTGAGCGATACCTTGGCGCTGATCTCTCAGTTGAAAGATAAGTTGGCGGTTTATACCAGCGCGTTGAAGGGCGTTCAGCAGTAGCGGATGTTTGACTGTGAATTAAAAACACCGGAAACCCGATTCGGAAAGTCGGGTTTTATTGTTGCGTGAAAGTTTTTAATGTTTAGAGTGCGGAAAACTGTAAAGGGCATATGGAGTGCCCTCCAGTAAATTAAAATGAAGGAGAGACTCATGAAAGTAGCAAAATGGTTGATTGCCCTGATGGCTCTGATGGTTTTTGTCGGTTGTGGACAATCAGATGAGCAAAAACTTCAGGATGCCGCTGACGGTGCTCAGAAGGATGCCGCTAAAGCGATTGACGGTGTGAAAGTTCCTTCTCTTAAGTAAATCGGAGTCGATTTGATATTGGGGCTGCGCCGTCTGTGGCGTAGCCTTTTTTTAATAGATAAAACAGGGGAAATAAATGAAGTGGTATACGGGTTTGGTGGCATTGATGGTTGCGGCAGTGCTGACCGGTTGTGGAGATAGCGGAGTTGATGAAAACAAACCGATCGAGCAGGTTGCGGTTGACGCGGCTAAAATGGGGCAGGAAAAGCTACAGAGCAGGGTGACGGAGTGTGAAAGCCTGATCGCCGAAAAAGCGGCGGCGCTAAAAGGGTTCGAAGCGCAGATCAAAGAGCTGTCTATCAGCGAGCTGATGGGCGAAAAGGCCAAAACAATAAAAACGGAGACAAAAAACCTCACAACTTCGTTGAATACGCTAAAAGAACGGCTGGCGGTTTACGCCAAAGAACTTTCCTCCGCCGGAGAATAAGTGGGAAAAAATGGTTTGGCAAAAAGCCGCCCCGCAAACGGGGCGGCTTTTTTATGTTTTGACCGCCCGCGCTTTAGCGCTGGCGGTTCCAATGATGGGGAAAACATGTGCGTGCCTATGCAATAGGCTTCCAAGGTTTGGAAAATTCATTGTCGCAGGCTTGCCAAGCGTGTAACCTGTGTTCTTATGCGCCGCGCGTACGCGACGATTTGAGATGAAACGACAAATCCAAGGAGAGCAACCATGAAGGGTATTCCAATTGCAGGTGTGCGTAATTTCGCGTTGATGGGGCATACGGGGAGCGGAAAGACCTCGTTATTGGATGTGATGCTCAATATTCTCGGAACCAACGACCGCATCGGCTCGCCGGACGATAAAACCAGTATGGCGGACTGGACCCCCGAAGAGCAGGAACACCAAATTTCGATTTTTGCCAAACCCTTTGACGGCGTCTACACCGCGGCCAGCGGTAAGCGTCGCCGTTTCGTCGTCACCGACACCCCCGGCTATGCCGATTTTATCGGCCAGCTCATCTGCGCCGCCGAAACCAGCGATGCCGCGTTGCTGGTTGTCGATTCTATTTCCGGTATTCAGGTCGGAACCAGTCGCGCCTGGAAAGTTTGCGAACAGCGCAACCTGCCGCGTGGTATCGTCATCAACGGCCTCGATAAAGATGACGCCGATTTTTATAAAACACTCGCATTGATTAAAGCGCAGTGGGGCGACCCCCGCTGTGTGCCAGTCGTCCTGCCGACCTCTGACGGAAAATCCGAAGTCGACCTGCTCAACACGCCGACCGATCAGGTACCGGAAGACATGGTCGATACCGTCAAAGCCATTCGCGACCACCTCATTGAGCTCGCCGCCGAAACCGACGACGCCCTGATGGAAAAATATTTCGAAGGCCAAGAACTCACCGCTGACGAATTCTCTGACGGCCTGCGGAAAGCCGTTCACAATGCAGTTCTGATTCCCGTTTTCGCCTGCTCAGCTAAAAGTCATATTGGGGTGAAAGAAACGATGGACTCCGTCAGTCGCCTCTTCCCATCGCCCGAAGACTATCCGGTCAAATGCGCTGACGGGCACGAAGTGCAGACCTGCGAAAACGAACCGTTCGCCGGTATCGTCCGCCGTTCCGTCAATGATCCCTTTGTCGGACAGCTCAGTTTCGTCCGCGTTTATCGCGGAAAGCTCACGCCCAATACCGAAATATTCAATGCCACCAAAGGCGAAAAAGAGCGCATCGGAAACCTTCTGTTTGTGAACGGCAAGAAACAGACCGACTGCCAGGAAGCCAAAGCCGGGGATGTGGTTGCCATTCCCAAGCTCAAAAACACCTTCCTCAACGACACGCTCTGCGCTATCGGCGATAAAACCGTCTTCAAGTCGATCGAATTCCCGAACCCGGTTGCCGCCTACGCAGTGGTGCCCAAGACCAAAGGGGACGAGGATAAAATCGGAGTCGCCTTGCAGCGCGCTGCAGATGAGGATCCGTCCATCCGTGTGGAACGTAACAAAGAAACCCACGAAACCATCCTGTGGGGAATGGGCGATATGCACCTCGACGTCACGCTCGAGCACATCAAGCATCGCAGCAAAGTGGACATCACTCACCACACGCCGAAAGTGGCCTATCGGGAAACCATCACCGGCGTTGGCGAAGGCCATCACAAACACAAAAAGCAATCCGGGGGTCGCGGGCAATACGGTGAGTGCTACATCCGCATCCGCCCAAAAACCTCGCCGGATGAAGAAGGCTTTGCCAACAAAATCGTCGGCGGCGCCATTCCCGGTAACTTTATTCCCGCCTGCCAGAAAGGGTTCGTGGACGGGATGACCAAAGGCCCACTCGTCGGCGCCGCAGTCAGCAACGTCGTCGTTGAGCTCTACGACGGCTCCTACCACGATGTCGACTCCTCCGAGGTGGCCTTCAAAATCGCTGGCGCGCGCGCGTTGCATCAAGCGATTGAAAACGCCCACCCCGTTTTGCTTGAGCCGATCATGACCGTTAATGTCATGATGCCTGACGAATTTATGGGCGACATCAACGCGATCCTCAACACCAAGCGCGGACGCATCCTTGGGGTGAGTCTGGAAGACGGCATGCAAGTGATTGAAGCCGACGTGCCGCAGGTGGAAATGTTCAAGTTCTGTTCTGAGTTGCGCTCGATCACCAGTGGGCAGGGCTCCTTCGAAATGGAATTCTCCCGCTACGAACAGGTCGCCGCCAACATCGCCCAGAAAGTGATCGACGCTGCTCAGAAAGAAAAGGAAGAGGCCCACTAGAACCGGAAGTTCCGACCGCCTGTGGTGAGCTTGTCGAACCATTGGAACGTTTGCGCCCCGTTTTTCCAATGGTTGGAAAAACGGAGTTCTTTTGTTTCCAAGCATTGGAAAAGGCGCTGGCCCGTGCGCCGCGAAGCGCTGAAATGCAACGAAGTTGCTTCCAAAGGTTGGCGCTTTTAGGCTAAAACTACCCACTTGGTACCGATTTTAGGTCAAAAACAGTAATTTTGGAATTTGGAGGAATTATGTCTGGTCATAGTAAATGGGCGAATATTAAACATCGTAAAGGCCGGGCTGATGCAGCCCGCGGCAAAGTGTTCAGCAAGATCGCCAAGGAAATTATTGTGGCGGCTTCGATGGGCGGTGGGAATGTCGACGATAACATTACACTGCGTGCGCTGGTGCAGAAAGCCAAAGGCGTTTCGATGCCAAAGGACAATATCGATCGCGCGATCAAAAAAGGAACTGGCGAGCTCGCGGGCGACGCTCTAGTGGAAATGGTCTACGAAACCTACGCTCCCGGAGGCGTGGCCATCATCGTCGAGGCGCTCACCGATAACAAAAATCGCGCGGCTTCTGAGATTAAAAACGTGCTCACCAAAAACGGTGCCAGCCTCGCACAGCAGGGCGCGGTCAGCCGCATGTTCCAGCGCAAGGGACAGATTCTGATTTCCGCTGATGCCACGGATGAGGAAACGTTGATGGATCTCGTGCTCGAAGCGGGTGCGGAGGACATGCAGCGCGATGGCGACCAGTTTGAAGTGCTGACCGCATTTGGCGATTACGCCGCGGTGGCCAACGCCATTTCCGATGCGGGCATCGAGACCGAATCGTCGGAACTCACCATGATTCCCGATACACCGACTCATGTTGACGACAAAGGGCGGGCGCAGAAACTGATGAGGTTGATCGACTTACTTGAAGAGCTCGATGACGTTCAGAACGTCTATCCCGGCTTCGAAATCGACGACTCCATCGTCGATGAATTGGACTGATCTCCTCAAGACGTATGCTCAATACGTTTTGGAGTAGGTCCCTATAACCTAACTAAAAGCAAATGGCTGTTGGCTCGTCCGCCTCTGTCCTCCTCTATGATGCCCGTTATGATCATGAAAAGGGGACCGCCGCCGGCTGTGCCTACCATATCGTTCTGCCGAACTATGTGGTCGCTACGGTAGCACCGCAGACAGAGCCTTTTGTGGCATTAGTGGATACCGGGCAGACTGCTGTGACGCTTGATGCCTCTCTGTCAATCTCCACAGGCGGGGACATCATCTCATGGGAATGGTCTCTTGGCAGGGCTTGAGCGGCGAAACCGTACAGGCGGTATTTCCCATCGGTAATCATTCCGTCACACTAATTGTTACAGATGTGGATGGGAAATCTAGCTCAGAGACTATAACCATTGTCGTTTACGATCCGTCTGAGCCTGTCCCTTGGAATATTTCCCCGGACGACGGAAGGATTGGTGATCAATTCGGTTGTTCCGTGGCGCTCAGCGGCAGTATGGCCATTATCGGCGCCTATCAGGACGATGACAATGGGGACAACTCCGGCAGTGCCTATTTGTTCGATGCTGCGACAGGTGAGCAATTGGGCAAGTTGCTCCCGTCGGACGGCAACGCATGGGATTCATTCGGCAGCGCCGTGTCCGTCGATGGCGGCATCGCGCTAATCGGCGCGGAGGGAGCCGACACCTCGCAGTCCCAAGCTGGCTGTGCCTATCTATTCGACCTCTCTACACGCGGACAGCTGGCCAAGCTCGCCGCCAACGATGCGACATATGCCAGCCACTTCGGCAGTGCTGTTAGCATTAGCGGCGGTCTGGCCTTGATCGGATGCATGAATGACGATGAGGACGGAATCCGCTTCGGAGCGTCCTGCCTGTTCGACATCGTCAACCACACACCGCTGGCGAAGATCACGCCCGAGGACGGGGAAGCCAACGGCAGCTTTGGCAGCGTGGTCGCCCTCGAAGGCGGTGTCGCCATGGTCGGCGACGACAAAGGTGGTGTATGTCTGATTGAACTGCCGAAGGTGTTTTATACCGTTCTCTTTGATCTAGGATGGCATGGTGTTTATACCGGCGGCGGGGAGTTGGAACAGGACGTTGAATACGGTAGCAGTGCTGTTGCTCCTTCGGTACAGCCGGAACCCGGCTGGGATTTGGCGGACTGGGATGCTGATTTCAGTTTGGTGACATCGAACATGACGGTGATCATGCAGTATTCACAGATCACGAATAACCTGATTGTTGGATCTGAACACGGACTATCCGATCCACTTTCCGGAACTAACACATTCGTATGGGGAACGGCGGTTGATTGTCAGGTATCGGATGTCGAAGCCGTTGGCTCGGCTCAGTATGTCTGCACAGGCTGGAGCGGCACGGGTAGTGTGCCCGGGTCGGGAGCGGAAACAAACGTTGCGATTACGCTAACGAATGATTCAACGATTGTCTGGAACTGGACGACCAATTATTGGGTTCAGGTCGATGTATCAGGGGCTGGGTCGGTGAATATGACCAATGCGTGGATTGCGGCGGGAAGCAACCTGAACCTGAAGGCGACCGCCGAGACGAATTGGCTCTTTACCGGATGGTGCGGAGATTATACCGGCGGATACACAGAGAGCTCTTTGATGCTGTCTGTTACCAACGCGCTTAATGTCGTTGCCCATTTCTCTGATGATGCGGACGGCGATGGATTGACCAATGCTGAAGAACGCGACGCGGGAACCGATCCGCGCTTAGCGGACAGCGACCGTGACGGGCTTCCCGACAGCGCAGAACTGGATGCCGGCACGGATCCGCTCAAAGCCGACTTCTATGGCGTTGGCACAAAAGACGGGTTGGAAATTATGCGAGGCACCGATCCGCTCGATCCAGAATCCAAACCCCCGATGGCTATGCCGTGGTTGAATCTGTTGCTGGAATAGATTTTTCGGCTCGTTCAGGGCAGGGCAGGTTAGTACAGTAACGCGCTATGGAAAAAATCCGAATTTTAGGGGTTGATACCTCGTTGCGCTCGTCGGGCGTGGCGGTGATTGAAGTCGCCGGGCAGACGATGCGTGCGCTGGCGTACGGGCGCATTCACAATAAGCCCAAGCTGTTGCACAGCGGGTGTCTGGCCGAGATCCACCGTCAGGTGGATGCGCTGATTACCGAATTTGAGCCGGATGAGGCGGCGATTGAAGGCGCCTTCTTTGCAAAAAACGCCAAAACCGCGATGATTCTGGGGCAGGCGCGCGGCTCGGTGCTGGCCTGCTGCGCGCTGCGCACGCTGCCGGTATTTGAATATTCCCCGCGCTCGGTCAAGCAGGCCGTGGTCGGAGTCGGTTCGGCGCAAAAGGAGCAGGTAGCGAAGATGGTGATGCGCCTGTTGGGGCTCAAAGAAAAGCCGCAGGAGGATGCCGCCGATGCGCTGGCGATCGCCATTACGCACGCCCATCAACGAGGGGTTCCCGAGGTCTTGCGTTCAAAAGCCATTTGATGATAGTTTTCTTATTCTCAAATAACAACCAACGGAGAAATACCTGATGGAACTCAAAGATATCAAAAAAGTCGTTCAAATGATGAAGGAGAACGATCTAACAGAATTTTTGCTCGAAGATGAAGCCTGTACATTGCAACTCAAACGTGGAGGCGGTGAAGTTCAGCAGGTCTTCGCGGCCGCCCCGCAGATGGTTGCCGCTCCGGTCGCCGCTGCCGCAGTGGAGGCCGCTCCGCCTGTCGATGATGGCCTGGTTGAAATCACCTCTCCAATGGTCGGAACATTTTATAGTGCTCCGTCGCCGGATACTGATTCCTTTGTGGAGATTGGCGCGAACATCGGCGAAGACAGCGTGGTCTGTATTGTGGAAGCTATGAAAGTGATGAACGAAATCACGGCGGACGTGAAGGGCACCATCAAAAAGATTCTGGTCGATAACGCCATGCCGGTTCAGTTCGGTCAGCCGCTATTCCTTGTTGACCCCGCATAAGAGAGAAATTTGAAAATTGGAAGCTGGAAACTTGAACTGCGGGGAGAGATTGGAAGATGAGATTTTTGAATTTCAAGTTTCAACTTTCAAGTTTCAGTCTTAACCCAAAGGGTTTTTATGTTTGAAAAAATACTGATTGCTAATCGCGGCGAAATTGCGCTGCGAATCATCCGTGCCTGTAAAGAGATGGGCATCCGTTCGGTCGCGGTGTATTCCGAGGCTGACGCGGAGTCGCTGCATGTGGCCATGGCCGACGAGTCGGTTTGCATCGGACCTGCAGCCTCGAAGGATAGTTATCTTAAAGTTGCCAACATCATCAGCGCCGCTGAGGTGACCGATGTGGATGCGATTCATCCCGGATATGGCTTCCTCGCCGAAAACGCGCACTTTGCCGAAATTTGCGATGGTTGTAACATCACCTTTATCGGACCGTCGCCGGATCTCATTCGCAATATGGGCGACAAAGCGATTGCCCGCGAAACGATGAAAGCCGCCGGGGTGCCGATTACGCCCGGTAGCGACGGAATCCTTGCGACAAAAGAAGACGCCATTGAGCTGGCGCAAAAAATGGGCTATCCAGTTCTTGTTAAAGCGGTTGCTGGCGGCGGCGGCAAAGGGATGCGCGTGGCGCATAACGATGTTAGCTTGGCGAAGGGCTTCATGATGGCCACTGCCGAAGCGGAGAGTGCGTTCGGCAACGGCGATTGTTTTATGGAGAAATACATCGAATCCGCCCGCCACGTGGAAGTGCAGATTATCGGTGATAAACACGGCCATGCCGTTCATCTCGGCGAGCGCGACTGCTCCATTCAACGCCGTCACCAGAAACTGGTTGAAGAGTCTCCGTGTCCGACGCTGACCGACGAGCAGCGCCAGGAGCTTGGCGACATCGCTGTTCGCGCCGCGAAAGCGGTCAACTATAACAGCGCCGGAACCATCGAATTTCTCTATGACGAAAAGGAAGAGAAGTTCTACTTCATGGAAATGAACACCCGGATTCAGGTGGAGCACACGGTCAGTGAAGAGGTGACCGATATCGACCTGATGAAAGAACAGATCCGTGTGGCCGCCGGTGAAAAACTTTCCTTCACGCAAGACGAAGTGAGCGTACACCATCACGCCATTGAGTTTCGCGTGAATGCAGAAGACCCCTATAACAACTTCATGCCGTCCCCCGGCAAAGTCGAAGCCATTCACTTTCCCGGAGGTCCCGGAATCCGTATCGATTCCCACGTCTACAGCGGGTACACCATTTCGCCGCACTACGACAGTATGATCGCTAAGATTATCGCCCGCGGAGCGAACCGCGAAGAAGCGCTCAACCGCCTGCACCGCGCGCTGGAGGAGTTCGACATTAGCGGGCCGCACACGAGTGTCCCGCTGGGCGAAGCCCTGCTGATGGATGACCGCTTCCGCAAGGGCGAATACAACACCGCTTTCCTAGAAAAGTTTATGCACGACAATTTTATTGTTGAACGTTAGAAAGGAGATCCTGCCATGAGTGATAAAGAAAACAAAAGCACGCTTCCACCCGGACAAAATTATCCGATCCCCGAAATCAAATCGGAGGATGCGGGACTCGGTTCCGTTCGAATTCATAATAATGTCATTTCGATGATCGCTCATGAAGCGGCGGATCGTGTTCCCGGTGTTGTCGAACTTTCCGGCACGCTGGTAGACGGTATCGCAGATATCATCGGAAAAGGTTCCCGCGACCGCGGCATCCGCGTTGCGGTGGAGTCGGAAAACACCATTACGGTGGAACTTACCGTGGTGCTGGAATACGGAGTGAACATTCCGACCACTTGTGGACAACTTCAGAACGAAGTCCGCAAATCTGTTGAGGATATGACCGGTAAAACAGTGCAGGCCGTGAACGTTTCCGTGCAGGGCATCCGCCGCGCGGCGGCTGAGCCAGTCGTGGAGGAGTAGTCATGAAAAGGATCCTGCACGCGCTGACTGGCCTGCTTGTTCTGCTGACCCCGCTGGTGTGGGGCGGTCTGATGATTTACGGCAACTTGATCAACACCGAGTTTCGCGATTTCCTCTTTGACGCAGTGGCAACGAGCCCTGTGGCAGGGGCGATTGCCGGAGGGGTACTGGTTCTCATGGTTCTGATTTATCTAGGAACCTTTGGCCCCACCCGACCTCGCAAGAGTTTTATCTCGTTTGAGTCCGATAACGGAGAGGTTTCGATCAGTGTCAATGCGGTGCGGGATTTCATTCGGAAATTAGGTGACGAGTTTAGCGCAGTGCTCAGCATGGATCCAAAGATCCGCTATGAGAAAAAGCTTATCTGTATTGATCTGAATGTGAAAGTGCAGACCGGCTCTCGGATCCCCGAGCTGTCCCGGATGTTGCAGGATCGTGTCCGCGAAAGTATCCGAGACGGCCTTGGAATCATCGAAGTGCGTGAGATCAAAGTGAAAGTCCAAGAAATCGTCGGGGCTCCGCTGCCCTCAACAACCGAGTAAGTTTATGAATTCATCCAGCGCCCCCGAATTGGTCATTGTCGGCTCCATCGGCATCGACACCATTGAAACCCCACGCGAAAAACGCATCGAAATTCTCGGCGGTTCCGTCAGTTACGCCTGCGCCGCCGCTTCGTTTTTTGTGAAGACCGGCATGGTCGGCGTGGTCGGAACCGACTTCCCCTCAGAACACCGCGAGCTGTGGGAAGGCATGGGAATTGATCTGGCCGGTTTGCAGACCGAAGAGGGGAAAACCTTCCGCTGGTCCGGGGTTTATGAAGAGAATATGGACAATCGCCGCACACTGGTCACAGACCTCAATGTGTTCGAAAACTTTTCCCCCGAACTACCGGAGGCCTACCGCGATGCGCCGTACCTTTTTCTCGGTAACATCCATCCCGCACTCCAGCTCCATGTTCTCGAACAGGTGCACTCACCAAAATTCGTGCTGATCGACACCATGGACCTGTGGATCAACATCGCCCGCGACCAGCTGGCCGAAGTGATCGATAAATGCGACATGCTTACCCTCAACGAATCGGAAGCGCGGTTGTTCACCGGAAAAGACTGCCTGAACGAGGCCGCTGATGTCCTGCTCGCCATGGGTCCGACGTTCGTGCTGATCAAAAAAGGCGAGAGCGGTAGTATGCTTGTCTCCCGCGAAAACAAATTTTCTATTCCGGCCTACAAGTTGGACGACTTTAAAGATCCAACCGGCGCGGGCGACACCTTTGCCGGCGGCCTGATGGGCGCGCTCGCTGAATCCGGTGGAGCGGACGAAGAAGCAATCCGGCACGCTATGGTCTACGGCAGCGTCACCGCGGCATTCGGGGTGGAGGAGTTCAGCCTAGAACGGCTCGCGGTGCTTGACCGCATGCAGATCGATGAGCGCTGCGCCTCATTCCGCTCCACCTGCATGGCAGACTGATTTTTCCAAGCATTGGAAGCCGGTTGAGCCTGTACCCATAATTTCTTCCGAGCATTGGAAAAATACAGGCGTCCCAACGCAGTCTGTTCCAAGCATCAGTCGTCGCCAAGACTATGCCCTGACACGTTGGAAAATAAATATGCGCCCCGACGCAGTCGGTTCCAACCCAGTTCGTTCCTCATCAGGGATAGATTTCATGTATTTTCATCAAGCCTTCGGGCAGGGGTCGGTTTGAGCAAATGGATGCAGCGAAGTCGGCATCTGCCGGGTCGTAGCCGTGCATTTCTTTGACTTGTTTTACGCCCATGAAGCTCGGGTCGACCTGTATGCTGGAGTTCATCAGAAAGAACGGGTGGCGTTTCTAAATTTCCCATCCGAGGGCGTCAATAAACAGAAACAGGCTCAGCTTCTCTTTCTTCATGAGAAGTGCTGCTGAATCCTGATGAAATCATCGCACAGGCCGTCGAATGTGCCCTGTTGGGAGCAGAGTAGCCCGCGGATTTTGTTCAGATTGGCGCGTCCGGTCAGCAGGGGCGCGATCACTGCATAGAGGCGGATGCGCGGATGGACGAACAGGTGAGGCAAGGCCCCGAAGCCGAACGTGTGCAGGTTGTGCGCTGCATTTTTCAGCGGGGATCCTTCGTTTCCGAGGTGCGGAAATGCGTCGGCGTATTTGTTGGCGTCACGGAACTTTCGGTTGAGCACACGTTGTTCGTGCCAGAGGAAAACCTTCTGAAAATGCATCATGGCTTCGTTAAGCCACATATGAATATTCACGGTTTCCAAGGTTTGGAAGTTTCCGCCTTCTTTGAACTCGATCGCCCTTAGGTAGGCATTAACAATGTCGCGCGCCTCGTCGAGACCGCTCAGGTCGAGATCCTTTATCCGCTCCTTTTTGACCGTATAGGAGGGGTCGTAGGCATTGCGCATCAACAGGGCGCAGTCGCCGAATGCCAGATGGGCCTTAAGAATGAATTTGATGAGCTTTCGGCGTTCCTCCGCGGTCAGCGATGAGCTGACGGTTAGCCGTCGTTTAGCTTCCAGCAGCAGTTTGCCGCGGTTCATCAGCAGACGGGTTCCCTCGGAGAGCGGAATCTGGTTATGCGGATAGTTCGGCATCCGTTTGAGAATTTTTTCATTGCCACGAATCACCTTGTGCCCGTATTTCATCTCATAATTAAGCAGGGAGAACTCGCATTTTGGGAGGTCTTTTTTGAGGTAGGGGCTGAGCTCAACTGGTAGACCAATCTCTGCGGTCAGCCGTTTTTCTAGATGCTTCAGAGCCCCTCTGATAAGCGGGCCGCCCCGGTTGGTCACCACAACCAGATCGTAGTCGTTAAACGGCGCTTCTTCGCCGTTTTTTTCGATCAGGGGGGTGCCTTCGCCGCGTCCGTAGTCGCCGATCAGCACGAGCGCCTTCCAATGTTTGGAATATGACGACGTCCAGACCTCGTCCGCGATGCGCTGCATGTGCTGATTAACCAGCTCATCGAATGCCGGTGACCCTTGTACTGAATACTTACCCACGTTTCTTCTCCTTCAGACTCTGGTAAAGACCGTTATAAATGACAGCTCTGTATGCCACATTATAGGGGAGGGTGTCGAGCCGCCCTTTGCGCACAGCATACATAAAATCGCGCGCCCACTCCTTGAAAAGTTCCAAGGTTTGGAAAAATAGATTTGCCCGCCGGCCGTACTCGCGTGCGAACGTGACGCAGTGCCGGAACTTTTTACGGTACAATTCCTTGAGCGTGTAGTTGTGCGAATGCTCCACCACCGAATCGGTCATCAGTTTGAAACGCGCGTCTTTCGCGCGGCAGGTTTTCGCCCACGCCACATCTTCGGCGTAGCCCTCTTCCGGGAATTTAGTTTCTTCCCTCAGTGCGCGCGATCATATCGTTGAGCACCTTGCCAGCGATATCCGGATCTGAATCAGGCGGGCTTCTGGCACTTCTTTTTGAAGTTCCTCCAGTGATCTATTCGTTGACCCGGAATCTACCGCCCACAGCTCAATCAGATCCGCCTCGCGCAGCGCATCATGATGTCGTACTGATTCGCAGGCTCGACCCGCTGTAGCGTCCGGATCAGCTCGCGGGTATACGAGGCGACGCCCGAATATCCTCCCTGCATCACAAACGCTGAAAATCCGATATCCATTAAGAACGGATTTTAGACAGGCACACGTTCTTCTAAAACAAACTTCCGGCTTAAATGTGCTTCAGCGGCGCTTTGCCGATGGAGTAGACATTGAAGCCGATGCCGAACAGCGCCTGATGGTCGAGATGGTTGCGGCCGTCGAACAGGAACGCGGGCTGTGGCATCGAGTCGAAGATCTTTTGGTAGTCGAGCGTCTTGTATTCATTCCACTCGGTTAGCAGGGCGACGGCGTGCGCACCTTCAGCCGCTTTGTAGGGGTCGGGCTCGAAGGTGACGCGGTCAAGTACGTCCGCGAGATCGACTTTTGCATGCTCGATGGCCTGCGGATCGGTGATGACCACTTCGGCGTTTTCTTCCAGCAATTCACGGGCGATCAGAATGGCCGGGCTTTCGCGCGTGTCGCCGGTGTCGGCCTTAAAGGCGAACCCGAACAGGGCAATCCGTTTGCCGGAAATGGTGTTGAACATTTCTTTGAGCATGCGGGCGACAAAGCGGCGCTCTTGATACTCATTCATTTTCACCACCTGATTCCAGTATTCCGCCACCTCGGTCAGCCCGTAGGTCTCGCATAGGTAGACCAGATTGAGAATGTCCTTTTTAAAGCACGATCCGCCGAAGCCGACGGATGCTTTTAGGAATTGTGAGCCGATGCGGCTGTCGGTGCCGATCGCGTGAGCCACTTCGCCCACGTCGGCTTCGGTTGCTTCGCACAGCGCCGAAATGCTGTTGATGGAGCTGACCCGCTGAGCGAGGAACGCATTAGCGGTCAGCTTGGAAAGCTCGCTCGACCACAGGTTGGTGGTCAGAATTTTTTCAGCCGGCACCCACGCCGCATAGACATCCACCAGCGTCTGAACCGCTTTCTGTCCCTCCGGCGTCGGGTGTCCGCCGATCAGAATGCGATCGGGATTATCAAGGTCGGCAATTGCCGTTCCTTCGGCCAGAAATTCAGGATTGGAAAGCACGTCGAACTGGACGCCCTTCTTGCCGCTATGCAGAATCCGTTCCATCGCCGCCGCCGTGCGGACGGGCAGGGTGCTTTTCTCAACTACGATCTTGTCGGAGGTGGAAACTTCCAGAATACGGCGCGCACACTTTTCCCAGTACTGCAGGTCGGCCGCGCGGCCTGCGCCGTGGCCGAATGTTTTGGTCGGCGTATTGACGCTCACAAAAATAATGTCGGCATCTTTGATGCCTTGATCCACATCGGTGGAAAAAAATAGATTTCGGCCACGTGCTTCTGTGACTACCTCATCAAGCCCCGGCTCATAAATCGGCAGGTGATCGGAATTCCACTCATCGATCCGTTGCTGGTTGATATCCACCACCATCACTTCGACATTTAGATTTTTCTTGGCGATCATCGCCATCGTCGGTCCACCGACATAGCCCGCACCGATACATAAAATTTTAGTCATCAAACGCTCCTTTTCCCAATGGTTAGGAGACTCTGTGCGCCTCTATGCAATGGAGTTCCAACCATTGGAAAAAACGCTACTTGTTTTTTCCAACCATTGGAACTTTTCAGTTCGTTTTTTCCAATGTTTGGAAACCGGCGCCGGACTTGCCTGTGTGCCGCAAACCCGATACGGTTTTGCCATGAATAGCGAAAGCAAAAAGGGTTGGCTCAAAAGGCCAGTCGGCCATTGACGAATAGGAGGCGATCCTGGGTGTGACCATTCATTACAAAGGAACGATCGATACCGACCAGATTGCTTCGCTATGCGAAGAATTGCGCGATATCGCCGGGTCGGTCGGATGGACGTTCCGTGATTAAGCAGTTCGGCGCGACTCTTGAGCGGGCCTTCATGGATACCGTGTTCGACCCTCAGAGCCCCGACGAAGTGGCGGATTTCATCGAACAGATCGCTGAAAATTTCAGACTAAAAAATCGAACTGATTGTAATTTGTAAATCATTTTAAATGAATTACTTATATTTAATTTTATTTAAAATAATCCCGAACCTATATAGGTTCGGGTAAAATGAGAAATAAATTTGCAAAAAAAGGGGTTTTCAGTGGGGTTTGTGAATATTATGAACGATTATCCTCGGTAGCGGTTGGTGATGGGCATGCGGCGGTCGCGTCCGAATGCTTTCGGGGTGATTTTTATGCCGGGAGGACCCTGCCTGCGTTTGTATTCGCTGAGGTCGACCAGTCGGACGGCCTGGCGCACGGCAGCTTCGTCGAAGCCCGCCGCGAGCATGGCGTCGATGCCCATATCTTTTTCAACGTAGGCTTCAAGAATGGGGTCGAGCACTTCGTAGGGCGGCAGGCTGTCGGTGTCCTGCTGGTCGGGCCGCAACTCGGCCGACGGCGGACGTTCTATGGTCGAGGGCGGAATTACCACTCCCTGTTCGTTGCGCCAGCGGCAGAGATCGAACACCAGTAGTTTGGGAACATCTTTGATGACGGCGAAGCCGCCGGCCATGTCGCCGTACAGTGTGCAGTAGCCGGTGGCGTACTCGCTCTTGTTGCCGGTCGAGAGTACCATCCATCCATTTTTGTTGGAAAGAGCCATAATCAGCGTGCCTCGAATGCGCGCCTGTAAATTCTCTTCTGCCAACCCGGGCTCCGGGTTCCAAACTTTGGAAAGTTCGTCGGTGAATTTTCCAAAGATTGGAAAAATGGGGATGGTGTGGAACTCGACACCAAAATTGGCAGCGATCTCTTCGGCATCGGAGAGTGTTTCGTTTGACGAATATTGCGATGGCATGGTGACGGCGGCGACGCGGTCTTTCCCCAGCGCGTCGACTGCGATGGCGAGCACCAGCGCGGAGTCGATTCCGCCGCTGACAGCGACCACGGTTTTCTGGAAACCGTTTTTGTCGACGTAATCGCGCAGGCCGGTTTTCAGTGCTTCATAGACTTCCTCTAACGGATCTGTGTTTTTCCAAACATTGGAACGTCCAATAAGGGTATCTTCTTTGAAAAGTGAGGCGCGGGCGGTGATGTTTCCTTCGGCGTTGAAAGCCATGCTGCCGCCGTCAAAGACCAACTCATCCTGTCCGCCGACCTGATTGCAAAAGAGCAGGGGTGCGCCAAGCGTTTTCGCTGCGGTGGCGAAAACTTCTTTGCGTTCAAAGCGCTTGCCGCAGTGGTAGGGTGAGGCGGAGAGGTTGACAACCAGGTCCGGCTGTTCCGCTGCGAGTGCGGTGCAGGCCGCGCCGTCGGCCAGCCACGAGTCTTCGCAGATGTGGATGCCGACCTTGGTGCCGAAGGCATCGAAGGTGAAGGGCTTGTTTCCTGCTTCAAACACTCGTTTTTCGTCGAAGACGCCGTAGTTGGGCAGCAGTATTTTGCGGTAGGTGCCGATTTGTTTTCCACCATGAAAAACCACTGCGGTGTTAAACCGGTCAACCGGCGCGCCGACGATGCAAAATGCATCGGCGGGCAGTTCGGCGGACAGACGGTCGAGCTGTTTGGCGCAGTCGTCGATAAAGTGCGGGCGCAGGATGAGATCCTCGGGCGGATAGCCGCACAGCGACAGTTCGGGAAAGACGATCAGCTGTGCGCCGTCTGCGGCGGCGGTATGGGCGAGCTCGATGATCCGGTCTGCATTCTGTTTTAATGCGCCGACGGTGGGGTTGAGTTGAATGAGCGCTGTTTTCATAATTACTTTGTATTGCGTATTATACGTGGGTGCAATACGAAATACGCAGTACGCTCTATCTTCTGTAGTTCGGTGCTTCTTTGGTGATGCGAATGTCGTGCGGGTGGGCTTCGGCGGTTCCGGCGGCGGAAACGCGGACGAACTGGCCGTTTTCCTGTAGTTCGGGAACGGTGCGGCATCCGCAGTAGCCGAGGCTGGCTTGCAGGCCGCCGCTGTACTGCTTTAGGACTTTACTAACGGCTCCGGCGTAAGGAACGACTCCTTCGATACCCTGCGGGACGAGGTCGTCATCGGGGCTGTCTTTAAGGCCGTAGCGCTGGCGGGAGCCTTCGCGCGACTTCATGGCGTCGAGGCTGCCCATGCCGCGGTAGACAACAAACTGGCGACCTTCATAGAGAATTTTTTCGCCGGGGCCTTCGTCGGTTCCGGCGAGCACGGAGCCCATCATAACGGAGGAGGCACCGGCAACCATGGCTTTAGCGACATCGCCGGAGTGGCGGATTCCGCCGTCGGCGATGACGGGGATAGAGCCTTTGAGTGCGTGGGCGCAACTATAGATGGCGCTGATCTGCGGGATGCCGACGCCGGTGACGACGCGGGTAGTGCAGATAGAGCCGGGGCCGATGCCGACCTTGACGGCGTCTGCGCCTGCTTTTTGCAGTTCGAGCGCCGCTTCGCCGGTGGCGATGTTTCCGGCAATTACGTCGATTCCCGGGAAGGTCTTTTTGACCCATGCGGTCATTTCGATGACGCCTTTGCTGTGGCCGTGGGCGGTGTCGACGGTGAGTACGTCCACGTCGGCGTCTGCGAGAGCTTCAGCGCGGGCATAGTCGCCGGGGCCGACGCCGGCGCCGACGCGCAGGCGGTAGAATTCGTCTCGGTTATAGAGCGGGCGGGTGTTTTCGATCAGGTCGGCCACGTCGGTGTAGCTGTAGAGTCCGATGAGTTTGTCGCCTTCGACCAGCGGAAGCTTGCCGATTTTATTTTCGCGCATGATTTTATACGCTTCTTCCAGATCGGTTTCTTTTGGCGCGGTGATGACCTCGGTGGTCATGATGTCTCCGGCACGCATATCGAGGCTGGGGGCGAATCTGATATCTTTGGTGGTCAGGATACCGGCCAGCGCGCCGCTGTCGTTGAGAATCGGAAAGCCGCTGAAGTTATAACCCTTCTCCGCGCGTAGCATTTGAATCTGCTCTAGGGTCTGGCCCTCATTAAAGGTGATCGGGTTGCTGATCAGTCCATTGAGAAAGTGTTTCACTTTCGAGACGGCGCCAGCCTGTTCTTCCGGGTCGAGATTTTTGTGAATAATCCCGATTCCGCCGTGCAGCGCCATCGCAATGGCCATGTCGGCCTCTGTCACCGTATCCATTGCCGCGCTGATAAACGGGATGTTGATGGGGATATTGGTGGTCAGGTTGGTCTTGATATTCGTGTCACCCGGAAGGAAGTCTGCGTACTGGGTAATCAGGGAGACATCGTCGAAAGTGAGCCCTTCGTAGGGGAAAGTGCTCATAAACTTGTCGAGGTACTTATTTTGGCTCATGGAATGGTTCCTTTTGCCGACACACATTGGAGTTTGCGGCGAATGGAGTCAATCCTGTTTTGTGTTTCGCATGTTGGGTGCCGGAGGCTGGAGGAAAACCTCCAACCTCCGGACGGGACTTACCCCTTGTAGGCTAGGGTGTACAGTGTTTTGAGTTCGCTGATAAGCGGGTAGCGCGGGTTGGCACCGGTGCACTGGTCGTCGAAGGCGTCTTCGGCCAGTTGGTCGAGGTTTGCATAGAACTCTTTTTCATCCACGCCGGCCTCTTTGATGCTCATGGGGATATTGAGTTTCCCCTTCAGTTCATCGATGGCCTGGATCAGCAGTTCAACCTTTTGATCGTTGGTCGTTCCGCCGAGTTGTAGATAGTCGGCGACGCGGGCATAACGCTCTTTGGCGGACGGCCAGCTGTACTGCGAGAAGGCCGCCTGCTTGATCGGATTGTCCGTGGCATTGAATTTGATCACTTCGTTGATCATCAGCGCGTTGGCTATTCCGTGCGGCAGGTGATAGGCCGCGCCGAGCTTATGCGCCATCGAGTGGCAGACGCCGAGGAAGGCATTTGCAAAGCTGATGCCGGCCAAGGTGGCGGCATAGTGAACTTTTTCGCGCGCTTTGCGGTCACCCGTTGCGTAGGATTCCGGCAGATACTTGAAGAGCAAACGAAGCGCTTCGAGGGCTTGCGGATTGGTGAATTCCGAGCTGATAATGCTGACCATCGCTTCGAGGGCGTGGGTTACCGCGTCGATTCCGCCGGACGCGGCGAGCGATTTCGGCATACCCATCACTAGTTCCGGGTCGCAGATGGCCATGTCCGGGGTGAGGGCGTAGTCGGCGATTGGATACTTCGCGCCGGTTTTATCGTCCGTCACCACGGCGAATGGGGTCACTTCCGAGCCGGTTCCGCTGGTGGTCGGGATACAAACCATTTTCGCTTTTTTTCCAAGCTCTGGAAAGGTGCAGATCCGCTTTTTGATGTCCATGAAGCGCATGGCCAGATCTTCGAACTTGGTTTCTGGGCTCTCGTACATCAACCACATGATTTTGGCTGCATCCATGGGGGATCCGCCGCCAAGGGCGATGATCACATCCGGTTTGTAGCCGTTCATCAGCTTCAGGCCGGCCTTCACGGTGCTCAGGTCGGGGTCGGGTTTGACGTCGTGGAAGATTTCGAAGTCGATGCCAATGGTGTCGAGAGCGTCGGTTACTTTATCGACCAGTCCAAGATCGAGTAGGGCCTTGTCGGTCACGATCATGGCTCGTTTGGAATCGGCTAGATCGCGCAGTGCGATCGGAAGGCAGCCGAACTTGAAGTAGATGTTTTTCGGCACGTTGAACCACAGGGCATTTTCGCGGCGTTCCGCGACGGTCTTCACATTCATCAGATGTTTTACTCCTACGTTTTCGCTGACAGAATTTCCGCCCCAGCTGCCGCACCCGAGCGTCAGCGAGGGTTCCAGTTTAAAGTTGTACAGGTCGCCGATCGCACCCTGCGAACTCGGCGTGTTGACCAAGATGCGTCCCGTCTTCATCATCGCACCGAAGTCGGTGATGCGATCGCGATTGAGCGGGTTGGTGTAGAGCACGGATGTGTGTCCAATTCCGCCCGCCTCAATCAGCGCTTCGGCTTTGTCGAGTGCGTCGGCAAAGTCGCTGGCTTTGTAGAGGCCGAGAACTGGGCTGAGTTTTTCATAACTGAAGGGCTCGCTCGCGTCGATTTTAGTGGCTTCCCCGATCAGAACTTTCGTGTCGCTCGCTACCGTGATTCCCGACAGCTCCGCGATGGTTGCCGCGGACTGCCCAACGATTTTTGCGTTCAGGTGTCCGTCGATCATGAGGGTTGCGCCCACCTTCTTTTTCTGCGCGGCGGTTAGGATTGTGGCTCCGCGTTTTTTGAACTCCTCTTTCACTTCGTTGTAAACAGTGTCCACCACGATGATGCTCTGCTCGGATGCGCAGATGACGCCGTTATCGAAGGTTTTCGAGATTAGGATGCTGTTGACGGCCGTCTTGATGCAGGCGGTTTCATCGATGACAGCGGGCGTATTGCCTGCGCCAACGCCCACGGCGGGGGTTCCGCTACTGTAGGCGGCTTTGACCATGCCCGGTCCGCCGGTCGCCAAAATCAGGGCAATATCTTTGTGCGACATCAACGCGCTGCTCAACGCAACCGATGGTGTTTCGATACAAGCTAGAAGGCCCTTTGGTGCTCCCGCTTCTTCGGCAGCGTTTCGGATGATTTCGATGGCTTTGGCGGTGCAGTTTTTGGCGCGAGGGTGCGGAGAAAAGATGATCGCATTACGCGTTTTTAGCGCAATCAGGGCCTTAAAGATCGCGGTCGAGGTCGGGTTGGTGGTCGGGACGACTCCGGCAATGATTCCAAGGGGTTCGGCGATCTTGGTGATGCCGAAGGTTTCGTCATACTCCAGCACACCGCAGGTTTTGGTGCATTTGTACTGGTTGTAGATGTATTCGGAAGCAAAGTGATTTTTGATCACCTTGTCCTCCACAATGCCCATGCCGGTTTCGGCAACGGCCATTTTCGCCAACTGAATGCGGGCGGTGTTGGCGGCAATGGCCGCATGGCGGAAAATCTCATCTACCTTTTCCTGTGGGAAGGTTGCGTATTCTGCTTGCGCCTGTTTGACACGAGCTACCATTTTTTCCAACGGATCTGTCTGTGCAGCTGTCATTGTTTCCTATGCTCCTCGTTTTGGTTTCCCCCGCTGGGCGAGGGGTAAATTGAACTTCTTGTCGCAAATCGATACTTATATATCGAATTGATGCGAAAGGTATATCCAACCCGCCGGTGCAACGCAAACCCTAATTGATACTTTTTTATCGATTGACTACTATCGATATTTCGATACCCTTTCATCCATCTACAACAGAGGGACAGAATGAAGAATTCAATCGTAATTTGTATGGGCAGCTCCTGCTTCGCGCGCGGAAACGGCGAGCATTTGGAGCAGATCGAAGAGTATCTTCAGAAGAATCAACTCGACGCAGAGATCCAGTTTTCGGGATGCCGCTGTCGAGATGAATGCGGAAGTGGCCCCAATATTGAAATCAACGGCACTTTATACCGCACTGTCGATACCGGAACTCTTCACGACCTGTTGGCGTATCACTTCCCGGAGATAGAGAAGTCAACAGTCTAAAAGGCCAACGTCAAACGTCCCGACCTGCTGACTCTTTTCCCAAGGAATTCCCATGAATCAAAAATATCCAATCTATACCGAAGAAACAGACTGCCGCGACTGCTATAAATGTGTTCGGCACTGTCCGGTGAAAGCCATTAAAATCGAAAATGGCCACGCCGCAGTCATGGCTGAACGATGTATTGCCTGCGGCATTTGCGTGGACATCTGTCCCAATGGCGCGAAAAAAGTGCGTAGCGATCTCGCCCGAGCCAAAAGTCTGTTGAAGCGCAATCCGCGCGTGATTGCCTCGCTCGCCCCCTCCTTCGCCAGTGAGTGGACGGACGTTCCTCCAGCCGCGCTGGCCGGAGCCATCAAGCAACTCGGCTTCCATGCCGTCAGCGAAACCGCCCTAGGTGCCGAGGCCGTCACCCACTCCCTTGCGGAGTCGATGAAGCATGCCCGGCCGGGGCTTCATATTTCAACCGCTTGTCCAGTAATCGTCGACTATATCCGGAAGTACCAGCCGGAATTTACACCTAATTTGACGCCGATTCTCAGCCCGATGCAGACCCACGCCCATCTGCTCAAACAGCATTATGGGAACGACTGCGCGATCATTTTCTTCGGCCCGTGCATTGCCAAGAAATGCGAGTGCGACGATCTGCCCGGCTATACCGACATTGCCCTCACCTTTTGTGACCTTTCCCAATGGCTGGAAGAGGAGCAGATCGATCCGGCAACCGCTCCGGTCTGCGAATTCGAACCCGCCCATGCGGCACACGGCGCACTCTACCCTGTGATCGGCGGTATGAACCGCACGCTGGAAGATTATGCCGTTCCCAACCTGGTGCTGGTTGCCGCCAGCGGTATAGAAGCGGTATCCCAAACCCTGGGAAATCTGGATCCAGCGACGCTCACTGAACCCGTGTTCCTTGAAGCGCTCGCCTGTCCCGGCGGTTGCATTGGTGGCCCGCAAACCAGCGAGCGCAAACCGATTCTAGCCGGCGAGCTGGCGGTCCGCAAACACGCCAGCGCCCACTGTCCGGGCCCCCCTCCGGCCGAGGCCGTTCGCTATGAGTTTTCCGCCCTGCCGCAGGAAGATGCCCCGGCGGATGAAAGCAAGATTCGCGAAGCACTGCGGCGCGTTGGCAAATATAAAGCTGAGGACGAACTTAACTGCGGGGGTTGCGGCTACGAAACCTGTCGCAACTTTGCACAGGCCCTGCTCACCCATAAGGCGGAGCCAGACATGTGCCTTTCGTATCTTCGGAAACTGGCGCAGAAAAAAGCCAATGCTCTGTTGCGCTGCATGCCTTCGGGCGTGGTGATCGTCGATGATTCGCTGCAGATCATTGAGTGCAACGAAAACTTTGCGCGCATCGCGGGATCCGACGCCATGCTCGGTTATGTCGCCAAGCCGGGGCTCGAAGGCGCCGACCTGCGCAAAACCCTGCCGTTTGCCGACCTGTTCGATCAAGTCAACCGAACCGGCCACGAATACCACGCCGATACCTTGCACATCGAAGACCAGCTATTGAACGTAACCATCTTTCCCATTGAAAACGGAAAGACTGTCGGCGGCATCATCCTCGACGTTACGCAAACCGAAAACCGGCGGGAGCTGATTGCGCAGAAGGCGCGCGAGGTCATCGAAAAGAACATGATCACCGTGCAGGACATCGCCTGCAAACTCGGCGAACACATGGCCGACACCGAAATCCTGTTGCGCTCCATCGCTGAGGACTATTCCGACACCCCTTCCGAGAATTGAAATGAATCTATGCAATAGAAATTTCGACCGCAAAGACGCGGGAACGGGCATCTTGAAGCCGCTATTCAAAGAGCTGGAGTTTCACCAGGTTCGCAAGCATTCGCAGCATACGGCGGGCGATGCGTTCATGGTGCACAAGGACTCGAAAAACAACCGGCTGCTGACGGTGCTGTCCGATGGGCTCGGCAGCGGGGTGAAGGCCAATATTCTAGCTAACATGACCGCGCGCATGGCGATCAAGTTTGCCGAGGCCGATACCGACTTTGTGCATTACGCAAAAATTATCATGAATTCGTTGCCGGTCTGTCAGGTGCGCAAGATTGCCTATGCGACCTTTACCGTCGTCGATTGCCGTCCGGACGGCAGCGTCCAAATTGTGGAACAGGGCAATCCGCCCTTCATCCTGCTGCGCGACGGCGAGTCGGTGGAGATTCCATGGAAAGAATACGGCGGCTCGCTCGGCGACTACCGTAAACTCCGAGTCTATCGCTTCAACGCGCAGCCCGAAGACCGGATCATCTTTTTTAGCGACGGCGTCACGGAGGCGGGCATGGGAGCTGCGGCCACTCCGCTAGGCTGGCGAAATAAAGGGTGCGCCGATTTCATACGCAACGTGGTGAGCAACGATCCGATGGTTTCCGCCCGGGTTCTGGCCCAACATGTGGTACGGGGCGCTTTGCAGAACGAACCGACCCGACAGGCCTGCGATGATATCACCTGTGGCGTACTTTACTTCCGTACCCCGCGCTGTACTTTGCTCGCATCGGGACCTCCCTTTTCGAAGCAACGCGACCCCGACTATGCCCACATTATCCACTCGTTTGAAGGAACCAAAATTATCAGCGGCGGCACGTCCGCCGACATTGTGGCGCGGGAGTTGGGTGTCGGAATTAAAACGGATCTCTTCAGCTTTCGGGGCTCGGGCCTTCCGCCCATCTCGCACATGGAGGGGATCGACCTCGTAACCGAAGGCATCCTTACGTTGACCGAAACGCTGAACCTGCTGGAGGGGAAACCATCGCCCGCGCAGAAAAATGCCGCCACGCTGATGAACGAGCTACTGCTCAATTCCGATGTGATTCACATTCTAGTGGGAACCCAAATTAATCAGGCGCATCAGGATCCGAGTCTGCCGATGGAACTGGAGATTCGGCGCAGCCTGATGCGGCGCATCGCGACCACCCTTGAAGAACGCTATTTGAAGGAAGTTAAACTGGAATTCATATGAAAAAAGTAAACGTGACTATTTGCACCGGCACCACGTGCTATCTGATGGGGGCCGCCAATCTGCTGACACTCGATGAAGCGCTCGATCCCTGCACCCGCGAGCAGGTCGAGTTTTCCGGCTCCCACTGTCTGGGCCTGTGCACCTCTGAAGAACACGGCAAGGCGCCGTTTGTGAAGGTTGATGGCCACGTCATTGCCGATGCGACCCTCATGAAGGTTCAGGACAAAATTCGCGAAATTTTGGATAGGGGGGAATAATCGATGTTCTACGACAACAAAGCCAATCGGCTCCGCAAGGAAGTTCTCGTGCGCGTTGCCCGTGCCTTTTTTACCGACCAGCCGGACGATACGCTCAATCGCATTCCTCTGGCCATGCGTCCGAAGCGCGGCGAATCGTCACGCTGCTGCATTTATAAAGACCGCGCGGTGCTCAAATACCGTTGCATGGCTGCGCTCGGATTCAGCGTTGAAAACGAAACCGACGAAATGAAGCCCATCAACGAATACTATGAAGAGGCGCTTCAGCGGAAAACCCCGGTGAAACCGGTGCTCACTGTGATCGACGAAGCCTGTAGCGCCTGTGTCACCACACGCTACAGTGCAACCGATGCCTGCAAGGGCTGCCTCGCCCGCTCGTGCGAAAGTGTCTGCCCAAAAAATGCCATCGAGTTCTACAAGGGCAAGGCGCAGATCAATCCAGACAAATGCGTTAACTGTGGCCTTTGCATGAAAGCCTGTCCTTATCACGCGATTATCCGCATCCCGATTCCCTGCGAAGAAGCCTGCCCCGTTGGGGCCATCACCAAGGACGAAGAAACGGGCAAGGAAGTGATCGACCACGCCAAATGCATCTATTGCGGAAAGTGCCTACGCGAGTGCCCCTTTGCCGCCATTTCCGATATGTCACAGATGGTGGATGTCCTGAAGCAAATCGAGTTGGGCTATGTCGTCGCCATGGTGGCGCCTTCCATCATAGGACAACTTCCAGGCACCCTGAAGCAGTTGGTTTCCGCCTTACAACAAGTCGGATTTTCCGATGTGGTTGAGGTGGCCGAAGGTGCCGACGAAACCACTCGGCACGAAAGTGCAGAGTGGGCCGAAAAAATGAGGGAGGGCGAGCGCTTTATGACCACCTCCTGTTGCCCCGCCTATATCGAAACCGTGGAGAAGCATCTGCCCGAGATGAGGCCGTTTGTTTCCGACACGCCAACTCCGATGGCCTACACGGCGTCCAAGGTTCGAAAAAGCAATCCGGAAGCGGTCGCCGTCTTTATTGGCCCGTGCATTGCCAAGCGCGTCGAAGCCGACCGCAACCCGGAGGTCGACTATGTGCTTACGTTCGAAGAGCTCGGCGCGATGCTCGTGGGTGCGGGAATCGATGTAATTGAATGCGATGAAACCGAGCTGCACCCAGGCGGCCACGCCGAGGGCCGGGGCTTCGCCGCCAGCGGCGGCGTCACCGCCGCCGTTAAGTCGCTGGCACCTGGCGATGCCGACCTCCAGCCTGTTCTCGTCGACGGCATCGACCGCAAGTCGATCCGCCTCATGCGGAGCTGGGTCGCCAAAAGTTGCCCCGGAAACTTTGCAGAAGTCATGTCGTGCGAAGGCGGATGTATTGCCGGACCTGGAACCCTCGGCAACCCGCGCCTCGCCCTGAAGCAATTAAATATGCTAGTAGAAGAAAGTCAGCCGCTTGCCGCACGGCAAACACAGGGAGAAGTGCAATGAATAAACCCGCAGTCATCTTTATCGCCGGCGAGCGTCAGCACGCCGGAAAAACCGTCGCCAGCCTCGGGATCATCTCCGCGCTGAGCAAACAAATGGACCCCAAAGACATTGGCTACTTCAAGCCCGTTGGGCAGGAGCTCGTCAAACTGCCCTCCGGCGAGCGTATCGATAAAGACGTTCGCATTGTGCAAGAATTCACTGGGCTCGATATGCCCGACCTCGCGATTCTTTCGCCCGTTCGAGTAGTCGATGGCGTCACGCGCGACTATATCGCCGCCGACAATCCCAAAGAGCGAACCCGTGCGTTCGAGCAAGCCGTTATACAAGCGAAGGAAAGCCTCTCGCATAAAAAAATCATCATCGCCGAAGGCACTGGGCACCCCGGCGTCGGCTCCGTCATCGGCATGTCCAACGCGCATGTCGCCAACCTGCTGGATGCCAAAATCCTCTATCTCGTCGGCGGCGGAATTGGCCGCACCATGGATGAGCTCGAAGTCGACCTCTCCTACTTCGCCCATCACCATAGCCGCGTGGGAGGCGTCCTGTTCAACAAGGTGCTTCCATCTAAAGTCGAAAGCATGCGAGCGGTCGTAAACGAAAAATTGCTCAAGCGAACCTTCCCCGAATGGGATCCATCGCTTGGCGTTTTCGGCTATATGCCAACGGTCGACTACCTGAACAACCCCTCCATGCAACTTCTCGCCAAAAGCTTCCGCGAGGCCCGCATCGTCGAAAACTCCGACCGCTGCGCGTGGCAAAAGCCCTGCCGAAAAGTCAACGTCATCACGCAGGGGTCCGACTCCTTTGTACCGGAAGGCCATCTCGCGCCGCGCGATATCGCCGTGCTCGGTGCCGCATCGCACCGACGTCTCAAGCGTATCCTCGATTTCAACGCCGCCTTGTCCAACGAAAAACTCGGTGGAATTATTCTGACCTGCGCCAAGCCTGAAATGCCAGATGCCATCGCCAGCCAGTGGCTCGCTGAAAGCGGCATCCCGACCCTCGCTGTTACCTCCGACGCTGGCGAGGTCGACCAAGTCGTCTACAAAGCTTTCACCAACACCAAGCTGCAGCTGTACGACAAACAGAAACACGAGCAGATTGTACAGCTGTTTGAAACGCACTTCGACGTCCAGCGTTTCATGAATAGATTTGTTCGCTAGACCCGAAGCGGATTCTATAAAATGAGTTCAATTTTTAATTTGCGGGTTTTGTCGGTAATCCTGTTAGTCTCCTCATTCGATTTGTTCGGAAATTGAAGGATCCATGGAGGTTTTTATGTTGGCAGTGCATGTGAATATTCAGGTGAAACCAGACTCTGTAGATGCGTTTGTTGAGGCGACCCAAGAGAACGCGCGCAACTCGCTTCAGGAGCCTGGAATCGCCCGCTTCGACTTTGTGCAGGATCGGGAGAATTCAACCCGCTTTGTGTTGGTGGAGGTTTATAAAGATGCCGATGCGCCCGCCCGCCACAAGGAAACCGCTCACTACGCGAAATGGCGCGACATCGTTGAAGAAATGATGGCTGTGCCGCGCACCAATATCAAATTCGAGACGCTTTATCCTGAAGATCCCCGATGGGAGACCGCATGAGTTTTGAATTTGCCACCGCCGGACGAATTGTTTTCGGTTGCGGAACGCTTACGCAGGCCGCTCCGGCCGCCGCAGCGTTCGGACGCCGAGCACTGGTAGTGACCGGCCGCAACCCGGAACGTGCCGCGCCGCTACTCGACGCTCTGCGAAAAGAGGGCGTAACGGTCGAAACGTTCGCGGTATCCGGTGAGCCGACGATTGAAAACGCCCGGCAGGCCGCCGCACTCTCCGCCGATGTGGTGATCGGCTTCGGCGGCGGCAGTGTGATCGATCTCGCCAAGGCCGCCGCCGCGCTGATGACCAATCCTGGTGATCCGCTTGACTACCTCGAAGTGATCGGGAAGGGCCTGCCGCTCACCGAACGACCCTCGCCGTGCATTGCCATCCCGACCACCGCCGGAACTGGCGCGGAAGTCACGAAGAACGCAGTGCTCGCTTCGCCGGAACATAAGGTAAAGGTCAGCATGCGTCATCCGCTCATGATTCCCGATTTGGCAATCGTTGATCCGGAGTGCACGCTCTCCATGCCACCCGCTGTCACCGCCTCCACCGGGCTCGACGCGCTGACCCAGCTTCTTGAAGCTTTTATCTCCAAAAAAGCCAACCCGATGACTGACGGCTTTTGTCGCGAGGGACTGCCGCGCGCCGTTCGCGCGCTGCGCCGCGTATTTGAAAACGGCGATGACCTCGCCGCACGCGAAGAGATGGCGATGGCTAGTCTGTTCGGTGGCCTCGCGTTGGCTAACGCCGGGCTCGGCGCGGTGCACGGCTTTGCCGGGCCGCTCGGCGGCATGTTCAGCGCGCCACACGGCATGGTTTGCGCCGCGTTGCTGCCGTATGTGATGAAAGCCAATCTTGTAGGACAGGCTTCTCTGTATTCAGAGAGCCTGTGTGCGTCAGGCGGGCTGGAGCCCACACGCTCCCGAATACGGGAAGCGTGTCCTACAATGATTGATCGCTTCGATGAATTCGCCCGCATGACCGGCAGCTCGACTGCAGAGGAGGGCATCGACTGGCTGGCTGGCCTCTGTCGCGATTTGCAGGTGCCGCCGCTGTCATCTCTCGGCATCACCGAAGCCGATTTCCCCGAGATCGTTGAAAAATCGAAAAATTCCAGCTCGATGAAGGGCAATCCGGTTGAACTGTCTGATGCCGAACTGACGCGGATTTTGAGCGTGGCCTTGTAATGAACTCAACCAGCCGATCCATTATTCCATCTTATGCGACTCTTCCTGAGGGCGGTGACTTCGCAACCATTTTTGAATTCATCCTGTTTCGCTTTCCCCGCATTTCGGAAGCGATTTGGCGCGAGCGGGTCGAAAACAATAAAGTGCATTTTGATGATGGCGAATTCATCTGTCTGGACACACCGTATCAGGCGCACCGTCGCATCTGTTATTACCGCGAGGTTCCCCATGAATCGAAAATCCCTTTTGAGGAAGAAGTGATTTTTGAGAATGATGATTTTCTCGTAGTCGATAAACCTCATTTTCTACCCGTTCACCCGGCCGGAAAGTATGTGAATGAGACATTGATTACTCGCTTGCGCAAAAAAGTCGATTGTGCGGAATTGAGCAGTGCGCACCGGCTCGATCGATTGACGGCGGGGTTGGTCTTGTGTGTGAAGGCCCCCGCGAGGCGCGGGCTCTATCAGCAGCTCTTTATGGATGGGCAGATTCGGAAAGAATATCTCGCGGTGGGTCCCGTTCCGCCAGAGACAGACCCGCCGCATTGGCATGTTCAGAATCACATCCGACAGCGGGACGGCCATTTTCGCGTACAGATTGTTCCAGATGCGCCTGTGAATGCAGAAAGCCATATAGACCTGATTGGGCGAAAGGGAGAGCTCGGACTGTTTCGTCTGAAGCCGATCACGGGCAAAAAGCATCAACTACGGGTTCATCTCTGTTCGATTGGGTCGAGCATCCTGAATGATCCGTGGTATCCGGAATGTTTAAAGGAGGAGCCTGACGATTATGAGCATCCGATGCAGTTGCTGGCTCACCACCTTGAATTCACGGATCCGATCACGGGGAAACAGATGGAATTCAAGAGTCGGCGAGTGCTCAGTTCATTTCCCGATTTACAAAGTAGCTCGAACGATTTTTTGACCGAATAATACGAAATTAACGTGATAAGTATTTTTTCACCACCCGCTTCGTTAGAGCAGACTTCGGAGCAGGACAGAGAACATCCAGCAATAAACGGAATAGATTTGGAGCAGAGAGCTGAAATGAAAGCCTGCCCCGTGGAATAACCGAACGCACTTAACCCGATTCCACAGGCGTGCCATTTCCACTTAAGCTCTCTGCTTCAAATCAAGCCCCCCACCTGCAACGCTGTAGCACTGCGGCCAGGTGTGTGCGGGCGCCCCAAAGGGGCACCGTTTATTCCATCTGACGTCTAAACCTCCCCTCGGACTCCCTCGGAGGTTCCTCTAGCGAAGCGGGTGGTAAAAAATCTTTTTCGGACTCCGATCAATACAAATTAAATTGATTCCGTATAAGATCCTTTTTGCCCTGTTATCTCTTGGAGCCCGAGGCTTCGGGCCGGTCAAAAACATTTTCCAGCCGCGCGGAACAAGAGTTATGTAGCCGAAGCGTCGAGGAGTTGGTAGTTTTTGCCTCATGTTAATCGTTCAATCCAAAAGTACGGATGTGTACCGCAATCTGGCGGTGGAGGAGTGGCTGCTCGACCATGCACCGCAACTGCCGGTCCTGTTTCTTTACGTCAATGATCCGTGCGTGGTGATCGGTAAAAACCAGAACCCGTGGCGCGAGTGCCGACTTTCTTTGATGGAAGAGGAGGGCGTAGAGCTCGCGCGGCGCATTTCGGGAGGCGGCGCGGTTTATCACGATGTCGGTAATCTGAATGTTAGTGTGATGGTTCCACGCACCGAGTATGTGGAGCAGAAGCAGTACGATCTAATTTTCAAGGCAACTGCGTTGCGGCACAGTCAATTATCAAAAACCGGCACCAGTTCGTTGGCGGTGGATGGACTGAAATTTTCCGGGCAGGCGTTTTGTCATCGTCGCGACCGCACGCTGCATCACGGAACGATTCTGGTGAATGCGGATCTCGCACGTCTCGGCCGTTATCTTGAGCCGGAGTTTGACGGCATCGAGACCAAAGCCATCGCTTCTGTTCCCTCCGAGGTTGCCAACCTTTCACAGTTCGCACCGGAACTGACCGTTGAGAAATTGTCCGCCGCGCTGATTGAGCAATTTATCGGGATGTATGGGAGTAGTGGAGTGGTGGAGTATGGGAGTGATGGAATGGTTCCGGAGGAGGAGCTGCTTTCAAGCAAGGGGAAAAATTCTTCCAAGGTTTGGAAACTCGGACATACGCCGAAGTTCACGTTTCAAGGTTTGGAAATTGTAAAAGGTCGGGTCGTGAACGCAGAGGGGAATCCTCTGTTTGAAGAGTGGAGAAAAGACCATCCCGCTGACAATTGATATGCCGAGGGAAGGGCTGTTAGGAATTAATCCAGTTCTTCGTCACTAACAACCCGTTTTTCCACGATACTTGCCATTTCAACAGCGGTGTCGATGGCTTTTTTCATCATGGTGGCTTGGTTTTCATCCGAGACCTGTCCAGATGCGACGTAGCTTGAAAAGAGGGTCATGGCGCCATGAAAAACGGCCGTCTCGCTCGGTTGCAGGTTTGCGTAGTATCTTTCTTCCATGAGAGTGCCCTTCGTTACGTTTTAATATAACCGGGATTATACACATCATTTGTCCGGGGTCAAAGTTCCCCTGTTCGCTTGCGCAAACAGGTCAAAACGTCTATCACTTCTCTTCTTTTGGAGGAAATGTTGATGGAAACGATGAAAGCTATTATGACCCGCCGGAGCATCCGTGCGTTTAAAAACACCCCGGTGACGGAGGAGCAGATCAAGATGCTGCTGGAGGCGGCGATGAATGCGCCGAGCGCGGGAGATGGGCGTCCGTGGCACTTTGGGGTCACCACCAATCGCGCGCAGCTCGACGCGCTTGCCGATGAAATAGATGACGGCAACGCAATGTTCAAACAGGCTCAGGCCGCAGTGCTGATCTGCCTCGACAAGTCGCTCGAAGGGTTTGACGGCTTTGGCGAGCAGGATTGCTCCTGCGCGGCGCAGAATTTGCAGTTGGCAGCTCACGACATGGGGCTCGGCACGGTCTGGATCGCCATCATCAATGTGCCGCCGCGTGTTGCGGGTTGCCGCAAGGTGCTCGGTGTGCCGGAGGAAATTACTCCGTTCGCCCTGTTCCCGCTCGGCGTGCCGGGCGAAGAACTAGAGGCCGAGGTTCGCTACGACGAGTCCCGCATTCACAACGAACAGTGGTAAAACCGATGAGCGCACAAAAAACCTATTCTATACGCTGTCCGAAGTGCGACCACACCCAGACTGTGGAGTTGTACGATTCCATTAACGTGGCGCAGGAGCCGGAGCTGAAAAAAGCTTTATTCGAAAACCGGCTCAACCGGGTGGTGTGTGAGGACTGCGACGCGAGCTTTCGCATCGACAAGCCGGTGCTTTATCACGACGCCGACCGCAACATTTTGATCCACTGGATGCCCGACAACGTTGTTTCGCGCGACAAGATTCTGGATGAGTTCGACAAAAGCATGGAAGAGTTGCGCGACGCGCTGCCGGAGGGGATGGAGCATCCACGTGTCCGACTGGTGTTCGATCGTGTTGAGCTGATTGAGCTGATTTTTATGGTTGAGGCGGGCATGGATGAGCGGGTGGTAGAATATATTAAATACACCGCCCACACGCAGAACACAAAGCGCCTGCCGCCGGATAAAAAGCAGCTGCTACTCAATGTGCTGGATTCTACCGCCGATGAGCTTCTTTTTGCTATCCGCGATGTGGAGACCGCTGAACTGGAGGATATTCTGCGCTATTCGCGTGAGTCGTACCGCGGTGTTCAGAAAATGTATCGCAATAATCCCGACGAGTTTATGGAACTGTTTCCCGGCCCATATATCAACGCTCGCACCACGCTTCTTGAAGAGGGTGCGGACGATGAGCCGGAAGAGAATGTTCAATAACCAATATTCAATGCGCAATTTTTAATAGTCAGTTGGACTTCTTTGACTATTGAAAATTGGCAGTTGTTTGTTGGTTATTTGCCGAGCTGCTGAAGCGAGGCCTCTGCAGAGCCCGACCAGTGCGAGTCTGCGTTTTCCGCTAGAAAATCTTCCAGCGTAATCCGGGCTTCGTCGGTGCGGCCGGCCTGCTCAAGGCAGCGGGCCACCGCCAGCACGGCTGGAGATTTCAGATAGTGATTCGGGTTGTCAGCGAGGAACTCTTTGAATTCACTCACGGCATCGTCGAAGCGGCCTTCCGCTTCGGTGCAGTAAGCCAGACCGAACACAGCAACCGGAAGCAAGTCGCTTTTCTTGTAGTCGGCCATGAAGCGCTCATATTGTGTGCGCGCCTGAGCGGTTTCGCCCTGATTGAAAAGGGTTTTAGCCAAGGTGAGCAGGGCGGCTGGTGCCGTCGCGGTCGATTTGTAATTGTTCACTAACTCTTCGAGCTGTTGTGGCGTCTGCGCAGAGAATAGCATCTGTTCCGCTTCGGCAATTTTCGTGGCCTTGTTGGCAGCCACGGTGTGGGAGCCAAGCACCACCACGGTCGCGGCGACAACCCCGGCTCCGATCAGTTTTCCATAGCGTTTCAGGAACTCAAGAACCTGTTTGACCTCGTGCTGTTCGAGCTTATGTTTCTTTTGAATCTCTTCGTGCTTCGGGGCGGCATCCTTATCCATCATGGTTAACTCCTGATTTAAAAGTGGTTACTTTAGCGGTTCGGGGTCAGGTATCAAGTTCGTACAGGCTTAGAATCGCATCGGCCCGTTTCTCGGGGTTGAGACGATCGCCGTCAATCTGATGCTCAACGGCGTCGTAAAGCGGCTGGCGGGCTTCGAGAATTCCGCTAATCTGCTCCTTTTTATCACCGGAAAGCAACGGGCGGGTTGTATCGTTTTCCACCCTTTGGAAAATAGTTTCAGGCGAGGCAGTCAGACAGACCACCAGGCCATTTGTGCGGAAATCCGTCATATTATCGGGATTGAGCACCACGCCGCCTCCGGTTGAAATAATCAGTCCTTCGCGCTGCGACAGCTCGTTCGTCAGGGCTCGCTCCATCTTGCGGAAGGCCGGTTCGCCTTCTGTCGCAAAAATTTCGGAGATCGGTTTGCCGGCGCGCTCTTCGATAATCGAATCCATATCCACCAGCTCCATGCCCGTGCGTTCGGCTAGTGCACGGCCGGTTACCGTCTTGCCGGTTCCCATGAACCCAATCAGAAAAATATTTCGTTTGCTCATCTTCTTACATCTCAACAAAAAACGCCCCGCAGAACGGGGCGTTATGCAAAATCAGACCGTCCTGAAAAGACTAGGCTTTGATTTTGTTTGGGCGCTGCAATGCGATGCGGATTTGCTGAGTGTTCATCTTGCGGATCTTCTCTGCCGACACACCTAGTTCAAGTAGACGTTTTTTCTGTTGCGTAAGGCGATAGCGACGGGCACCTGGGCTTTTGACCGGGCGGCGAAGCGGTTTTTTGCGCATAGCTCTGCGAATTCTCATGATATTTCTCCAAAAACTGTTTTTTCTTAAAACGAGCGGTGTAAGCTACATGGACGACCCGCCCGAAGCAACCAATTTATTTGAGGATTTCTGTGCTGAGATCCTGTCTGTGAATTGCTAATTACCGATTCAGGATTGCTGATTATGCGAAGGAAGTAAACAATTAGCACTTCTCAACCTGAAATCATTAATTTGGAGGAGCCCATGGCGCGCATAAAACTCGAACTTCCAGAAGCCTTTTTCTTCAGCACGGAACTCACCGTACGCATCACCGACCTCAACTATGGCGGGCACCTTGGCAATGCCGATACCCTTGTCTTGATCCATGAGGTCCGCGTCCGGTTCCTCAAATCCTTTGGCTACAGCGAAATCGATGTCGAAGGGTACGGCATCATCATGCTTGACGCCGTTATCCAATTTAAATCGCAGGCCTTTGCTGGCGACGTGCTCGTCGCCGAAGTCGCCGCCAGCGACTTCTCCCGCCTCGGGTGCGACATCTTCTACCGCCTCACCAACAAAGAAACCGGCGAGGTTGTCGCTGTCGCCAAAACCGGTGTTTCCGTTTTCGACTACGAAAACCAGAAGCGCATTTCCCCGCCCGAAGCCTTCGTCAAAAAGCTCTGCGGCCCTATTGCATAGGGGCGCACGGAACATTTCACCCATTGAAAAAAAACAGGAGCTCCGACGTAGTTCCTCAGTACGTCAAAACCCGTTTTTCCAATGGTTGGAAAAACGGGTTCTGCGTTCGGGTTGTTTATCGACGTATTATTCGCACGACTCCTGACGATTCGGTTCACGTTGCATGCGTTTCGACTGTGAGCCGCGAGGGGCGGTGTTGCCGCGAGCCATGGTTTTGCGATGGCTTTGTTCAAGCTGCTGACGCTGTGCGAACTGCTGGCCGCGATTCTGCGACTGCTGGCGCTGGGCACCCTTCCGGTTACCGGCCTGCGACTGCTGACGTTGTGCAAGCTGCTTACGCTGCGCGAACTGTTGGCTGCGATTCTGCGACTGCTGGCGCTGGGCAACCTGCCGGTTACCGGCCTGCGGCTGCTGACGTTGTGCAAGCTGCTTACGTTGCGCGAACTGCTGGCCGCGATTCTGCGACTGCTGGCGCTGGGCAACCTGCCGGTTACCGGCCTGCGGCTGCTGGCGTTGTGCAAGCTGCTTACGCTGCGCGAATTGCTGGCCGCGATTCTGCGACTGCTGGCGCTGGGCAACCTGCCGGTTACCGGCCTGCGGCTGCTGACGTTGTGCAAGCTGCTTACGCTGCGCGAACTGCTGGCCGCGATTCTGCGACTGCGAGCGCTGGGCAGCCTGCCGGTTACCGGCCTGCTGTTTTTTTTGCTGTGTGAACTGACGGTTTTGGGCTTGCGGCTGTTGTCGCTGTGTAAGTTGACGTACACTGCTTTGCTGTTGTTTTTGCTGATTTTGCTGTTTTGCCAGCTTCTGCGATCGGTCGCTTTTCGCGTGTTTGCGAACCTGAGGTGTGGCGTTGGATTTCGGGCCGGCCTGCGGCTGGTCTTCGGCGGCGGTGGCACAGAGTGCGCTACCGGTCAGAACGGTGAGAATAATGGTTCTAGTTGTCTTTTTCATGATCTTCTCCTTGCTGCTATTGATTTCCTGTTTCGGTGGGCACCCGGTTCAAAACAAATAACGATAGGGAGAGCATTTTATTGTTTCCAATGGTTGGAAAAAATAAAGCCGGAGTTTCCAAACATTGGAAACCCCGGCCTTTTGCGCGCGGTTGACTTGTCCTTCAACGCTTTAGCGAAGGAGGAATCAATCGGCCTAGAACTCGACGGTCGGTACGGTTGCGGCTTCCGGCGCGGCCTCAAATGGCGTGCGTTTTTCGAGCCCCATGCTGCCAGCAAACATGTTGCCGGGGATCCCGCGGATTGCCGAATTGTAGGCGCGGACGCTTTCGTTGTAGCGGCGGCGCTCCACTGAAATCCGGTTTTCCGTTCCAGCCAGCTCGTCCTGCAGCGCGAGGAAGTTCTGGTTCGACTTCAGATCCGGATAGTTTTCCGCCACCAGCATCAGGCGGCCCATCGCTCCCTGCATCTGGTTGGCTACGCCGACTTTTTCGTCCGGGGTGCCGGCGGAGGCCCACTGGCTGCGCAGGCGGGTCACTTCGGTGAAGATCTCTTTTTCCTGTGCGGCGAAGCCTTTGACTGTGTTGACCAGATTCGGGATCAGGTCGAAGCGGCGTTGCAGAACAGTCTCAATGTTGGCCCACTGTGCATCGACGCCTTCATCCAAGCGGATTAATTTATTATAGGTGCCCACAAGCATCAGGATGATGAGCAGAACAATGGCTCCAAAGATAATGAGTGTTTTATTCATGGTTATTTCTCCTGTTGGATGTGCGCGTCGACCGCATCGGTCACGCACTCTATGGTTTTAATATATTCTTCAAAAAGCGCTTCGGCATCGACTGCCTTCGGTTTGAGCGATCCGTCCTTCAGTTCCTGCACTTTACGGAAGACGTCGAGCGGTACGGGAACGGTTTCGTTCAATTTTTCCAATGCTTGGAACTTTTTCTGCGGCACATCGTTTGTGAACAGCCGCAGGCTCGCGCGGAACAGAACCAAGAACGACGAGAGCGATCGCACCATCAGAGCGCATACCTCTTTGGCACTTCCTGCGTTCAGCAGATACTGCTGACGCAGCTGAATCAAGTTGCCGCGTAGCTCGTGCTCAATTTGTAGGCGCAGGTTGCTGGTGCAGATATCGAGGTTGCTCACTAAATCTTCGCCGAAAAGGATCTTGTGGCACTCCTTAATGTCGAGCAGCTCGACCGGAAAGACGTCGGTAGATTTTTTCAGCCGGTCCATCGTGAACAGCAGCGGGGCGGGGTTGCCCGCTTTCGCCCAGGCCTTGGCGGTTTTCGAAAAGGCGGTCAACGCATCGCGACCGAGGTCTTCGGTAACGACCAGCACGTTGTAGTCCGATCGTTTCCCTGCGTGGTCGCCCGCCGCCGCTGATCCATAGAGGATCACCGATTTCAGATTCGCCCCGCAGGCTGTTTTTAGTTCGTCTGTCATTTTTTCTAGTTTCATAAAGCGTCTCCTTCGTCGAAGGGAAAATGGGATATTGGAATTATGGAAGAATGGAAGGTTGCCGGGGCGCATTCAGCGATCATTACATCCATTTTCTCTGATGATTCCAAAATTCCACCGTTCCATTATTCCAACGTTTCCGTCTTCCACTATTCCAACGTTCCCATCTTCCACTATTCCATTCTTCATCGGCTTGCACCGCCGCCGCCGAAGCCTCCTCCGCCGAAGCCGCCACCACTGAAGCCGCCGCCGCCGCCACCGCCGCGGCCGCTGGTCAGCATTAGAAGCAGCAGTAGGCGCGGATGACGAATCGCCATGTAGATAAAGCCGATAATAAAGAGGACGGTAATAAAGGGGTTGGATTTGCGCTGCGGCCTCGAGTTGTACTGCGGTACGCCGGAGAGCTGGATGCCTTTGTCGGCGGCAATCCGCTGCGCGATGGCCGCGCCGCCGTTGGCAATCGCTGTGCCGTACTGCCGCTGGCTCCATGCCGGAAGCACGTATTCGTCGAGAAGACGTCCCGCGGCGGCATCGTTGATGATACCTTCCAGTCCGTAGCCCACTTCGATTCGTAACCGGTTGCCGCGCCTCTCCTGCGTGGCGCCGAGCAGCAGCGCGCCGTTATCTTTTCCTTTTTGGCCGATTCCCCAACGTTCAGCCAGACGAATTGTAAAATCATCGATTTGCCCGCCATCGAGCGAGGGAAGCGTCACGACGGCGACTTGCGCGCCGGTCTTTTGCTGAAGCTCGGTCAGGATTGCCGCCAGCCGATTTTCCTCTGCCGCTGAAATCACATTTGCGTAATCGTTGACCAGTCCGCGCGGTTGCAGACTGTTTAGCAGCTTGTCCGACGCCTGAGCCGAACACGCCAGCAGGATGGCCGTGAATAAAATAGTTCTAAACTTCTTCATATGATTGCGCATGTTACGTGCAACCGTCTGGCGCCGCAACATGGGAAGCACAATACCTCGTTGTCAGAATCAGGCCATTATATTTTATTTCTTCGTTTGTAATCTCCCGGATTCGGCAATTGATTCTGATCGGGTTTCCAAACCTCGGAAAAATGATCTGAAAAGTTCCTCTCGACCATCGGGAGAGAGGTTGGCGCTATTGCGAAGGCAACCGTTGGGAAATTGATCGCCGCGAAAGAACGCATAGAGCGCAAACGTTTTAAGCATTGGATGTTGTCTCATAAACAGGGGATTGAAGTGGCATTGAAAACATTCGGTTTGTTCCGGAAGAATGTCGGAGTTTGCCGGTTGTTAAAACTGGTTGTTAAAACTGGTTGATCAGCTGAATTTAATACTGTATAATTGATAAAAAATGATGTGTTCAGTGAGCAGGGACTGAAAAATGGAGTGCGCGATGAAACGAATGAAACGGATGAGAAGGAAGGGTTTTACTTTAGTCGAAATCATGATTGTTGTTGCAATTATCGGTTTGTTGGCCGCAATTGGAATTCCTTCTGTTTTAAATGCTTATTCCAATGCCATGGAAAAAGCGAAGGCGCGGAATATTGCTGAGGTCGAAAAGGCAAAAGGGATTTTGACTCTCCCGACCAGCTCGGGACTTCCGGGAGCCATGGGGTTGACTGATGCTAACCTTGAGATTGCAAAGGATCCTGTAGCTTGGAAAAGCATCTGTGATGCGTTGAGTATTAACGGGTTAAACGAGCTTACGGTTGACGGGGCTCATTGCTGGCTCGGTACGTTAGCTGTTCATGCGTCATATGATGGCAATCCCCTGGAGGATTAACCAGTGTTCCATTTATGAACTCGCCCATGCCCGAAACGAACCCTTGTCGTTAATCTTTGGACCTGAACCGCAGGCGAAAGTGCTTTTGGTATTTCTCAATAGCAACCGATTGGTCGCGGCAACAAATTGAACCACTTCTTTGTTCGCGAACCTTTTGCGTATTTAGGTCTTTGCTTCGAAAATAGGATTCACTTAGCGTCATTTCGGACCAACCCCTTCGCCCTGTTCGGTCAAGACCGTAAGGCCTTCCGATTGGAAGCGGTAGCCGGGCGTCTCAATCGTCCATGCCGTATTGGATTGCCCTTTGCCGCAGGGTTCTAGGGTGAACTGAACACGGATCCGCATTCCTTTTTTTACATCCACGATTTTTCCTACAGGGAAGACGTGTCGTCCCCAATGGGTGTTCGGATCCGAGGGGCCATTACGCAAAAGGACCTGGTCGCTTAGCGGGGCTGAAAACCAGGCTGCGAGCGCATTGAACTGCCCATCCCGCTCGGCAACAAACTCCAGCTCCGCGTGGAAGGGTTGTTTCGCATCCTCAAGGGAATAGGTCATGCTATCCGTTTCCCACATGGATTGAGCCGTCGAGATGAGGTGTTCCTGCTTGATGTGATTGCATGCAGGTTGAAGCTGGCGGGCCGTTGCCTCGGCCACCAAGTCGAGATTCAGGCCATAGGGGTCGCTATGCCAGAAATCGACCTCCTGCTGGAGACGTTCATCAAAAACCGGGGCCATCCAGGCATTGACCGATTCGGGCATCATCTTGCCCCCGGGTTTCAGCCAGCGATCCCGAGCCTGAAGAACGATCGGCAGTAGATTTTCGTCCACACCATATCCTCCCAGCCACTCGGAGATGATCACATCGACCTTCTCCGGAAGGTCAATAGTCTGCATGTCGCCCTGTAGGACCTTCACTTGGGCGCTCAGGCCATTCGCAGCCACAATTTGTGTGGCAACCTCCGCAATTTTTGTTTGTTCAACGGCGTAGACTATTTTGGCCCCCGCTTGAGCTGCAAACATACTAAGGATGCCGGTTCCGGCACCGATATCGAGCACGACACAGCCCGGCGTTACGACCTCGGAAATCGCGCGTTGAAACGCTTTGCATCGGACGGAATCTCGCAACATCGATACTTGGCCTTCAAGATTTGAATAGTTGAGTTCTAGTGCCATGGGAAATCCTTTATTTAGTTCTCCATCAGTCTACAGAACCCGCGCCATTTTTCCAAGGTTTGCCACTTCACTGCGTTCCGTTGCCGTCGCAATAGCGCCAGCCTCTCTTCCGATGGTTGAGTGGAAATTAAACGCAAAGGCGCAATGAACGCAGAGTCTCGCAGAGAACCGGCTTAGCGAAACTTGGCGACCTCAGCGTCTTTGCGTTGAGGGGGTTCCAGACCTTGGGAAACGAACCACGAATGGACACGAATTAACACGAATGGGTTCCAGGCATTGGGAAATTGATCGCCACAAAAAACACGAAAATAACAAAAGTTCCAGACCTTGGAAAAAGTTGAACCACGGAATACACCGAATACACGGAAAGTTCCGAACCTTGGAAAAGTCAGCCGCCGTTTTTCCAATGCTTGGAAACACAAAGATCACAGGGCCGACCCTTTCTCCTCCAAACGCGCAAACCTTTCGCTGGAAAAAATCTGCGGCGCGTGGTTTGATAGCGCAGATTTTTTCAGCTTTTAGCCGACCCCGTAGTTCTGGGACAGGAGAATACAAAATGAGATTGCCGAGCTTAAAAGAAATTGTAACGGGAGCCTCTTTGCTTGCGGCATGTGCTTTACCGTTGAAGGGTTCTGCTGCTCCGATTGTGGATATTAGTTTTTCACAAAAGGATGGAGCTTCTGGAGCTTATGTGGCCATTACCAATCCTGATTTTACGTATGATTCTGCAACTGTTCAATTTGATGGAATCTTCAATCCTGTCGCACAATATGTGAAAGATAATAATTCTAATTATTCAGCGATGTCTTTAGATGATATCAAGGGTCTCTGGGGTGTTGCCGTTTCAGCTGATGGTGAAGTTTATACTAAATGGTCTGCTAATTTGGATGGGGGTGTATTGGATTTAACTCATAGTGGGTTAGGCTATGATCAATGGCTCAGCACATCTGAAGACTCAACTCAAGATAGGTTGCGATTTGATGTGAACTTTTTTGATCAGCTAGACATCAACCACAATGGTCAATTTGACTCCGCTTTTGAGCAATTAGCTTGCACAGTCATCCCATAGGGGCGTATGGGTTTTCGTAACTCCTTGGAAATCAAGGTTACGTTAGCCCGTTTCTGAAATCTGGAATTCCGACTT
>Ga0307990_1000254_pt1 | contig 51134 bp, 43 predicted proteins | sample EllFjometagen129_FD_203168 | JGI IMG/M metagenome (GOLD analysis project Ga0307990, IMG submission 203168) | Marine microbial communities from Ellis Fjord, Antarctic Ocean - #129 | ecosystem: Environmental > Aquatic > Marine > Unclassified | place: Southern Ocean | collected 2014-10-08
GTTCTGAGAGGGGCCGGGGCCAACTGATGTATGGTTGAAATACTGTGACACCGCCGGGAAACCAGGCGGCAAACCGGGAAAACAAACCTCAACCTGAAGCATCGGAAGAAACCGGTCTACTCGACCATTTTTTGTATTTTTGTTTTCGGCTCTACCGGATTAGGAACCCATGAAAGATAAAAAAGCACCCGTTTGCGAAGCCTCAGATAATATCACTCTGCTGGAGTCTCTGGTCAGCCCCGGGCCGTTTCATTATATTGATATCCATTTTGCCCGACTGGTCTGTCGCCTCGCAAAAGATGAGGCCTGCTGGCCCCTTTTTCTGGCCGCTTTGCTCGCAAGTTATGTAGTTAACAGCCGCCGGCAGATCTGTCTGCCGTTGCGAAAGTTGCCGGAGAGTTTCTCCGGGTGGCTGCTGGCGGGAAATGATTTTGAGCTTGAACTTGAAACGGGTTCCCGGTTTTCATCTCTTGAATGGCCGGCCGGCTGGGAAGCCGCTCTTGCTGGTCACCTGGCCGTGGCCGACGCCGAAAATGCGGGTTTACGGCGTCATCTTCTGGTTCTTGATGATGGGCGCCTCTATCTTCAGCGCTACTGGGATTATGAGCAGCGTCTGGCGTGTATCATAAATGAGCGTCTTAAAGCTCCAGCTTTTCTCTTTCCGGAAGAGCTCCCGGCTTTAGCCGCTCTGGCCCCGCGTTTTGCCGAAGCTGCCCACGAAGAAATCTTAGGCGCAGAACCCGCGCCCTTAATTAATTTTCAGACAGCTGCCGTCTGTGCCGGTTTACGAAACCGTTTTACAATTATCAGCGGCGGGCCCGGTTGCGGAAAAACCTCGGTGGTGGCTGCGGTTGCGGCTCTCTGGCTTGAGTATCATCCGCAAAAGCGAATCCTTCTCTGCGCCCCTACCGGCCTGGCCCAAGCCCGCCTGCACGAGGCGCTGCTTGAGGAGATAAACTTTCTTAATTGTTCGGAACCGGTTAGGGGAGAGCTTCTTAAACTGCAAGCCGCCACCATTCATCGTCTGCTCGGCTATCGGCCGGGTCAGGGTTTTCGCTATCATGCCGATAATCTTTTGCCAGCTGATCTCTTAATTGTCGATGAAGCTTCAATGGTGCCGCTCTGGATAATGGCCAGCCTTTTGGCGGCCCTGCCCGAAACCTGTGCGGTTATTCTTTTGGGTGACAAAAATCAACTCGCCTCGGTTGAAGCCGGAGCCGTGCTCGGCGATCTCTGTTCTTTAGGCTCGGCAAACCATTTCTCTTTGGCCTTTCAAAAAGATCTGGCCCGCTTGTCGCCACTTCCGAAACTGCCCGAAGTCTCGGAAAAAACACTTTTAGATGACCATATTGTTGAATTGAAAAGAAGTTTTCGGTTTGCTCCGGATGGCGGTATCGCTCGTCTGCAGAGAGCTATTATGACCCCGACAGACACTGCCGCTCCCGACTTTGCAGAACTCTGCAGTAAAGATCCCAGTGGTGAAGTCAGCATTCGTATCCTGCCCGCAGAAACTTCATCTTTCGAGGTTTTTCTCTTAAATGAAATCGCTCGGCAAGAGGTCGAAATTAATGGTAACATGATTGCCCTCAAATCATATGGCGAGATTGCTGATCTGGCTGTCGCTTTTTCGCTTTATCAGAGTTTTCGTATGCTTTCACCCCTGCGTCGCGGGCGTTTTGGGGTTGAAAATCTAAACCGGCTTTTGCCTAAAGCTTTAGGGCTTAAGGACCAGCAACAATATTATAAGGGGCGGCCTTTGATGATCACTCGTAACGCCCCCCAGCTCAATCTTTATAATGGAGATATCGGTCTCGTCTGGCCCGATGCCGAGGGGCGTTTAATGGTTTGGTTTAAACGTAGTGACGGCACTTTTACGGCTTTCCCGCCATTGCGTCTGCCAAGCCATGAAAGTGCGTTTGCAGTTACCGTTCATAAGGCTCAAGGGTCAGGTTTTCAAAGGGTCGTACTCCTTTGGCCTGGTTCGGAAAGTGCCCTGCTGACCCGGGAGATGCTCTATACCGCTGTCACTCGCGCCTCCAAACGGATTGAGATCTGGTTGCCGGCGGTTGCAGAACCCTCTGACTCTGCAATTGCACCCTTGACGGCCGCTTGCCGCCGTCAGGTTGAGCGTTCGAGTGGTTTATTGAAAACCTTGCAGGAGATGTGATGAAACTTAAATTTGAATTCTTTTTGGCGGGACTGATTATTTTACTTTTTATCGGCGCATTTTTCTTTGTCGTTCATGAACCAGAAATTGCGCCGTCCGTATCAGATCCGCAAACTGAGGAGAAAAAAACATCGACAACGCTTAAAGGCGCATTGCCGGCATCTTCTACGCCAAAGGCTGAAATTTCTATTCCTAAAATCTCTAAAACCATTCCCGAAGAAAAAATAATATCTGAAAAGTCAGAAAAAATTAACGAGAGGATCTCCACAGAGGCCGATTTTGGGGTCGAGGGAGCGGTCTTTGCCCTGAGCAGTGGTTTGCCACTTAACGCGTGCCGGGTAACTTTTAACGGAGAGAACCTGATTACCGATCCCTCGGGAGAATTTCATCTTTGGCTGGCGGGGGAGGTCGGGCGTTTAAGTTTTTCCTGTGCCGGTTATGAAACTTTGGAGATTCGGCAGTTTGATGTCAGGGCCGGCGATGGTTTGGCCCGCTTTGACGTCTATCTAAATAAGTCAGGAGAACCGGGACCGGGGCGGATTGAGATCAATGGGGTTAACGGCCGGGTCTACAGCCGCGAGAGCGGTGCCCCTTTAGCCAGGGCCAGAATTACGGTCGGGGCAATGCGAACCGTGGCCGATGATGCCGGTTTTTTCGAACTTTGGGGAAATGACAGTGGCTTGGTGACGATGACGGTTACGGCGCCGGGATATGTCAGTGAAATGCTCTCCGGAATCGATTTTGAAAACCGCAATAATCCTTTTTTCTTCGAAGTTTCACTTGAACAAAACCAGCCCGGGAGTAAAGGCCGACTCGCGCTGGTCGGTATCGGGGCGCGTCTGGTTAAAAGCGAAGAGGGCTATGAAATCGCCGATGTTTTAAACAATTCACCAGCAGCCCTTGAAGGCCTGCTTTCCGGCGACCGCCTGGTCGCAGTCGACAGCCTCGCCGTCGATGATTTCTCTTTGCGTGAAGTGGTCGAACTGATTCGCGGCCAGGCCGGTATACCAGTCACCCTGATGGTCGAGCGCGAAGGCGATTTCCTCGAATTTATCTGCCTCAGGCAAAGGGTTGTCTACTAATCCTGACCCAACCCCGAAAGAAAAGTACCCATCTGTCAAGCCTGACCCCTTTGGAGAGACCCCTTTGGAGACCCCTTTGGATCATATGGAGTGAGATTATGAAAGGTAAACTAGACAAACACGAGAGAGAAATTGAAGACAATCTTTCTCAATTTGCTCCAGTGAATAATGTCAAAAAATCATTAATTGAAGGAATCATTGATAAAGCCAACGATAAAAAAAGTATTAGTTTGCGACTAAAAAGCAATGACCTTGAACAACTTAAATTAAGAGCTGATACAGAAGGATTACCCTACCAAACTCTTTTGTCAAGTATTGTCCATAAATTTGTAACGGACCAACTCGTTGACAAGAGGAGTATTTTAAAAGGTTTAGAAATATTTAAAGCTTCATAAGGGTTGGGGAGAGAACAGCCAGTTCGACACAACGGCAAGACACAACGGAACCAAAGGGGGGTTACCAATCAGCAGTCAGCGGGGTCAGCAGAGGGGTCTCAGCAGAGGGGTCAGGCCTGACAAGATGACACTTAGATGACACTTAAGCCTTAAGGAGGCTCTTTATCGATTTTACTCGAGCAGCAAGGTCACTATCTGATAAAAGTTTTTTTTGCAAACGACTGGCAGCTTGGCTGAGTCCAGAGGGTTCTCGTCGAAAAATTTTCGCTAAATTTGTTAGAGTTAGATCCTCCGTATCAAGAGACAGTAGTGCAATCACAGCTCTCGCTTCGGAAACATCACGCCTCTGTCCCGGCTTAGTTAACGCCGAAGGGCTAATTTCGTATTCACTACAAACCACATTTATTATCTCCTTGAAAGTGTAGCGAGTCTGAAATTTTTCTTCTGTTTTAGCAATTGCTTTTTCTGCAAAACAATCATCCCCTAAAAATCTACCACCTAGCGTGCCATTACGAAATTCTGTCAATTTATCTTCACATTCCACTTGGTCGACAAAATCAATATACTGAATACGTGCAGTTTCTAGATTATCAGAAAACTGACTCATAACCAAACTAGTTGTCAACCATGAGATATAACTCTCACCGCAATAGGAATTGTGGGAAGACCACAAAAAGTCCTTGCACTGACAGACGATCTTTGCTCTTACAGGATTATTATGAATATATCGTACCAGCTGAAGAAGATAGTTGTCAGCATCAATAAGGATAGCTTTATAACGACCTTGAAACAGATGGCCGGTTCTGTTTTTAATTGTATTAATATAGCGAGTGTAACGGAAGCTAAGGTTCTGAATGATCTTTGATAGAGGGGTTACATCAACTTGGATAATAAGGTGAATATGGTTATTCATAAGGCAAAAAGCATGAATTCGATGGCCATATTTTCCGATTCCTTCTTGTAATAAGAAGTAAAAACGAGTCCTATCTTCAGATGAAAAAAAGACGTCCTGGCCACCGTTACCACGGAGCATGACATGATAAAAGGCACCAGGGAAATGTATGCGAGGTTTTCGAGCCATGTCTGATCTTACCTTGAGAGTGCCCATTTGTCAAGCCTGACCCCATGTCCTGACCCCATGTCCTTATGTCTGGTTTCCTGTCTGGGTTAAATTTATATACTTGACAAATAAATACAATCGGGATACATTGTTATGTGGGAGGTTTAGTGATGGGGGCGAACTTGGGTGAGGTTGTGTTTGAGTGGAATGATGAAAAAAATCAATTTTTAAAAGTTGAAAGAAATGTAAGCTTTGAGGATGTCATTTTAAGTTTAAACAATGGTAAATTGCTAGATATTGTTAGTAATTCAAGCTCTGGGCGCAAAGGTCAATACTGTCTGGTTGTCGATATTGGGAATTACGCCCATATTGTACCTTTTGTGAAACATGAAGCTGCTTTTTTTTTGAAAACTATCTATCCGAGCCGTAAACAGACAAAAAAATATCTTCAGGAAGTAAACGAGGGGGTAGCTGATGAAAAAACAAATTGAGACACCTGAGGAAATAGGAATTATTGAAGGTGTAGAAAACGGTGAATACAAATCAATTGCAGATAATGAATTTATGGCAATGGAAACTTCTCTGAAAAGGGCCGCAGTAAATACCATTGAAAAATTATCAAAACGAAAAGCTATAAATATCAGATTACTGGAAAGTGACATAGAAAAACTTAAGGCGATGGCTTTAAATGAGGGAATGCCATACCAGACTTATATCTCCCATATGATCCACAAATTGACCACCGGAAGGTTGCAATCGGTTTAGATGGTGACACACCCCTGCTATTCCCTAATCGGTAGTGGTGATGTGGCTCTGGGGGCGGGCCTGATAACCTGCTGTTAAAGTCTTACTCCAGCCTGACATCGGTCTGTCTTTAACATGCCTTAACTCTACTTCGAAAGTACCCATCTGTCAAGCCTGACCCCATCCTGACCCCATCCTGACCCCATCCCCCCGACAACCTCCACTCTTTTCACTTTTGACCTTAATTTCTCCCTATTTGTCGTAAAAATACTGTTATTTATGTTATTCATAAATTCAAAATATTGTTATTCATAAATTCATACTTTCGACTGATTGACTAAGTAGAAGTTTTTATGTATATAACGCAAACTTTTAACTGTGTTTGTGTTCATGTTAGCCTGTTTTTGTAGGTGTATGTGATTTGTTGTATGAGAATAAAGGGTTATTTAAGGTTATTTAAAAATTAATATTATTTTCATGCTTTCTTTTAGCACTAATACTTTTTTCATACTTTCTTTTAGTACTAATACTATTTTCATACTTTCGACTGATTGACGGATCATATTTGATTGTGTATCGTGTCTCTTATGTATGTGCCTTGTACTGTGAAAATTTTTTGATTGGTTTGAGTGCTCTTATATTTTAAGATCTGCAGAGATGCAGGGACGCTAGAGCTTGTTGCTTTGTAAATTTTAAAGTTTTAAATTGGTGGTTGTTTATGAAGAATAAATGTAACTACTCAGCGTAAAAATAATTGAAAAAAACCAAAAAAAGACTTGACAAGGGTTTTCGCCAAATTTTTGATTTTTTGTCTGTTCCCAGAGGGTCCTCTTGTAAGTCGAGATAAGGAACCTAAAAGGCCCAAGGCCGAAAGCTGTTTAACCGGTTGACAGCCTGGAGACTCCAAAAAAATAAAGTCCTGGAGAATTGCTTATAGAGGGCAAAATTTCGATTTTAAAACCTGTGCTATAATAGTTTCACAACACAGGGAGTAAATCGAATGACAATAGAAAACATCGACATTCAGGCAACAATCGCAAAAGCGCAAGCACTAATGCTGGACGACGGACAAATGTCGGCGACCACGAAATCGATGTTTGAAATTTTGATCGTAGTTATCTCCCTACTTGCAAACCGATTAAATTTAAATAGCTCGAATAGCAGTAAGCCACCATCTAGCGACCCAAACAGAAAACGCCAACCCAGAAAGAAGACCGAAAATAAAACCGGTGGCCAAAACGGTCACATTGGCAAAACCCTCGAAAAGGTTGACAATCCAGATGTCGTTGAAGAAATCAAGATCAATCGCAGTACACTGCCTGCGGGGCAACAATACCATAAAGTAGAATACCAATCACGCCAAGTATTTGATATCGATATCTCAAGAGTCGTTACTGAATATCGAGCTCAAGTTCTGGAAGATCAGGATGGCAACCAGTATGTGGCACCTTTCCCCGAAGGGGTAACCAAAGCGGTTCAATACGGAACCCAGATTAAGGCCCATTCGGTCTACATGTCACAATATCAATTGATTCCCTACAAGCGGGTGCAAGAGTATTTTGCTGATCAACTCAATATCCCCATCAGCGAGGGATCAATTTTCAACTTTAACAAAGAAGCCTTTCAGTTACTGACCGCTTTTGAAAAACGTGTTCATGATGAACTAAAGATTACCAAGCTAGCTCAGGCTGATGAAACCGGCATAAATATTGGTGGCAAGCGGCATTGGCTACATTGTATGACCAATGATCTCTGGACCTGCTATTTCCCTCACAAGAAAAGAGGTACGGATGCCATGAATGACATGGGGATCTTACCTGAGTTTAAAGGAACCCTGTGTCATGATCATTGGAAACCATATTTTACCTACAATTGCACCCATGCTCTTTGCAACGCTCATCATTTAAGAGAACTGGAAAGAGCTTGGGAGCAAGATGAACAACAGTGGGCCAAGTTGATGAAAACCTTGCTGGAGGAAATCAACAGCAAGGTTATAGATGCCGGTGGCGCGCTTGACATCGAAAAATCACGAGAATTTCGAGAAACTTACAGGAAACTGCTCAAACAGGCCGATATTGAATGCCCAGAGCCACCGCCCAAGGAAAAAGGTAAGCGAGGGCGGGTCAAAAGATCGAAATCCAGAAATTTGTTGGAACGGTTAAGAAATTTTGAAGATGATGTCCTCCGGTTTATGGAAATTGACTACGTTCCTTTCACGAACAATCTGGGCGAAAGAGATATTCGCATGACCAAGGTGCAGCAAAAAATATCTGGCTGTTTCCGATCAATTGATGGCGCCCGAATTTTTTGTCGTATTCGCGGTTATCTCTCTACATGTCGAAAGCATTGAGTGTCTTCAAGTCATGCTTTGGGATGTTTATTTAAAGGCACACTACCAAATTTTCTTCTGCATGATTAATGGTAACAAAAATTACGCTGAGTAGTTACCTTTTTTTTATCGTTACAATTTTGGGGAAAGCTGGTTCTACGGGGGAAACAGGTGACCTAATATTTGTTATAGAATGTTCTAATTAATTCTTTATAAGTTGAAAAGAGATTATGTTATAGGATATTAAAATCATCAATACTTAGCTAAAAACCTTTTGCATGTTCCGTATGGGTTAAGAATTTGAACATGATCGGTAATCTATTTAAGCCATGAAAAAGACAATAATTGTTTTCATGGTTTTTTTTGTTTGTAGTTTTTTCGCTACATCCCTTCTGGCATCTTCTGATGACTTAAGAACGGTTACTATCAATTGGGCCATGTCTTATACCGTAATCGGATATATTATGATATTGATATCTCGATGGCCAACAAGGTTTGGCTTAATGATTGTTCATCTCCGATAGAAAATCCTGCCTATACTTTTTCCATTACTTGTTACAATGTAGGCATTATCAATAATGTGGTCTACTATTTTGTTGTCGCTGCGGTTATGGCGGATGGGTCCGAGATCTATTCAGCTATGCAGGCCGGAGTTTTTACAACTTATGTTGATGTTTTTGTTGATCAGGATGAATACTGTAATGGTGAACAGCCCTGTTATCCGGTTATCGGGGAGGGTTATGGGGTGGTGGAGGATGGTGGTTACATGCTGCTTCGGGCCGGGGAATATTATGAGAATTTGGTTTTTGATGAGGCGAAAAATATTACTTTGACTGGTGGTTACCTGGAGGATTACTGTAGTAATCCGTTGACTTCGGTGGTTGTGGGAGGGTGTGTGGTTATTAGTGATGGGTGTGTTGTTGTTGAGAACCTAGTTATTCGGTAACAGTTCAACGTTCAGATATTATGGTTTGACACTTTAAGAAAAAAAGACCTACCATCCTTGCAAACGTGGGTTAAGGCAAAAACCCATAAAACGGCTCGCCTCAGAGCCAATACCAAGGAGGTAGGTCTGATGAGCATAGTAAAATATATTGGTTTGGATGTCCACAAAAATTCCATTTCAATTGCAATCGCCGATGAAGGTCGAAACAGTGAAGTCAGGTTTTACGGAAAAATCAACAACGACTACAGCCAACTTTATAAAATTGCCCGGGCACAAATATCTAAGGGTGCTGAACCACATTTTGTTTATGAAGCCGGCCCATGCGGCTATCAGCTGTACCGCTATTTGACTGAACAAGGTTTCAGTTGTATTGTTATTGCACCTTCAAAGATTCCCCGAAAAAGCGGAGATCGAATCAAAAATGATCGGCGTGATGCTACATCTCTTGCCCGGCTCTATAGAGCCGGTGAACTGACTCCGGTATATGTCCCAAACCCGGAAGATGAAGCTTTGCGGGATCTGGTTCGGGCACGAGACGATGCACAACATGCTCTTCGTAAGAGTAAGCAACAGCTTGGTGCCTTTTTACTCCGACATAATCTCATTTATTCTGGCAAAACTCCGTGGACTGTAGCCCATTCCAACTGGATGGCCGATATTACCATGGAGCATTCGGCGCAACAGATAGCTTTGCAAGAATACATTGATACCATCGAATGTAGCGTAAAACGTGTTGAACGACTTACAGATCAGATTCGTAAACTTGCAGACCAGAGCCGCCTTGAGCCACTTATTAAAAGTTTACAGGCTATGCGCGGTGTTTCTCTGATTGTCGCTGTAACCATAGCTTCTGAACTTGGTGATCTGCAACGCTTTGAAAACCCAAGTCAGCTGATGGCTCATTTAGGTCTGATTCCTTCTGAGCACTCCAGCGGAGACAAGGTGAAAAGAGGAGCCATAACCAAAACCGGCAACAGTCACGTACGACGCGCCTTGGTAGAAGCCGCCCAAGCTTACAGGTTGCCAGCCAGAAAAAGTCGAACTATTCGCAAGCGTCAGGAGAACCTGACAGAAAAAATTTGCGAGATTGCCTGGAAAGCCCAGGTGCGACTTTGTGGTCGTTACAAAAGACTATGCGCAACCGGTAAAGCAAGCAATGTAGTAAAAACTGCAATTGCCAGAGAGTTAGCTGCCTTTTCCTGGGCTATTGCTCAAGAAGTCAACATATAATGACCAATACACCGCCGTTTTTTTGCCTTTTGCCTCCGACGTGCTTTTGATGAGCCATTCTCGGCAAAGGCAAAAAAGGCGGTAGTTATGAATGAAGGCAATTCTATCTTTTCACAAAAACTCAAACAGGAGTAATTTTTAAGCACGACAGACCTTCCAGTGTATTGTCAGAGGCGCGGTCACGGTCAGGAGAACCCTCGTAAACTCTTTTAGGAATAGGCTTAATGCCGAAACTCCCGTGTTCAGAAAGAGGCAGCTCCGCGACGAAGCCAAATCATGCGGTACCCAACCCGCGAATATCAGACTGATCAACCGTCGTTACTTGATGACCCCGCTTCTGACCATACGCTGGAAGATGTTTTTTACTAACCGTTTGCAAAAGAGGATGGGGTTCTTTTTTTCTCTTGACAAGTGTCAACCATATCAGAGTTGAGGGCAAGGGCAAAGGCAAGGTCAAAGGCAAGATTAAAGGCGGAAGTTGGGGCGGGTTTGGGCTATTTTGATTCTGTGGGGATGTTTGAGAGGGTGAGATCGTCCAGATAGAGGGTGGTTTTTTGATTGGGGTTATGGAGGAAAAGGAGGAGGCTGCAGACTTCATTGAGGTTGAGGTGGCGTTTGCTGTCAGAAGTTTTTAGCTCTTTGAGGTTGAAAGAGATGAGGTTGGTGCCGGGGACGATTAGGAGTCTGCCATTGGCGCGATCGTTGTAGGGTGGGTTGTCGTGGCGGTCGTCGATGCGGTAGGAGAGTTGGACCGTTTCCGGCGCTGGGTTAAAGATATTGATTGAGAGGTAGTTATAGCCGGCCCAGCTTTTTTTGATGCCTTTGCCAAATCCCGGCCAGGTTACTTTGGGGTACATTTCGATTTTCAGACTGTATTGGCCGGTTGCGGCATGTTCTCTGGATAATTCGTAAGTTGTTCCACATTTCCAGCTCAATTCATCGAGCTGTTCTTCGTTTTCAAAATCCAAAATTACATAGTTTTGTTTTAGGGTTACGGAATCTTTCTCTTCAAATAAGCAGGCTGTCAGCGCCATTATCACTAAGGTTAAGAGCAGAAGCGCCGGAGTAATGGTTGTTAATGGGTGATAAATGGTTGTGTCCGGTTTTTTTACGGGATTAAAATTGTTAAGCTCTTTTGTTGTCATCGTGAAACCTGTATTTTACTCCTGATCGAATGAAAAAAGCGTAATTTCGGGGTGTACCCCGAGTCGGAAAGGAAAGCCTGCGGTTGTGCCGATACCCCGGTTGACGTAGAGCCATTGATGTTGGTTGTTTTGATAAAGTCCGGCCATGTGAACCGCATCAGGTTTCATTTTTAAAATCTTCCAGATAAAATCGGGCAGCCAGATCTGGCCGCCGTGGGTGTCACCGGCGAGCCAGAGCAGGGGTCGTTTGGAACGGGCGGTTAGTGTCGCCCATTTTTTTGAGAAATGGCCCAGAATTAGTAGTGGGGTTTGTTGCGTGTCGTTCTCACCAATTTTATCGGCATAGCCCTGCTCTGAACCCCAGTCTCGTTCCGAAGCGATGCCGGCAATAGTGAGCTGCCGACTATAAAGTTTATTATCAAGATCTAGGTTAAGGTCAATTTCGACCATGTGATCGCGCAGAAAATATGGTTTTTCACGTTGTTTATGAAAATCTCCGCCAGGATGGCAGAAAATGCAATGATACCTGCAGCTGGAAAAATCGGCATCACCCATAACGCAGTAAACGCCAAGTGGGGCCTTGAGGCTCTCAAGAAATTTGACCGCATTTTCCGGCCGCCGGTTCCACTGGGCACTATCGCCGGTGACGACAATCAGGTCGGGTTTGAGCTGCTCAAGCTTTTTCAATACAGTTCTTTCCCGGCGCCCAATTTCAGTAATATGCAGATCCGAGAGCTGGGCGATTTTTGTAGCACCCCACTGCTTATGGAATTTAAGGTCAGGAATATTGATCTGGCGGACCTGGATATTGAAAGGCTCGACAAAGAAGGCGTAAGCGGCGGTAAATGTGATTATGAGAATTAGTAAAAAGAAGAGTTTTGTTTTCATTGATGTGAATTCTGTCTGACTTTTTTGATTTATGAGATGGTTGAGGTTAGCCTATTGCCGATTATTATAGTCTTATAGCCGAAAATAAGATGTCGCATTTTTTTACCACAGAGGGCACAGAGATCACAGAGAAAAGATTAATAGTTTTTGAAAATGTCATAATTCGCCGTTATGATTTGAATGTCAAAAAAGAAAAGGCAAAGCCTTTCAGCTTTGCCTTTTTGGAAATTGGTGTCTGTAGCGATGAGTTTATGGTTTGAGGAAATCTACATTTTCCTGCGCCGATTAGCAATCACAAGCCCGGCCAGACCCACGCCAAACAGGATAAGGGTTCCAGGTTCGGGAACGGGGGCAGTAGGTGTGGAACTCACGTGGCTTATCTTGAAAAGTTCAAAAGATTTTTCGTCTTCCCCTGTGTTAAAAGCATCAAAGTCAATTACTCCATAATTTAGAGAGCCTACATTACTGAAGAGAACTGTATCAACTTGCACGTTATTGTAAGTGACTCCATTGCCAGTTTTAATAAGAAAGTATGCGGGTTCTAAATCTAAACCAAAATTGAATGCCCACAAGTTAGTCAAGCTAGAGCTATCGTCTAATAGCTGTGTCCAATTGATATAGGTTTGGGGGAGCGCATCATCAAAATCAAATTTAGTAAGTAACCAGTCTGTAGTTTCTTCACCTGTATGTAAAGCAATAAAGTCTAATTCAGTATCTTCACCGCTGTTTGCTAACACATCTGCGGCAATCAACTCATCTGGAGCACCATATCCGTCAATTGAAACGTCAGAAATAGTAAGTGCAAAAGCTGATGATGAGATTAATAAGATAATCGTAGTTATAATTGTAATTGAAATTTTCATTAGTGTTTCTCTATTTCAATAGTTTCAGGTATAAAGTAGTTAAATATTTATGAGACTTTGGGGTCAGAGACTTTGGCAGAGACTTTGGGGTCAGGCTTGACAAGTTGGTACTTTAATGGTTGCTAAGGGTCATTCTATTAAACTGTTTTTTTATAGATTAAGTTTGGATCTACTGCGATTGTGAGATTGAGGTTTTCACTCTTCATATTAATAGCTTAACTCAACTAATCAACAACGTCCCGGGTTTCTGTTGAGCATGATTTAGACAGGATTTTCAGGATGAAGAGAGTAAATTCTGTTGATCTTGTTAATCCTGTCTGAAAAAAATTGTTGATTGTTTACTTTTCGGATTCCGGGTTTGTTGGAGCGGGGTGTTCTGGTAGTTTTTTTTTGTTTTCTTTATTTTTATAGAGGTCTTGGTCGGCGGCTTTTTTTAGGGTTTCGGCATCTGGTATGGAGTTGTCTTGGAGGGTGGCGAGGCCGGCGGAGAGTTTAATGGGGAGATAGTTGTCGGGATCGACTTTGATTTTGGCGGCTGCAGCCAGTTTCTCCAGTTTAGTGATGATTGTCCGGCCCTGTTGTTCATTGGTGTTTGGTAGAATGAGGGTAAATTCGTCACCGCCGTAGCGTAGGGCGATATCGTATTGGCGGAGATTGGTTTTGAGCAGGGTTCCGGTTTCGGCTAGAACCTGATCGCCGGCTGGGTGGCCATAGCGATCGTTGACGAGTTTGAAATCATCAAGATCGATCATGATCAGGCTTAAAGGATGGTTGTAACGTTGGGCCCTGGCGAATTCGATTGGCAGAACCTCATCGAGAGTGCGGCGATTGTAGAGACCGGTCAGCGGGTCGGTACGCAGAAGTTTTTGTAATTGTGCCGTTAAGAGGGTGTTTTCTATGATGGTGGCGAGTTTACGGCCCAGGCTTTCAACCGCCTCGGTGGCGGTTCCCGGGATAAATTTTTCTGGATCAGGACTCGCCATATTGAGGGTGCCGATGGCCCGGCCGCGACTGATAAGTGGGACGAAGGCGGATGAAGTGACCGGGGGAGAGTCTTGGGGTTGGGAGCCAAATTGGGCGAGGAGAATTGGGTCTGGATGTTTGGCAACTAGAGGTCGATGTTGGGGAAAGAATCGATTGTAGTCTATTTCGTCGATAAAGGTCAGGGCGGGGATGAAGTTTTCTGTTTGGGGATGTTCTGTCGACTCGTAAATTTCCTGAAGTTCGAGGGTGATAGCCTCTTTTGCACTTTTAATGAGTGAGATGTTGGCGAGAGGAATGGAGAAATAAGCCGAAAGTTTTTCTTGAAGTTCATGAGTCATACTGTGAAGATTGTCAGCTTTGAGGATGCTCTCTTCAAGATCGGCAAAATTTTTGAGCTGGTCTTCTCGCTCTCGGGCTAACTCTTCAAAATTTTTCAAGGTATGGGAGAGTTCATAGTTGTGATCTCTAAGCTCTTGATTCTCTTTGAAGATTTTCTCAAAGATAGCTTTTTTAGCATCGATTACGGTACTCTTTTGAGGTTTGTTGTCGGCGCTCATGGTTTTCCTCTTAAGTTTTATGAAGTCAATTGAATAAATAGTTTAGAGGGCATTTTTCGCAAAGTGGGTTCTGGGGTCGGCAGAAGTTTTTGCCGATTTGCACCAATAGAGCATGAAATTCATTGAAAATGGCCGGGTCTGAGGCCAATTGCAGGGTAAACAGTTTCTGAGCTTCACTGTAACCGGCACTTTCCGGCAGCCAATTATGGCGTTTGCAGACTCTTAAGGTGTAGGTGTCGATAACGAATAGGGGTCTTTTGAAAGCATAGAGCAGAATGCTGTCGGCGGTCTCCGGGCCAATGCCTTTTAAGGCGATAAACCAGTCTCTTAAATCAGGGGTTGTCTGTTTTTTTAGATGCCGGAGTCCACCAGCCTTGAGAATCGCGCTTGCCAGAGCTTTGAGTCGTGCACTCTTCTGGCGAAAGTAGCCGGAAGGTTTAATTAGTTTTTCGAGTTTCGGCAGGGGTAAAGTCGCAATCGTGGAAAATGAAAGTTGGTTCTGGTTGCGCAAATTGGCCAAGGCTTTTTCGACATTTTTCCAGGTGGTGTTCTGGGTCAGAAGGGCTCCGATAATCATCTCTTCCGGTCCTTCTGCCGGCCACCAGTGTTGAGGCCCAAAAGCGGCGTGAAGGGTTTGATAAACTGTAATGAGATTGTCAGCCGAATTGTTTGCCAAAGAATTCATCTTATTATTCAGGTGTAGCCCTCGAACTACTGGGGGTGGGGTCATTGCTGGTACAAGGTGCGTCAGCACCCCAGGCTTCGCTGTGAGCGTAGTGAGGAAGCACCCTTGTGGTGTGACCCCGTTTATGAGGGCGAAGCGATGTTCGGCGCTATATATTATAATTTATGGTGGATCTTTGAATAGTTAAAACTATATTCGGGCCACGAAAAACACGGAAGGCACGAAAAAAGCTATTTCGTGCCTTCCGTGGCAAAGCAATCAAGACTGGTTCCAACTAATCGTCACTAAGAGCTGCCCGGGCTGCGGCCAGGCGGGCAATTGGCACCCTGAATGGGGAACAGCTGACGTAATCTAAAGCGGTGCGGTGGCAGAATGCGACTGAGGCGGGCTCGCCGCCGTGTTCGCCGCAGATGCCGACTTTGAGGTTGGGGCGGGTGGTGCGGCCGCGGGTAACCCCGATCTCAATAAGAGCTCCAACGCCATCGATATCGATGGAGACGAAGGGGTCGGTTTTAAAGATCTTTTTGTCGATATATTCGGGCAGGAATTTGCCCGCGTCATCGCGGCTTAAACCATAGGTTGTCTGGGTTAGATCGTTGGTCCCGAAAGAGAAGAATTCAGCTTCCTGGGCGATGACATCAGCGGTCAGGGCGGCGCGAGGCAGTTCAATCATGGTGCCGATCAGATACTCTAAAGTAACACCGTAGTCAGAAATAATCTGATCGCAGATGATAACACTGCGCTCTTTTAAAAATTTTAGTTCATTGACATCGGCAACCAGGGGGATCATGATTTCTGGGATTACCGTGACCCCATCGCGGGTAGCTTCGCAGGCGGCTTCCATAATGGCGCGAACCTGCATGGCGTAAATCTCCGGATAGGTGACTCCGAGACGACAGCCGCGATGGCCCAGCATTGGATTAAACTCGTGCAGGGCTTCGGTGCGTTCTTTGAGGGCTGCCAAAGAGACCCCCATAATGGTTGCCAGCTCTTTGATGTCGTCTTCATTTTGCGGGAGGAATTCATGTAGGGGCGGATCGAGCAGGCGGACGGTTACCGGAAGACCGTCCATGGCCTTGAAAATGCCGATGAAATCACTTTTCTGGGAGGGTAAGAGTTTGGCCAGAGCAAGTTCCCGGCCCTCCAGGGTGTCGGCCAGAATCATTTCGCGAACCGCCTTGATACGTTCCTCTTCAAAGAACATATGCTCAGTCCGGCAGAGGCCAATCCCCTCGGCGCCAAAATCACGGGCGACAGCGGCATCATGCGGAGTGTCGGCATTGGTGCGTACTTTCAAGCGGCGAAATTCGTCGGCCCAGATCATGAATTTGCCGAAATCACCGGTCAACTCAGGCGTAATCGTTGCAATTTTACCGATAAAGACCTCGCCGGTGGAACCGTCAAGGGTGATAATGTCGCCTTTATTAAAGGTTTTACCTGCGACTTTGAAGCAGTTATTTTGATAATCAACAATAATTGCAGAACAACCGGCCACGCAGCATTTGCCCATGCCGCGAGCAACAACTGCGGCATGCGAAGTCATGCCTCCGCGTGAAGTGAGAATGCCCTGGGCCGCGTGCATGCCGTTGATATCTTCAGGGGAAGTTTCAGCCCGAACCAGAATCACCTTATGGCCGTCAGCATTCATATTTTCAGCCTCATCCGCACAAAAAACAATTTCACCGCAAGCCGCCCCCGGTGAGGCGGGCAGACCTTTAGCCAGAAGCTCTTTTGCGGCGGCGGGATCTAAGGTTGGATGCAGGAGATTGTCAAGTTTTTCCGGCTCCACTCTTAAGATGGCTTCGCGTTTGTCGATCAGGCCTTCGGCGACCATATCGAGGGCGATCTTGATATCGGCCGTGATTGTTCGTTTACCGTTACGGGTCTGTAAGAGCCAGAGTTTATGGTTTTCGATGGTAAACTCGAGATCCTGCATATCCCGATAATGCTTTTCAAGTTTCTTGTAGACTTCAACCAGCTCCCGATAGAGATCCGGCATTACGGTTTCTAGAGAGGGAAGTTTGGAATCACCGCGGCCCGCTTCATTAATCGGCTGCGGGGTGCGAATCCCGGCAACCACATCTTCACCTTGGGCGTTGATCAGGAACTCTCCGTAAAAAAGGTTCTCCCCGGTTGAGGGATCCCGGGTGAAAGCGACGCCGGTGGCACATTCGTTGCCCATATTGCCGAAGACCATGGTCTGGACATTAACGGCAGTGCCCCAATGGTCCGGAATATTGTTAAGCTTGCGGTAGGTTTCGGCCCGCTTGGTGTTCCAGGAGCTGAATACTGCACTGATGGCACCCCAGAGCTGATCGTAAGGGTCTTCGGGGAAGTCTTTTCCGGTCAACTTTTTAACCCTGGTTTTAAGAGCAGCAACCAGCTCTTTAAGGTCGTCAGCTTCGAGTTCCGTATCGAGTTCAACCCCTTTTTTCTTTTTCGCGATCTCCAAGAGTTCTTCGAGTTTTTCCCCCTCAATGCCCAAGACCACGTTGCCATACATCTGGATAAAACGGCGATAGCTGTCATAAGCGAAGCGGGCATTGCCGGAACCTTCGATAAGGCCTGCAACGGTTTGGTCGTTCAAGCCCAGATTAAGGACTGTATCCATCATTCCCGGCATTGATACCCGGGCTCCGGAGCGGACCGAAAAGAGCAGGGGGGCAGAGTTGCTGCCAAAGCCCTTGGCCATGGTTTTTTCGGTTTTCTGCAGCGCCTGGCGGACCTGCGATTCCAGTCCTTCGGGGTATTGACGCTGGTTTTCATAAAAAGCAACGCAAGCGGAAGTCGTGATTGTAAAGCCTGGAGGTACCGGAACCCCAATCTTGATCATCTCAGCAAGATTAGCGCCTTTACCGCCAAGCAGATTTTTCATGCCGGCGTCGCCTTCAGTGTAGTCTCCGCCAAAACTGTAGACATATTGTTCACTCATCGGGATCTCCTTAATTTTAGTCGGCAGTGTGCAGTCGGCAGTGTGCAGTAAAAAACTGCATCATTAACCTCTCCAGACTAGCCAGCCTTTGATTTATGTTGATATCTTTTTGTAACTATTCAACCAACCCGCAAATTCTGGGGGCACAATTCCGATTTCCTTCGGAGAATCGGGTTATGTCCCCAGAATTTACTGAAATTAATCAATAGTTGGTACTTTTCTTTTTACGCTGAATAGTCACATCTTTTTTACGGTTGCGATATAAATAGTGGTTACGTTAAGTAATTATTTCTTGACAGTTAGTCAGAGCTCGACAATTTGCACTGCCCACTGCCCACTGCCCACTGCCCACTGCCCACTGCCCACTGCCCACTGCCCACTGCCCACTGATTTAGAGTTTGGCGAAATCGGCGATCTTTTTGAAATCGGCAGCGATTCCCTGTAACAGGGCGAGACGATTTTCGCGTACATCTTGCTCATCAACCATGACCATGACTTCGTCAAAAAAGGTGTCGACGCTGATTTTAAGTTCGGCCACGGTGCTGAAAGCCTGGTCATAATCATTGTTGCCAAGATCTTTGGCCAGACGTTTGGCAACCTCTTGCCAGGTCTGATAGAGGTTGGCTTCGGTTCCTGCCATAAGGTTTTCAGGAATCAGCTGGTAGTTCTCTTTCTCCTTACGGGTAATATTCATGATCCGCTTGAAGGCGGTCAAAAGATCAGAAAAATCTTCGCGATGGCGAAAACGGTCAAGAGCGCAGATCCGGTTATGGGAGTTGACGATATCATCAAAGCCGGTTGTGAGGACCGCTTCGATGACTCCAGCCGGGATGCCAGAAGCCGTCAAGTTGTTGAAAAAGCGACCTTTTATGAATTCAATAACTTCGCTGGCGATGCTTGCAGATGGTTTTTCGATTTTACTTGCCAGCAGTTGTAACGCCTGCTTGATCAGCTCATTTAAAGGCAAATGATAGTTGCGATCAAGGCAGATATTGATGATGCCTAAGACCTGACGCCGCAAAGCGTAAGGGTCGGCACTGCCGGTGGGCTGTAGACCAACCCCAAAACAGCCGACAATGGTGTCGATTTTATCAGCAATGCCGACAATGGCGCCGCAGTCATTGCTCGGTAGGGTGCCGCCGGCAGCCGTCGGCATATAGTGTTCGTGGATGCCGATAGCGATTTCATCGGCCTCACCCGCGGCGCGGGCGTATTCCCGGCCCATGATGCCCTGAAGATCGGAGAATTCGCAGACCATATTACTTTCGAGGTCGGCTTTACAGAGGAGAGCGGTACGGCTGATGGCGGCTTTCTGGGTGGGGCAGAGTTGGGCCGCCATGGTTTCGGCGAGACTCTGAAAACGTTCGACTTTTTCGTAAGAGGTGCCAAGCTTTGCCTGAAAAACAACATTACGTAAACGTTCGACAAAATCTGTCAAGGGAATCTTGAGGTCTTCCTGGTAGAAAAAACGGGCGTCGTTGAGGCGGGCCAGAAGGACTCTCTGGTTACCCTTGACGACAACTTCGGGATCTCTAGCGACGGTGTTGTTAACCGTGATGAAGTTGGCCATCAGTTTACCCTGTGCGTCCCGCAGGCAGAAATATTTCTGGTGGTGGCGCATTACCGTAATCAGAACCTCATCCGGTAATTCAAGGAAATTTTCAGCAAAGGAGCCGACAATCGTGTGGGGATATTCAACAATGTTGGTGACGGTTTCTAAAAGTTCGGGGTCATCAATGATCGTGCCGCCCAGTTGTTTTTCGATCGCGGCCAGCTGATCTTTGATCATATCTTTGCGCTCATTCTGGTCGACAATAACTTTGGCCCGGCGACAGAGTTCAACATAATCAGAGGGCTGCTTAACCGGGAATTTATCGGGTGCCATAAAACGGTGGCCACAAGATGTCGCTGCACTGCTGATGCCGGCGCAATCAAAGGCAATAGACTGGTCGCCGTAGAGGGCTAAAAGCCAGTGGACGGGTCGGGCAAAACGGGCATCAAGATCGTGCCAGCGCATCGATTTTCGGAAAGGGATACTCATGATGTAGGCAGGCAGAGCTTCAGCCAACAGTTTTGTGGTCTCTTCTCCGGTCTCGCGTTTGCGGACGCAGACATACTCACCCTTTTCGGTGGTAACTACTTCAAGTTCTTCCGGTTTGACCCCTTGCCCCCGGGCAAAACCGATTCCAGCCTTACTTGGTTGGCCATCTTCGCTAAAAGCGATCCGTTTGGCCGGACCCATATTTTCAACCACACGATCCTCTTGACCCGCAGCCAGATCGGCAACCATAAGGGTTAAACGTCTCGGGGTTGCCAGAACCTTGATTTCACCATGTTCGAGGCGCATCCGGGTGAGCATCTTTTGGGCCTGGATTTTCATGTCAACAAAAGCTTTAGTTAAAAAACCGGCGGGAATTTCTTCGGTGCCGATCTCAATGAGGAGGTCTTGGGTCATGTTGTTTTCCTATATCTGTTCTGCCAGTAATTTCTTTATAGTTTCTTCCATTTTTTTGCCGATCTCGGCATTGTAGCCCACCACTTTGAATTCAATAGAAGATTTTTTACTGAGGAGGATGATGGTCGGCAGTGAAGTTATGTTGCCGAGATCTTTGGTGATCGAATTGTTGGTGCCGAGGGCGATCGGGTAGGGGACATGGTTGCGTTTAACAAAATCAACCACATCAGGGAGGCCACCCTGATCCAAACTTATGCCAATCACTTCTAATCCCTGGTCTTTATAGGTCTCGTAGAGGGTGGCCAGGTGCGGAATCGCAGCCCGACAGGGTGCACACCAGGTCGCCCAGAAATCAAGCAGTACGACCTTCCCTTTAAGGTTGTCTCTGGTCAAAGGTTTGTCGTCGAGTGAAGTCAAAGAAAAGGCGGGTACCTCTTTGGGTACTTTAGCTTTTTTCGGGCTGCTGTCACAGGCGCTGAGCATGACGGCAAGGGTCAGGATGAGGAGTGCTGTCATAAGTCTGTGAAAAGAGGCTTTGTAAATGGGTGATTTGGGCATGTCTTTGGTTCCTTAGCTTATTGTTTTGTAACTATTCAGATACCTCTAACAAATTGTCTGGATTGGGGTCATTGCTGGTGCCAGGTGCGTTAGTACCCCAGCTTCGCTGTGAGCCTAGCGAGGAAGCACCCTTGGGGTGTGACCCCCGTTTATGAGGGCGAAGCGATGTTCGACACTGTTTGTTATAGCTTTATGAGGTTGCTGAATAGTTACATTGTTTTTTACCCAAAATGGCCAAATTTTTTTAACCACAAATGAACACAAATGAACACAAATAAAAGCGATTTCTTTGGTTCCTGCTTTGCCGGGTCAAGGTGAAATTGTTAGGTTGATCAGACTCCAGCCAGCATCTTTTCCAAGTTATCTTTAGAGGTCATACCCACAACTTTGTCAACCTCTTTGCCCTGGTTAAAGAGGATTAATGTCGGGATGCCACGAACTCCAAATTTAGCCGGGGTTTTTGGGTTTTCATCGACATTTAATTTGACGACTTTAAGTTTGTCACTGTTTTCACCGGCAAATTCGTCAAGAATTGGGGCGATTGCGGTACAGGGGCCGCACCAGGTGGCAAAAAAGTCGATCAGGACAGGGGTATCAGAATTCTCAAGTAATTCAGCAAAACTTTCATCGGTAACCTGGATAACGTTGTCGGACATTTTTTTCTCCTTTAGATGGTCTTATCTAGATGGTCTTATTTGAATAGTTTCAAAATAAATAAATAATAAATTGTTATGTGATTGTGGTTTTTAACGGTCCCGATTCAAAACATAGTCTGTGATAAAATGCAGAGCCTTAGCTTCTGGAGACTGCGGCAGCTCATCAAGAATGGTATGGGCTCTTTTCAGGTAACTGTCAGCTTTGGCACTGGTGTATTCAAGACTCTGATAGTTTTTCATGAGACCATGCACAAAGTCAAAGTCCTGGCGGCTGACATAATCTGCGGTAATGATCTCCTTAACTCTTTCCTGCTCTTCGGGGCGGGCCTGTTGCAGGGTGTGAATCAGGGGCAGGGTGACTTTGCCCTCTTCCAGATCGATACCGATGGTTTTGCCGAGATCCTCTTCACAGGAGCTGTAGTCAAGAATATCATCAATCATCTGAAAGGCGATGCCGAGACAGAATCCGAACTCTTTCATCTTCTCCTGGATGTCGGGTGTGACCTCTGAAATAATGGCTCCGATCTCGCAGGCTGTCGCCATCAGGATGGCAGTTTTGCCATCGATTATCTTGATGTAGTCAGCCTCGGTTGTGCTGACGTCTGCAGTCTTCATGAGCTCAAGAATCTCACCCTCAGCCAATCTTTTGGTTGCTGTCGAGAGCGCTTTAAGAGCACCCAATGAGCCTTGATCAACAGCCAGATCGAAGGCCATGGCAAAGAGAAAATCACCCACCAAAACTGAAGCTTCATTGCCCCAGATAGTGTTGGCTGCAGCCAGGCCCCGGCGCATGTCAGCTTCATCGACAACATCGTCATGAAGGAGGGTGGCGGTGTGGACAAACTCAATGACAGCCGCTAGTAGAGTGGCGTTTTTCCGGTTTCCCCCGAACATAGCACAGGTCAATATAAGCAGGGCCGGCCGCAGGCGTTTGCCACCACTTAAGATTATATGTTCGCCAATTTTCGGGATCAAGGCGATGTCGGATCCTAAGTGGCGGGAGAAGGCTGCTTCGGTCTCTTTGAGCTCATCTTCAATGAGGGCAAAGACCTGATTGATATCGGTAAAAAATGCCATGTGGAAGAAAGGTTATCTCATTTTAAAAGGTTTCGATAGAGGGTTTGCCTGGTGGTGGTTTTTTGCACTGGCAATAGTCAGCAAACAAGAACTGCCATCTATAGCGTAAAAGGACGAAGCTGTCAAAAAAAAATTTATCTTCTGTAAAGTTCTAATGCGGGGACAAGCCTCGCAAACAAAAAGTGGTTTTTCGGCCCGCAAATAAGTGCTCTTACCAGAACGTTTTCTTGTTTTTTAGACAAGAAAACGTTCTGTAAAGCACTAAAAAGAGTAAGTTTGTCAAATTGTTAGTGGGGTTTCAACAATGATGCCCGGGGCGCCGTGCTTGCGGGCCGCAAGGAGCAGGTTTCCGGCTCTATCGGAGTGGGCTGGGTGGATGAACTTCAAAATTTTAGGCTCGAGTTTTTGACTTCTAAAGTGTGATATTAATTCAACTAATCGTTCAGCCGGGAAAATTATTATGAAGTGGCCTTTGCTTGCTAGTAAGCTGGCCGCGGTTCTGGTCAGACTCTCAAGGTTGCCGGCTGTTTCATGGCGGGCGAGACGTTTTTGCGGGCACAGATTGAGCCGGCCGCCCTTTTCTGGATAGTAGGGGGGGTTGCAGACGATCAGTTGAAAGCTTTCGCAAAAATCACCCTTTTTGTTTAAATCACGGTAGTCCGCCGTAATAATCTCGATTTGTTGGCTTAGGTTATTGCGTCTGACATTGCTGGCTGCGAGTCGCGCCAGCTCTTTTTGGATCTCAACCCCGGTAAAATGGGTGTTTGGGAACTCTTTTGCTAAGAGTAGGGGGATAATACCAACCCCGGTTCCTAAATCAAGGCATTTGCCATCAATCTGGGCCCGCCATTGATCGCGGTGTTCTTTGATGAAACGGGCCAGAAGGAAGGGGTCCTGATTGTAGCGGTAACCGTTTTCAGGCTGCTCTATCTCAAGGTTGTGATGGGGCGGTCTTTCAATTGTGGTTGCCGGTTCCGGCCCGGCTTGCAGAGCTGTTTTCATGTCATTGTTGTCCGGTAACCAATTTGCATAAACGAAGTTTTGGGAATTTTTCCGCTTTTTAAGAAAAACTTCGTGATTTTCTAAGCTCATTCCGCCAAAATTGCTGAACTCGCTCGTTCCTCACTCAAACAGCAGTAATTTCTGGCGAAATTTATACCCTTCAGGGTGTTTCACTAAGAAAATCATTCAAAGTTTTTCGAGACGCTTCAAAAACACCCAAAATTTCTAGAGCAAGAAGCTGCCGGACGCTAGTGTTTTCATGTTATTAATCGAGGCGGTTGAGCAGTAAGCCGGTAGCTAATTTAGGGTAGAAAAAGGTCGATTTTTGCGGCATCTTTTCACCCATGACGGCTACTTCTCTGACCTGCTCAATCTTAGTCGATTTAAGGATTACGGCAATTTGGGCCTCACCGTTGCGGACGGCATCGATGGCGGTGCCAGTATCTTGAGTGTAGCGGGTGTAGCGCTGCTCTTCCATGTCGGCAGAGCTGATCCCTAAGATGTGACCAAAGACGAGCTGCTGCAAAACCGAAACATCAAGGGCGGCAAGAGCTTGAGGCAGTTGGCCGAGGATTTTATTTGCAGCCTCCGGTTTAAGGGTCAGCAGGAGCGGCTTGTCAAGGTTTTCAGTTACTATAATAAAACTTGAGTTGGCCCCGCTTTTCTCCAGTAGTTTGAGGAGTTTGGGGATATCTTTACGGGATGTATCGCAGATTTCAATGGTAAAGTATTCTGCCAGTTTCTGCTTGAGTTCGTTCGCATCGGGGGTGGGGAAATTGGAGAGCAGGCGATGGGTCGGAAGAATTGCCAGTCCCGGACTCGACATGCTTGAGAAGTAGCTCATGACGTAATCCCATGGTTGATTTTCGCGGCTCTTATCGATTGCGGCCTGCATCTCTTGTTGGTAGAGTAGGGCAGTTTCGTAGCGATGGTGGCCGTCAGCTATAAAAATTTCCCGATTTTTTAGGTGAGCTTGGGCTGCGGCAATCGCTTTAGGATCAGTTATGCGCCAGAGGCGGCGGGTGATGCCATCTTCAGTAAAGGTGAGCATGGTTTCAGTTTGACGGGCTTTTTTCAGGGCCGCTTCTATGACGTTTTTTTGATCTTCGTAAAGCGTGAAGATCTGGCTGAAATTGGCCCGGCAATGACGGGTTAATTCGAGGCGGTCAGCTTTGGGGGCCTGCATCGTCTTTTCATGCGGGCGGACCGCATTTTTATCCCCCTCAAGTTTGAGCAGGCCGATGAAGCCCCGGCGACAATAATGTTTGCCAACCGCCTCAAACTCCTCCTCGAGGTCGTAGAGAGCTGGTTGTGGATCGCTGATCAGGATTTTTTCAGAAAGCCACTGGGTAAAAGTCGAAGCCGCTTCTTGAAATTCACTCTGCGGCCGGATGCCACCCATTTCCTGGGCAGCTTTACCTAAAGTTAGGCGGATTATATTGTAGGGGCTCTTAGCTAGAAGTTCAGCTTTGCCGGGGCCGGTAATAACATCATATGGCGGGGCTGTGACCTTGGCCATGTCATCGATAATTTCGGGGTTATAATAAGTTCCTTTAAAGGCTTCAATCTGAGGCATGGATGCTCTCCTGGTTTATAGTTTAACTCAGCCGGCAAAAATATCCAGGGCTGCGACGACAAAAAGAGTGATACTGATATAGCCGTTAATCGTAAAAAATGCGGTATCTATTTTTGAGAGATCGGTCGGGCTTAAAATCTCATGTTCGTAATGGAGAAGGGCGGCGATCGCCAGCAGGGCCAGAAGAAAGAACCAGCCTAATGAAGGTGAGGCCAGATAGACAAAAAAGAGAGCGCCGAGCATGCCTAGGTGGAGTTTGCGGGCCAGGGCCATAGTTTGCACGATGCCGATGCTTGCCGGAATCGAGTGGAGACCTTCCTGTTTGTCGAATTCGATATCCTGAAGAGAGTAGAGCAGGTCGAAACCGCTGACCCAGCACCCAACTGCAAAAGCTAAAATAAGCGGCGTGAAGGCCAGAGAACCGGTGACTGCAATCCAGGCCCCGATAGGGGCTAATCCGAGACAAAGGCCTAGGATATAGTGGGTGTAGATGGTAAAGCGTTTGGCCACAGAATAGGCGGTCAGCAGCATGATGACGTAGGGCGCTAAATGTAAGCAGAAGGAGTTGAGCATGGCCGCCGCAAAGATAAATATGAGGTAGCTTGCACAGGTCATCAAGAGGGCTTGCTGGTTGTTAATTAGGCCAGCGGGCAGGGCCCGGTCTTGGGTGCGGGGGTTGCGGGCGTCGATTTTAGCATCAAGCAGGCGGTTGGCCCCCATGGCTCCGGTACGAGCCCCAGCCATGGCAATGATGATCCACAATATCTTCCAGAAAGAGGGTATCCCGTTGGCTGCCAGCAGGGCTGCCATTAAAGCGAAGGGCAAGGCGAAGATTGTATGAGAAAACTTGACCATTTCGAGAAAAGTGCGTATCCGGGGTTGGGTAGTTGCTTGAATTTCCATAGTTTAAGACCCTGCAGTATGACGTTTTGAGGTGATAGTTGCTTGATCATTTATCTCTTTTGAATCGGGCACCCCCATTACTCTATTTGGGTTTATCATGCAAGGGGTGTTTTTGAACAGATTATGAGGTGTTTTTGATGTTGATATTTAAATTGGCGGTTTCAATGGGAGATCCGGCCGGGGTCGGTCCCGAGGTGACAGTACGTTCGCTTTTGCAGATGGATGAGAGTTTGCGTCGAGAGGTGGTGGTCATTGGTGAAGCGGCCTGGTTGCAGCGGGTCGCCGTGGCTGTAGGCGGGGCCATGCAGCCGTTAGTTTTTATTGAGAAGGTAAGATCTTCTGGATTTTTTAGAATAACCTGCGAGTCTCAAGCTGGGGAGGTGTCGGTTTGTAACCCGCTCGCTGAAGAGCTGCCGCGGCTGGTTCTGGGCCGTGATTATGCAGTTTTTGGTGAAGCCTCTTTTCAATATGTTAAATGCGGGGTCGAGTTGGTGCAGGAGGGGATTTGTCGGGCTCTGGCGACTGCTCCGATCTCAAAGCACGCCTGGCATCTGGCTGGCCATCAATATCCCGGGCATACTGAACTCTTGTGTGAACTGGCGGGTAGTTCGCAGGTGGGGATGATGTTTTGGGGTGAACGTCTGAAAGTTTTGTTGGCCACAACCCATCTTTCTCTATCTCGAGTGCCGGAGGTTTTAACAGCCGAACTGGTAGAAAAGCAGGTTTTCTTGCTTTACCGATTTATGCAAAAGGTTGGTTTGACGGGAACCATCGGCCTGGCCGCACTTAATCCTCATGCTGGAGAACATGGAGCTTTTGGTGATGAAGAGGATCGTGTTCTCATTCCGGCTCTAGCCCGCCTGCAAAAGGCCGGGGTTCCGGTTGAGGGTCCGGTGCCGGCCGATGTTCTTTTCTATCAAGCCCTTAACGGCCGCTATGCGGCTCTGGTCGCTCTCTATCACGATCAAGGGCTGGTGCCTTTTAAAATGCTGCATTTTAATGATGGGGTTAATGTCTCAATCGGGCTTCCTTTTTTAAGGACTTCTGCTGACCATGGGACAGCGTTTGATATTTCTGATAAGTTTATTGCCGACAGTTGCAGTATGGAGTCAGCGATTGAACTTGCTCTTAGATTATCAAGGGATTGTTAATATTAGATTGTTTTACTGTTGTTAAAAATATGTTTTGTTGTATCGTATAAAAATCTTGACAAGAGCTTCTCTCTGCGCTATATCGGAAACCTTCTGTATGGTCAGCCTAATGTGCTGTTTGTTTATGTCTTAAGCACTGCTTTGCAAGTGTTCTATTTTTTTGTTTACGAGGTCGAATTATGGTTAAGAGAGAGAAATCAAATTATATTATTCAGGCGGTGGTTCATGCCCTTTCACTATTGGAAGAGTTCAGCGGCGATGCCGATGAGCTTGGCGTGACGGAGTTGAGTAAGCGTCTCAAACTTCATAAAAATAACGTTTTTCGGCTTCTGGCAACCCTTGAAGAGAAAGGTTATATCGAGCAGAACAAGATTACCGAAAACTATCGTTTAGGTATTAAAAGCTTAGAGCTGGGCCAGACTTTTATCCGGCAGATGGGCGTTTTGCGCCAAGCTCACCCGGTCATGGAAGTGTTGTGCAAAGATTTACGCGAAAATGTCTATGTTGGAGTTATTCGTAACCATAATGTGGTCTACCTGGATGTTGTGGAGTCCGATCAGTCGGTTCGAGTGGTTTCACGGGTCGGGTCTCAACTGCCGGTTTGGTGTTCGGCGATTGGTAAAGCTCAGGTTGCTTCGATGAATACCGGCGAACTTGAGAAAATCCTGCCTCCGGTCAAAAGCTGGGAGGCGCGGACGCCGAAATCGATTCAGGACAAGGATGTTTTTTTTGAGGAGCTTGAGTTGATCCGGGAACAGGGTTTTGCCATTGATAATGAAGAGTATGATCACGATGTCAAGTGCGTTGGCGCGGCAATTCGAGATTATACCAAAAGAGTGGTGGCCGGTATCAGTATTTCCGGGCCCTCTTTCCGGTTGACAGATGCCTGCATTAAGGAGAAGGTCGCACCTGCTGTTAAACAGGCCGCGGCCGAAATCTCAAGGCGACTTGGTTATGAGGTTACCCTGCATATCGAAGAGAAGAGCGCCGGCAATTCCTGATTTGGTAGAGCCGGAACCAGACAGATACTTTTGTTGTTAAAAATTATTTTGTAACTATTCAGGTACCTACCTAAAGTTATAACAAATAGCTCAGAACATCGCTTCGCCCTCATAAACGGGGTCACAGCTGGCAGTTTGAGAGCGGTTCCTGAATAGTTAAAATTATTTGTAACTATTCAGCCCCCTCTTAAAGTTACTAAAAAAGGCTTCGAACTTTGCTTAGCGCACTTCGAGGGGGACACACCCCAAGAGTACTTCCTCGCTTCGCTCACAGCGCGGCTCAGCCCGCCACGGGCTAAAGCCCGGTCTGGAGGCTGCGCCCGAACGAAGTGAGGAAGTGCCCTTGGGGTATCCCCCACATCGAGACAGTCTGAAGCCCAAACCCGCTGAATAGTTACGTTAAAATTATCTTTGACCATTAATCAATTCTGTGAATTCTCTCCAAACGGTTGGCCATCTCTATATTCATATTCCTTTCTGTCGTTCCCGCTGTAGTTATTGCTCTTTTGCCTCCGTTGCTGTTGATGTAGTTCCCGAAGAGGCCTACTTGGTTGCACTTGAAGCTGAATTTCAATATCGGCTGGAGAGCTGGCCGCAAGTTCACCGATCTATTGCCACACTCTATTTCGGGGGTGGGACACCCTCTCTCTTTTCCCCATCTTTCTATGTCCGGATTATTGACCTGTTGGCGGATAATATCGGTTTCTGTGAAAACCCGGAAATTACTCTGGAAGCAAATCCCGCTGATATCACGCGCGAAAAAATAGGTGGCTATCGGGCGGCCGGGATTAATCGTCTCAGTCTTGGCGCACAAACCTTTGTTCCCAAAGGGTTGCAGCTTCTCGGTCGCCGTCATGATGGCTTGATGGTTGAAAAGGCGGTCGATCTTTTACGCCAGGAGGGTATTGACAATCTCAGTCTTGATCTGATCTATGCCTGGCCCGGGCAGAGTTTGGCTGATTTGTCTGGAGATTTGCGGAAACTGGCAGATCTAGCGCCCGAGCACGTTTCAGCTTACACACTCTCTCTTGAGCCGGGGACCAGGTTGGCAAAAGCGGTGGCTGCCGGAGAGCTGCAGGTGCTTAGTGAGGATAGGCAAGCTGAAATGATGAGCTTGGTGGGGGAGCGTCTTGAAGATTGCGGTCTCTATCGTTACGAGGTCTCCAATTTTGCGCGCAAACGAGATTTTCAGGCCCAACATAATCTTGCCTATTGGCACCTTGACGACTTTCTCGGGCTCGGCGCCGGCGCCTGCGGCGGCTGGCGCTGTCGCAAAGATGATGAGCATTGGGCTGAACGATATTGTAATATTGCAGATCCTTTTCTCTATATGCAGAGAGTGGCACAGCTGGGCCGGGCTTCATTTGGTCCCGGACGTAATTGGGAGAACTCTCCTGAATCCTGGTCAGAAAAAGAGATTATCGATCGTCAAACCTCTTTCTCTGAAACCTTAATGATGGGTTTAAGGTTGCGTGAAGGGCTTGCGCTGGCCCCTTTGCGAGTTGAGTACGGTTTACAGTTAGTCGATGCTCTACTGCTCAAGGCGCAAAAGTTTAGAGTTGACGGATTACTTGATTGGGATGAAAATAATTTATGGATAACCGATAAGGGTCTGTTTTTAGGTGACACCATCCTCTCTTTTTTGTTATGAGGGTCTTTCATTTTGAATCTAATATTTAAACCAGATAATTTTGGAGATCAGCATGAGTGCAAATGAACAGGGACCGTCCGATTTTTCAGTTGATACTAAACATCTTTATCGTGAAGAGACGATAACCGACCTTAAGGTTGCTTCCATTAAAATTCTTTCACCAATAAATCTTGATGGAAGTGACGATCAGAGCCGTACGCCGATCTATATTGGTAACACTCAGTTAATGTCACCTGAGGGGCCGGTGCCGTTGCAGGCACCTTTAGAGGCCAACAGCCTTGAAGAGGCGATGGCGGCTTTTCCAGATGCTATGCGCCAGGCTCTGGCGGAGATGGTCGAAAAGATTAAGGAGATGCAGCAACAACAGCAACTCAAGGAGCAGCGTGATAGTTCCCGGATTATCATTCCCGGACGCTGATTTTTTTAAATATTCAAATTATGGGGACACAATCCCGATTTCCTTTGGAGAATCGGGTTATGTCCCCCCATAATTTTAATATTAAGGAGTAGGCTATGAAGATTGCTCATGATCTGACAGCTCTTGTCGGTAACACACCCCTTTTGCGGATCGCTTCGTTATCGAGTGAAAGCGGCGCCGAAATTATTGCCAAGTTAGAATTGTTCAATCCTTTATCCTGCGTTAAGGATCGGATTGCGGTGGCCATGATTGAGGCTGCAGAAAAAGCTGGAAGTCTGGTTCCGGGGGGATTGATTGTCGAACCGACCAGCGGCAATACCGGTATTGGTCTGGCCTTTGTCGCTGCCAGCCGGGGTTACCGGCTGATCCTGACAATGCCCGATACTATGAGTCTGGAACGGCGCCAATTGTTACGCATTCTGGGAGCAGAATTGGTTCTGACCCCAGGTGCTGCGGGTATGAAAGGAGCGATCAGTAAAGCCGAAGAGATCTTTCGGCAAAATCCGGGCAGCATCATGCCGCAACAGTTTTTAAATAAGGCTAATCCCGAGATCCATCGGCAGACGACGGCTCTTGAAATCTGGGAAGATAGCGCTGGTAAGGTTGACATTTTGGTGGCCGGGGTCGGGACCGGCGGCACGATTACAGGTTGCGGTGAAATCCTTAAAGCGAAGAAACCTGAAATTCAAGTTATCGCTGTTGAACCTGAAGAGTCCGCTGTGCTTTCCGGCGATGCGCCCGGACCCCATCGCATTCAGGGCATTGGGGCTGGCTTTGTTCCTGATGTATTAAACAGAGATATTTTAGATGAAATTATCAAAGTCTCTTCCGAAGATGCCGCCGTTATGACCAGGCAACTGGCTAGGACCGAAGGGCTTTTGGTCGGCATCTCTTCCGGGGCTGCAGCTTTGGCGGCTCTCCGTATTGGTCAGCGCCCGGAAAACCAGGGTAAAATGATTGTTGTCATCTTTCCTGACAGTGGCGAACGCTACCTCTCAAGCTGGTTTTTTACTGATGCAACGTGATTTGAGTTGCTTGCTATAGATGCGTTTATAGGTCAGAGTGTAAAGTCAAGAACTGACCCTGATTACTGACTGACTGATTACTGATTATTATTCAATTTCTTTATAAGGAGGAGTTTTTTTATGTCACAGGCACAAAATGATAAACGTCATGGTTTGGTTATTGTTAACACCGGTAATGGTAAAGGGAAAACCACAGCGGCTTTAGGGACGGTTTTTCGCGCTTTAGGGCAGGGTTTCAAGGTTGCGATGGTTCAGTTTATCAAAGGTGGTTGGCAGTATGGTGAGTTGAATGCGGCCGAGAAATTTGAAAATTTCTCTCTTGAGCCGATGGGGCACGGTTTCCTGAAATTGGGTGATGGTGAGCCGGCTCCTGAAGATTGTGCTCTGGCCGAGAAAACCTGGGCTCGCTGCGCTGAGAAAATTTTAAGTGAAAAGTATGATTTGGTGGTTTGTGATGAGGTCAATTATGCCTTAAGTTATGGTCTTCTGCCGGTCTCTACGGTGCTTGAGACCCTGGCTCAAAAACCGGCCTGGGTGCATGTTATTCTGACCGGTCGTGATGCTCCTACAGAGCTGGTTGAAGTGGCTGATCTAGTTACTGAGATGCGTGAAATTAAACACCCCTACCAGAAAGGGATCAAGGCCCAGCGGGGGATCGAATTCTGATGGCTTCAGTTGCCGGATTTTTAGGTTACGTCAACTATCGCGAGCCTTTTCTCGGTAAGGCTCTCGATTATCTGGTTGGGGCCGGATTGCAGGGGGGGACGCAGCTTGAGATTGTTATGCCTGAGGGAGCGATTGCGACTCGCTATGTTGAGGCGGGCCAGACACGGCTTTCAGGTTACGCTACATCCTTCTGGGGTTCTGAGATTGGGGTTAAGGTGGTAACCCGGCTGCCGACAGCTCCTGAACTTAGATTCTTTCCGATTGATAACTCCAAACTCTGGAACCAGATCGTCTTTTTTCTGCAACTTGATGGTTCCAGTTGTCAGGATCTACCTGCTGCAGGCGTTGTTGCTCTGGTGATTGGCAAAAAAGAGTACCAGCTTTTACAGAAGCAGTTTACCCCGACTACCAGGTCCCAAGAACTTAAACAGCTTCTGGTCGAGCTTAGCGGTGAATTTTTTCAGGCTGCTGACCTGGCGACTATGGTTGATCGGGTTATACCGAGGGCGCAAAAACGTTTAGGAATTGTTCATCTGGTCTCTTTATGCAAGAGTGAGCGTGAGTTTCTGGCATTGGATTATGCCTGTGCCCGAATCAAGGAGAGTGGAACGCCGGGTCATGAAGGACCCTTGCAGGTGCGCTCTCTGCTCGGTCGTCTGCACGCGGTTTTTCCGGGACAGTATTGTGCCGGCCTCTCAATAGTTCACCTGATGGCTTCGTAAAATGTTCAGCTGCTTTGTTGTTAGGTGGTAATAATTCAGGAGTTAGGTCTTAGCGGATAGCGGCGAATATCGCTTCGCCCACTTCGAGGGGGACACACCCCAAGAGTACTTCCTCGCTTCACTCACAGCGCAGCTCAGCCCGTCACGGGCTAAAGCCCGGCCTGGAGGTTGCGCCCGAACGAAGTGAGGAAGTGCCCTTGGGGTATCCACCACATCGAGATGGTTTGAGAACAGCACTTGAATAGTTACATAAATTGTAATTATTCAGCTCCCTCACAAAGTTCTTGCAAAAGGTTTCGAACTTCGCTTCGCCCTCACAAACGGGGTCACACCACAAGGGTGCTTCCTCACTACGCTCACAGCGAAGCCTGGGGTGCTGGCGCACCTTGTACCAGCAATGACCCCAATCCCGGTATTTTGTGAGCGCTAGCTGAATAGTTAACATAAATTTACATTTTTATTATGAGATATATGTTGCGTCGTATTCTAATTTTACTGATTTTCATTTTTCTGTTACCGACGGTTGCTTTCGCTTTGACGGTTGTGGATGAGAGCGGTACTACCATCGAGATTCCAGATCGCGTTCAGCGGATTTTGCCGCTGACGCCGAGTTTAGCCGAGATTCTTTTTGCGTTGGGGCTTGATGAGCGGATTGTTGGGGTTACCGATTTCGCTACTTATCCTCTGGCTGCGCGGAAAAAACCTCGGGTCGGCACCTTTATAAATCCCAGTCTCGAAAAAATTCTGGCTTTGGAACCGGATCTGGTCATTGTTGGCAGTGAGCGTCAGGATGAAAAAACCAATGCTGCACTCAAACATTTTTCGATTCCCGTCTATCGGATCAGGCCGGTTGATCTAGGTACCATCTATCGCACGATCTCTAATCTTGGCGAGATTACCGGAACCCTGCCCCAAGCCCAGCAAGTTATTCTCGATATGAAAAAAAAGGTGGCGGCAGTTGAGCGCCGGGTGGCTCGGCTACCCCGTAAGCGGGTCTTTTACCAGGTTGGGATCGATCCGATTGTTTCGGTCAACCATCAAACTTTTGCGGCTGATCTTATCCGCCGGGCCGGCGGGATTCTGGTTACAGTTGATAACCCGGTGCGTTATCCTCGCTACTCAATTGAACGGGTTATTGTTGATGCCCCAGAGGTTATAGTTATATCTTCAATGTCACCCAATACCAACTACCAGCGTTTTCGCCAAAGTTGGCAGCGTTGGCGTTCGATTCCGGCTGTTCGTCTGGGGCAGATCTATGTTATTGATTCTGATATGGTTGATCGGCCCGCACCGCGAATCGTTGATGGCCTGGCTCAATTGTCCGAATTTATCCATCCTTCGAAAAGGAGATAGAGATAAAATTTATGATTGATGAAAAAAAGGCCAATGAGGAGCGCGGTATCAAAGATCGCAGATATCTGACCTGTGAACGATTTAAAGATATTTTTGAAGTGCGTGACGGTCTCGCCTGCCGTCATCCGAAAGAGACCTGTAAATATCGTCTCGACTGCCAGATCGATCTGATCGGGAAGAATGAGTAAAAGATGAAAGATGTAAATTCTAAGTAAGTAACCGTCCACAAACTACCGGAATTGGGGTCATTGCTGGTACAAGGTGCGTTAGCACCCCAGGCTTCGCTGTGAGCGTAGTGAGGAAGCACCCTTGTGGTGTGACCCCGTTTATGAGGGCGAAGCAAAGTTCAATGCGATTTGCTGTGACTTTATGGTGGCGCTTGAAAAATGAATAAAAGATTAGGTTATAAATTTATGTCAGCAAATCTATTAATGTTACAGGGGACCGGTTCCAGTGTCGGGAAAAGTGTGCTGGTGGCTGGTCTTTGTCGTCTCTATAGTCGGCGTGGGGTCAAGGTAGCGCCTTTTAAGGCGCAGAATATGGCCTTGAACTCCTTTATTACGGCGCAAGGGGATGAAATCGGTCGGGCTCAGGCGGTCCAGGCCGAGGCCTGCGGGCTTGATGCTCATGTTGATATGAATCCGGTTTTGATCAAGCCGAACAGTGATATCGGGGCTCAGGTAATCGTTAATGGTAAACCGGTTAGCAATATGTCGGCAACCGCTTATCATAATTACAAAGAGACCGCGTGGCAGGCCGTATCCAGTAGTTTGGCCAGGCTTCGGGAAAAATATGAACTGATTATTATTGAGGGAGCCGGGAGTCCGGCCGAGATCAATTTAAGAGATAAAGATATTGTTAATATGGGGCTTGCGACTCGGGTCAAGGCTCCGGTTCTGTTGATTGGCGATATCGATAAAGGGGGCGTTTTCGCTTCCCTGATCGGAACCCTGGAGCTCCTTGAGGAGGACGAGCAGGCGTTGATTAAGGGCTTTATTGTTAATAAATTTCGCGGTGATGTAACCCTTTTAGAGCCCGGACTTGAAACTATCACGGCTCGTTGCGGAGTCCCTTTTGTCGGGGTCGTGCCTTGGTTTGGCCGGGAAATTTATCTGCCCGAAGAGGATGGCGTGGCCCTTGAACTTGATGAAGCAAAAGGGCTTAGGGGAGCAGATTCAGAACAAATTCTTGCGATTGGGGTGATCAAATTGCCCCATATCTCAAATTTTACCGATTTTGACCCGCTTCTGCATGAGCCGCAGGTGCGGCTTGACTATCTCGAACCACAAGCCGCATTGGTTGGCTACCATCTGATTATTCTGCCCGGCAGTAAAAATACGCTTGAAGATCTGGCTCTGTTGCATGGTGTTGATCTGCCGCGACGTCTTCGGGCTTTTAGTGAAGCTGGTGGAGCGGTGATTGGTATCTGCGGCGGTTTTCAGATGTTGGGTAAATGTTTGCGGGATCCTGAAATGATTGAATCCGGGCGCGGCGAGATTGAAGGTTTCGGCCTCTTGCCGGTGATGACCGAGATGGCTCCGGAAAAAATTACCGTTCAATGCCGGGCTTGGATTACAGCTTCCTGTTTTGGTTCTGGCCTTGCAGTTAGTGGTTATGAGATTCATCAAGGGCGAACCACCCTTGAAGGTGAAGCTGAACCTCTGTTGCAGGTGACTCAAAGTGATGGTCGTCAGTATGTTGATGGTTTTATTGCCGAGCAGGGACGGGTTTGGGGCAGTTACATGCATGGTATCTTTGATGATGATGGTTTTCGCACAGCTTATCTTAACTGGTTGCGAGAACAGATAGGGATAGGCAGTGGTGCCCAATCCTTAGACACTGGTGTTGTTAAAATATCCTATAAGCAGCGTAAAGAAGATGGGCTCAATGCCTTAGCCGATCTTTTATCAACAGCGCTCGATATGAAGATGATTGATCAGTTGGCAGGGCTTTAGTTTTATGGTGGTTGCTCAGCGTCGAGTTCCGGCGCTTCTTTTTTGCCTGTTACTTTTGCTACTCCTTTTTATAACAATTATCGGGGCGGCTTCGGTCGGGGCGGCCCGTTTGCCGCTCTCAGCGGTGTGGCAGGTTTTTGCCGATGTTTTTTCCGGTTCTCTGGATGTTGCGGTTGAGGGCAGTGCCGCTGCGGCTCGTCTGATTGTTCTTGATGTTCGTCTGCCCCGGATCCTGACTGCCCTTCTGGTCGGGGCCAGTCTCGGGGTTGCCGGAGTTGTTTTTCAAGGGCTTTTGCTCAATCCGTTAGCTGATCCCTTTACGATCGGGGTTTCTGCGGGAGCCGCATTTGGGGCAACTGTGGCAATTTTATTGCCGACCTTCTGCGTTTTACCAATTATCCTGACCGGTACCGCCATTATCCCTTGGTTTGCTTTTACCGGGGCTGTTTTATCCCTAGCCTTAGTCTATTATATTGCTCGTAGTCGCGGTCGGGTGATGCCCGAGAGTATGATTCTGGCAGGCGTTATCGTGGCATCTTTCCTTTCGGCCCTGATCAGTTTTTGTCAAAGTATTGCCGGAGAGAGACTGGCTTCGGTGGTCTTTTGGATTATGGGCAGTTTTTCCGGAGCCCTCTGGTCTCAGGTGTTGTTGTTGCTGCCCTACTGTTTTATCTGTATGATTATTCTTCAGGCCCATGCCGGAGCCCTAAATATTATGGCGATGGGCGATACTACGGCGCTCCAGCTTGGGGTTGAGGTTTATCGGGTGCGGCGGCGCCTGCTTCTGGTCGCCGCGTTGCTGACTGCGGTTGCCGTTTCAGTGAGTGGGGTCATTGGCTTTGTCGGTTTGGTGGTGCCCCATATCAACCGCATCCTTTTAGGGCCCGACCATCGTCGCCTGCTACCGGCATCAGCTCTGCTTGGTGGATTGGTTCTGGTTTTGGCCGACACCCTGGCCCGTACTGTGACCGGTGCGACCGAGATTCCGGTTGGTGTCGTTACGGCTCTGCTCGGGGCTCCATTTTTCTGCGTTATTTTTAAGAAAAAATTTCATGATGACAAATAGTTTCGATCACTCAGATAACTCCTGTCAATCGGCAGCTGAGTCTTTCTCCATGGCCCATGAAGCCTGGGAACCGTTGCTCAAAGTTAGCAATCTAAGTTGTGGTTACGGTGATCAGGTTATTCTCGATAAACTTAATTTTAAACTCTGGCCCGGTTTTTTTTGCGGGATATTAGGACCCAATGGCTGCGGCAAATCGACCCTGATCAATACTATTTGTCGGGTCAATGAACCGCTTAGCGGTAGTTTGATATTGGGCGAACAGGATTTATGTGCGATCCCGCGCCAAGATTTGGCGGCCCGGATTGCCGTGGTTCCTCAAGAGACTCATGTTGCTTTTCCCTTCAAAGTACGAGAGGTCGTGGCTATGGGTCGCAACCCTCATCTTTCAGGTCTTTTTGGTAGTGGTTATGATCTTGAAAACGAGAAGGTTGACCAAGCTTTAAGCGCAACCGGCATTAGTCATCTGGGCGAACGTGCGATTACCCGCTTAAGTGGTGGAGAGCGGCAGTTGGTTCTCTTAGCTCGGGCTTTGGCCCAGGATCCTCAACTGCTTCTGCTTGATGAGCCGACCTCTAACCTCGATATCAATCATTCTGTTAAGATTTTGCGTTTGGTGGCGACTAAGGTTCGGCAGGAAAAATTGACGGCTTTGGCCGTTTTTCATGATTTGAATTTGGCTGGCGTTTTTGCTGACTATCTTTTTCTTGTCAAAGATGGGACTATTCGTTACCAGGGTGAGACTCGCGAGGTGATTACCGAAGAGATTCTGGCCGATCTTTACGAACTGCCTCTGCAGGTATTTACGCCGCCGGGGCTTGGTCGCCCCCAGGTTGCCGTGCGGGGTTAAGCAAGATTATTTGTAACTATTCAGCGTGTGTCTCGATGCGGGGATACCCCAAGGGCACTTCCTCACTTCGTTCGGGTGCAGCCTCCAGACCAGGCTTTAGCCCGTGGCGGGCTGAGCCGTGTCCCCCTCGAAGTGGGCGAAGCAAAGTTCGACGCCTTTTTTAGTAACTTTAAGAGGGTGCTGAATAGTTATGATTAAATTAAAATTAATCATTTTACCCAAGGATTATCCGGCAGGGCTTTATTGCCGGCGGCAAAAAAAGTTGTGGCCAAATTACGCCCCGGGGTCGGCTTTTGTGGGATATCGGCAGCCCAGAGCAATGTGCTGATCTCGGTTGCTTTCAGTTTCGCAGAGGGGGTTACGGGAAGATAGGTTTCGGGTTGTTTGTCGCTGGTTTTTATAAGATTGGCTTTGATTAACCTTTGCAAAGTTTTACCAGTGATAATGGTTGATTCTTTGGTTGCAGAAGCCAAATCTGTTAGGGTGATATCGCGGCGCTGGTCGAAATTTATGTAGATTTGGTTGATCAGGTCGAAAGCGAGGGCGAGTTCCGCTTTAGGTGTCAGTCGGTTACCGTTGCTGTGGTAATTTGCGTAGTGTTGGGTCGTGAAGGCGACTTCGGCGCCGAGTAGAAAAACGAGCCAGGCCGAGTGCAGCCAGAGGAGAAAGAGGGGGACGGTTGCAAATGAGCCGTAGATGGCATTATAGTTGGCGACCCCAACTTGAAGCAGGATAAAGGCTTTCTGGAGTGCCATCAAGCCGAGAGCGCCGGTAAAGCCGCCAATCCAGGCGGCTTTGGCCTTTACCTTGAGGTTGGGCAGGAAGAGGTAGAGCAGGACAAAGGTCAGGGCTAAGAGAGATAGTGGAACCAGTTTAAAGAGCAGGCCCTGCATCCAGGCGATTGGTATGAAGTTGTCAAGGTATCTGATGATAGCCGGGGTGTTGAGCATCGTGGTGGCCCCGACACCAAGGTTGATAGTCAGCGGGCAGATGATCATCAGGGCCATATAGTTCATGATTTTCCGGCCGATGCTGCGGCTCTGTTCAACCTGCCAGATCGCATTCATCGCCTCTTCAATGCCGTTTATGACAATCAGTACGGTGATCAGTAAAAGGAAGGTCCCAACCATTCCCAAGGCGGCAAAATTAGTGCGGTCAACATAGTCAAAGACCTTGTCAACGGCATCGTAGAGATGGCCGCTGAAATCTCTTGACGGTTCGCTATCCGGGGTCGCCGGAGGTTCTGTGATTTCTTCCGGTTTCGAGATCTTCTCCGGCACTGTTGCCGGATTTGCTGGGGTTGCTGAGATGTCTGTATTGGCTTCGCCGGCAAGGTTGTCAATTAGCTGATAGGCGGCCTGACGCATCTGGTCACCGGCTCCCATACCTTTGAGAACGGCGGTACTTAAAGCCAGCATTGGCACCATTGAGAGGACGACTGAGTAAGTTAGGGCAGCGGCCCGCAGATTGATGCGGTCGCGTTTATACTCTTTGAAAAAAATAAAGAGAAAACGGCAGAGGTGCATAAAGCCGCGCTGCCAGCTGTGGAGTTTGGCGGGGTCTTCGGGCCAGAGCCAATGCGTTAATTTGACAAGGTTCATCCTCGCTTTATATAACATGCGGTTGTGAACCACAACTGGAAAATTGGCAAGTGAAAATATGCATCATAATTATGACGTGATTGTTGTTGGAGCCGGGCATGCCGGATGTGAGGCGGCGTTGGCCGTGGCGCGGATGGGTTTGAGGGTTTTGGTTTTCAGCCTCAACTTAGATACCGTTGCCCAGATGTCCTGTAATCCTGCGATCGGCGGCTTGGCTAAAGGTCACCTGGTTAAGGAGATTGATGCCTTAGGCGGAGCCATGGCCCGAATTACTGATCGCTGCGGGATTCAGTTTCGGACCTTGAATACTTCAAGAGGGCCGGCGGTCCAAGGAACCCGGGTGCAGTGTGATAAGTTGCTTTATCATCGCGCCATGAAACATTGTCTCGAAAGCCAAAGCGGGGTCGAGTTACGTCAGGCGATGGTTGATCGTCTGTTGCTAGAGAATGACCGGGTCGTCGGGGTCTTAGATGATACGGGGTTCGAGCATCGGGCCCAGACTGTGATTGTGACCACTGGGACCTTTCTCAATGGACTCATTCATATCGGCTCTTTTCGTCAGGCCGCGGGACGAACGGGTGAATTTGCTTCTCAGAGATTGGCTGAAGATTTAAAAAAGATAGGCTTTAAAATGGGCCGCATGAAGACCGGAACCCCACCGCGGATGTTGCGCCGTTCCATTGATTTCAGTCAACTTGAGCGTCAGGATGGCAATCTAAACCCGCTTCCCTTTTCAGTGTTGACGGTTTCTGTTCAGCAGGAACAGTTGCCCTGTTATATGACGCGAACCACCGCCCAAACCCATGCCATAATGCGTGACTCTCTGCATCTCTCACCCCTCTATAATGGTACGATTACTGGTGTCAGTGCTCGCTACTGTCCCTCTCTCGAGGATAAAATTGTCAAGTTTCCCCATCATGAGAGCCATCAAGTCACATTAGAACCTGAAGGTTATGAGAGTGAAGAGGTCTATGTCAAAGGGCTTGGCAACTGTCTGCCGGTCGCAGTTCAGCAGAAACTTTTTCATACCGTGCCCGGTTTGGAAGATGCTGTGATTATGCGGCCGGCTTATGCCATCGAATATGATTATATTGAGCCCACCCAACTTAAGGCAACGCTTGAAAGCAAAAAGATTGGCGGCCTCTATCTGGCGGGTCAGATTAACGGTACTTCAGGTTATGAAGAGGCCGCCGCTCAAGGCCTTATTGCCGGCATTAATGCGGCCTGTCAGGTGAAGAAAATTGAACCATTCATTCTCAATCGATCTGAAGCTTATGTTGGTGTGATGATCGATGATTTGATTAATAGAGGTACTCGTGAGCCTTACCGGATGTTTACTTCACGGGCCGAATATCGCCTCCTTTTACGCGAGGATAATGCCGATCTCAGGCTCACAGAGCGGGCTTTTAAATTAGGTCTGGTTGATAAGCTGCAACTTGAGATGGTAATTGAAAAGCGGGCCCGAACGGAAGTGGGCAAGAGAACTCTGGGGAGTATCAGAATTAAGCCGGAAGCCGCCTTTGCAACCCTTGAGCGTCTTGGGACCGCAACACTTAAGCAGAGTGTTGTAGCGGCGGAACTGTTAAAAAGGCCGCAGGTGCGTTGGCAGGATCTTGAAGAGTGCGCAAACGAGGTCGTTGAGCTTGGTCAACGGCTGGGTCCGGTTGCCCGGCGGCAAACCGAAATCCAAATTAAATATGAAGGTTATATCAAACGCCAGATGATGGCGGTCGAGAAGTTTAAACATCTGGAGAAGATGAAAATTCCACCAGATTTCGATTACTCTGATATCCCTGGATTAACCATCGAAATGTCGCATACCCTGCAGGATATCCGCCCGCTTTCTCTGGGGCAAGCTTCGCGTTTGCCGGGGGTTACCCCGGCGGCGATCTCAATATTGATGATCTATCTGAAAAAACGGTGGAAAACTACTCCTGGATAGTTACCCAACTGGCACCATTATTGAGGTTGTACGCTTCGGGCCAGAGTTGCAGGCTGATGTAGTGGTTGTAGCCCATATTGGCATCATCGAAAAGATGAATCCAGCCGCCTCCGCCTTGCCCTAAGGAGATTACGAGTTCATCGCTGTCGTCATCGTCAAGGTTGCCGACGGCAGGGCGGGTTTCACCCGATATTTCATTGTATTCTTGCCACCACGGGGTTTCCAGCCAGGCCTGGTTGGTGATATTGCCACCATTGTAACTCTGGATTTCGAAAGCGCCATTAGCGCCGGTGCCCAAGCCTATGATAATTTCGTTGGCCCCATCTCCGTTAAGGTCGCCGATTACAGGGCGGCTTTCACCGTTGAGTTGGTTGTAGTCTGACCAGCCGACTTCACCCCAAGCCATATGTTCACCGCTGCCGGAGAGAACCTCGTAAGTTCCGCCGGGAATTTCCGGGTTGTCGGCAACCGGGCCTAAGCCGACGATGATATCATCCTTGCCATCGCCATCCAAATCGCCACTGGAGGGGCGCACCTCACCGCGGGCAAGATTGTATTCATCCCAGGTTGAAGCCATCCAGGTGTGGTGTTGGAGTTGGTTGTTGGTGACTTTAAAGACTTCAATGATCCCCATGCCGCCTTGGCCCAGGCCAATCAGGATTTCATCTTTGCCATCCCCGTCAAGATCTCCGCAGGCGGGCCAGGTTTCACCGTTGCCCTCGTTGTAAGGTCCCCAGTTTACCTGCCCCCAAAAGAGATGTTGATGGTTGTCATCAAGAACTTGAAAATGACCAGCCGGGGCCGTTGTGTCACCAGTTACGGGACCCATCCCGACGATGAGTTCATCTTTGCCGTCACCGTCGATGTCGCCGTGAGCAACCCGCGATTCTCCCCTGAGATCGTTGTAAGAATTCCAGTCAATCCGACTCCAGTGATCATGGAAATAGTCATCAGTCAAAGTTTTGATCCAGCCGCCATCGCTCGGCCAAGGGCCGGTTCCGGCAACGATTTTTCCAGCCCCGGAGCCAATGGCGAATGATTCAGAACGTATATTAGGGTCTTGTACAGGGTCACTGTTATCCCCGAAATCTTGATTCAGCGCCAAAGGGTCGTGGGTAAATGACATGGCGGTTGAAGTTGTGGTTGTGGATTCGCTGGAGATTGTTTGCTCTTTGAAAACCTCATTTGAATAGCCGCTTTGATTTCCCTGGGTATCGTAAGCTTTGACCGCAAAAAACCATTTTTGTTTGGTGCTTAAATTTTCAATGGTGTAGTTAGTGTTGAGACCGACATCTATCGGTGGGAGATATTTGCCGCTGGCATTACCGTAGTAGAGCAGATAGCCGGTGACCGAATCTTCCTGGTTGGGATCCCACTCCATCGTGACATTCTCGGTTGCCGGAGTATCGTCCCCAGTGATATTTTGATCAACCATAATGGTTGCACCGCTAGTTACCCCAGCAGTGGCTGAAAGAACATCAGTTTGGATCTGAGCTGTAGTGTTGGCGTAAGCTGATTTCGGTAAGAATATAGCTCCTGTGGCGATTGCGGTCAACAGGAGCAAAAGTCCGAAAAGCTTTATTTTGAGGTTGTTCATCTGATTATTCCCCCTTTATGGGTGGTCGGCCTTACTTTTTCCTTCCTGGAGGTTGTTGATAATAGGATCCAGGGAGGGGATAAAGCCAAGTATCGGCAGGTTAAGATAGCGTGCCGCCTGGCGTCCCGATTTGAATGATGGATCAAGAAATTCACGAAATCCGATAATTATCAAGGCTACAATAAAAGGCAGTAAAGTAGCAACGGTTGCCGCCCCCAGTCTCTCTCCGCGCCACCAAGCCTGGTGCTCGGTGCGCTTCAATTTGGTTTTATCAATTTGCAAATGTTCTGGTGGAACAAAATTATTAGAATTTAAAAAAGCTGTTGTTTGGCGGTGGTAGCCGGCCCGCAGGCGACTTAATAGTCGATTCATGTAATAGTTTATGAGCTGGAGGCCAAGCTCCGCATCGGCGCCGAAATAACTAAGTTGGATCTGGTTTTCTTTAACTATTTTAAGGCTGAGGGCTTCAATTGCCGCCAGCATCGTATTTTTGTCTTTGAAATTGTATTTAGCCAGTCCCGGGTCAGTCTCGGCAAAGCGCCGCCAGCTGGCCAAAGCCAACGGGTCAGTGAAAAAATGGTTAGGTGCTGTTGTTAGACTCTTTAAGGAAACTGTATCAACCGGGCTCGTGGTAACGGCAACCGGGTAGTCGGGGTTAAGTTGCAGTGAGCGAGTCAGGGTGAAACGGTCGGCCTTGATGCCTGTTATAAGCAAATAGGTTGCCAAAGGAATTAGAGCGAGAGCCAGCCAGTGTAAATGTTGGGTCAGGGCATAGAGATAACGACGTATGTTGAAGATCATCAGTTTTTCCTCTGCTTGAGATTGGGGCGGAATATGATTACATAATTGAGGTTTAAGTAGCCATTGGATTACAATGTTGGTTGATGATCAAGCCCAGAATACGAGCCTCGGAGACATCAAGCATAGTTTGGGCTTTCTTGACCATTTGTCGGGGTGTCTGGTTGGCCATGACGGTCAGAGCCAGTCCGTCAGCATCTGAGGCCAGGGCGATCGGATCAACCATATTGCGGTTGGCTGAAAGTATTGAGGCGCTGTCGACAATCGTCATGGCGTAATCGTTGCGCAGGTGCTGGATTGTGGTAAGGGCATTTTTGGTGGCCTCAGGTTTTTCCTGATAGTTCGGTGCCGGGAGGAGGTCAAGATTTGTGTAGGGAGTTGCAACTATCTGTTTATGCAGGCTATCATTAAGCAGGCACTCTTCGAGATTGAATTTAGCCTTAATGTCAAAAAAATTATGTAAGCTCGGGGCGTGCCAATGACAGTCAATAAGTAGAACTTTATTTTTTAGGTTGCGAGCCGCGACAATGCCGAGGCCAGCAGTGAAAATGCTTTTTCCTTCCTTGGCTGTGGCGCTGGAGATGACAACTACCGGATTGTTTATTCCTTTGAGGGCGGCCTGAAGGGATGCGAATATTCTTCCTGTTTCAGCTAGTATACCAGCAATTTTTGCTTTTGTGTATGGTGCTGTCGAAGATTGCAATCTCATCTCCTTTAGGTTGATAGGTGAGGGTTATTTAGAAAGGCTGTACTGATTGGGAGTCTAATTAAAAAACTATTATCTGTCAAATATAATATTGATGGGCTTGGTTGTCATCTCGGATTTTTACAGAGTGAAAACTATCCGCTCAGTTGCCGATTGTTAGAGTGCCGTAAGTTATGGTCAGGGGGCCGGAAAGTATCACCTCTTGAGCTTGGGCCGAAATTCCTGAGATCAAAGGCCAGTAGTTACCCACTAGAGATGATGGGATGGTGACGCTCGTTGTGTTGTCTGGAACCGTACTACTACTCCAGTTATAGGTGGTATTCCAATTGGTGCTGTACCCATTCCAGATGACGGTTGTATCTGTTTCATCATTCAGATATAGCCGTCCCCAGCCTGTAGTAAAATCAAATCCCGGGCTTTCGATGTCAAGGGCTTGACTGGCCAGGGAACTTTGCAGTTGGGACGGAGTGAAACTGGGATTTTCAGAGAGAATCAGGGCTGCAGTTCCGGCGACATGCGGGGTTGCTGCCGAGGTGCCGTTAAAGTTTTGTGATCCGTAGCTGGCGGTCGTGACATTTACATAAGCTGCGATGTCGGGTTTGCCGAAACCACCAAGATTACTTCCACCGATACCGTTGGTCGGTCCTTCAGAACTGTATTCTGGTCTAATGTGGGTTGATACACTAATCGCGCTGACGGTTGTGGCTTTGGGTGTGTCGGCGAGGTTGGATATACTGCGGCTGGTAAGGATTGTATCAAGTCGGGGGGCGTTAGGGGCAAAAATTTCAAAATTGACGGTACTAGTTGTATCGAAAGCCTGGTATATAATAAACCCATAAGCTGCGGGTGACCCAGAAGTTGTAAAACTGACTGCTTCTGTCGGGGTTTGTCCAGCGGTGCCATTCTGAAAGTTAACGCTACTGGCAATTGGGCCTTCCCAGCCACTGCCCTCTACAGCTCGATATACATAAAGGTCGTAATCCTGGTCGACATTTTCCCAGTCAGACCAGCGGGCGAAAATGGTTAAATTAATATAGGGATTGACCAGATAGGCACTGCCGTCACCTGGTCCGAAATAATTAATTACCCGGGTGCTGGTAAAATTATGCATGCCGTCATTGTCAGGGTCATAAAAATTACCTCCCCAGTGGCGTTGTTGATCGTTACCGGCGGCCGTGACCCAGAGAATGCCGTTATTATAAGCGCTGGTTACTAGTTCTGCAAGTTCACCAGTCCCGTCTCCAGGGGCCAAGTTGTACCAGCCCAAGGAGGTTGAGATGATGTCGACATCGCAGCTCGTGTGGAGCCATTCAACAGCTTCCTGAAGGTCGATATTAGTGTATATTTTAGCAAGGTATATGGATGTTTGCGGGGCGACGTCATAAATAACTTCTGTGCAAGCTGTGCCATGGGGTGAGCCGCTGTCGAGTTGGGCCGAAGTTTCGCCATCGACAAAATTTCTGGCGGTTACGGCGGCGGGCAGATCGCTACCCATTAAGGATGTGTAACCCAAAAATCCGACATCGATTACCCCTACCCGGGTATTTTGTCCATTAATGCCAGCGCTGTGCCAGCTGTTGGCATTAATGTCTGTTAGAGCTTCTGTCGTATAGTTGCCGGCATAGGTGACTGCGGGGCTTGGGGTCTTGACATAATTTACTTCTTGAAGGTTTGCCAGTGAATTTAAGGATGATAAAGGAATTATAATTTGCAAGGTCGTCTGGTTTAAGTTGTGGCCAGTCACAATCCCGTTAAGTGCGCTGATTTTTTTTTCAATTGTATCCCGATTTTCGGCCGCACATTTTACTTGTACGCAGATAGTATCAGTTGCACTGCTTTTTCTAGAGAGGTCAGGATTTGCTGAGTTATGAGGGTCTTCGAAGTTTTCCAATAGCGTTTTTTCAAGTTTGTAGTTGAGCTGACTATCCATTTTGGGGTTGTGAAATTGCCATTGGTGTTGTCGTTTTTCAAGAGTTGGAGAAGGTGGTATAAGTGACAACTTGTGGGCCGGGAGAATGCCGCTGGTGCCCGGCGGAAGATCCGCTGAAACGAAGGTGTCTCGGTTGTGGGCGAGCCCCAAATGTTGCGAACTCAGGAGAAGGATGAAAATGATTATTAGTTTTTTCATCAATTTTTCTCGTCTTTTTTGCCAACCTCTTGGAGTTCTCGGTAGCGGTTGTTAAGCTTTTGGTAACTTATGGCAATTTGTTTCCGAGACTTCAGACTCTCTTGTAGTGAGGTGAAAATCTCGAGCATCAATTTGTCTCTGACGTTGCGGGTTGAGAGGAGCTCATTAAGTTGGCTGTTGAGGGATGTGATCATATTTTCCATAATTGAAACGCGGCTGGTTAGATCAACAATGTCAGGAGCCGTTGCTATGTCGTTTTGTGAGGTTATGCTGTTCGTAGCTGTTGTGGTCTCTTGGTAGGTATTGCTGAAGAGTGTGCTTTCTTGGCGTGAGGCCAGGACGGCTTCAATAATGTTTTCGTCAATCGTTGTCAGGCCGTCGGCATAGCCGTGAACCAGAGCCATATCGCATATGTAGTTAATCATTCGTGGGATTCCCTGGCTGGCATCCCAGATTAATGCGTAGGCAGATTCTTCAAAGAGGGTTGCATAGGTTGGGCACCCGGCAACATGCAGGCGATGGCGGATGTACTCTTTTATCTCATTTTCGCTTAATTTGTCCAAGTGATAGTGGACGGTTACACGTTGAATGAACTGTTCAAGATGGGGCTGGCGTAATTTTTGCCGAAGTTCCGGTTGTCCTACCAGAATAATCTGGACGAGATGCTCTTTCTCGGCTTCGAGGTTTGAGAGCATGCGAATCTCTTCGATGGTTCTGTCGGGAAGGTTTTGCGCCTCATCGATGATCAAGGTTACGCGTTTTTTTTCGAGGTGTGAAGTGAGGAGAAAGTCTTGGAAGAGGGCAATCATCTCACCTTTATCAAGGCCTTCGTGGGCGAGCTCAAATTTTCTACAGATAAGTTTGAAAAAAAGTTCCGGGTTGACGTCAGTCTGGCTGATAACCCCGATCAAAAGGTCTTCTGGGAGCTGGCGTAAGAGATAGTTGATTAATGTAGTTTTGCCGCAACCAATTTCACCGGAGATGACAACAAAGCCTTTGTTCTCATGGATCGCATATTTAAGGTGGGTGTAGGCACTGTCGTGGCCTGCACTCATATAGAGAAAATCAGGATCGGGCAGAAGGTCGAATGGTTTCTCCTGCATCGCATAAAAGTCTTCGTACATAGTCTCTCTTCTTCTATTCGTGTGATTTGTTGAAAATAGTACCAATTAAAGGAGTTTTTCCCAAAAGCTCAATTGCTTTTTTGATGTCCTGGCGGGCAGTCTTTTCGGCTTCAACCACTAAGACCACACCGTCAACAAGTTTGGCAAAAACCTGGGAGTCGGCGTTGGTGAGCATGTCGGGACCATCAAAAACCAGAATTCGATCTCCGTAACGAGTTTTCATCTCTGTGACCAGGTCTGCCATGCGGGTTGCCCCCAACATCTCTGAAGATGTGGTTAGAGGGCGTCCTCCCGGTATGATTGTCAGTTTATCGATACCGGGGTTAATCATGATCTCAGAGATTGAGGCTTTACCGAGCAGGTAGTCGGCCAATCCTTCAGTTTCATCAAGGCCGAAGCATTTGTGGACGGCCGGTTTTCTCAGGTTGGCATCAATGAGCAAAACTGTCCGATCTATCTCTTGGGCAATGCTGATGGCTAGGTTTATAGTGTTTACAGTTTTGCCTTCACCGGGTCTAGGGCTGGTGATGAGGACGGAGTTGCCGCCGGAAGCAAGCAGACGCTGCAGCATTTGGGTTCGGAGAATCTTGACTTGGTCAGAGCCTGGATGGCTGCGGCAGTCGTAGATGATTTTGTGATCAGCTAAGATTTTTTGGTTGATTGCTTCTTTTTTTGTCTTGCTTTTAGGGTCGGTTTTTTTTGCAGATAGATTGCTTCCCGTAAAGTTTTTTTTATTACTGAAATTCTTGTTTATCGAGATTTTCTTTTCTTTTTCCTGCGCCGGGGTGCTGCTTGTTGCCGGGTTGTTTTCCGGGAGAATGGGCAGTTCATGTTTGAGCCCATTATCATTACCCTCTCTTTCGGTTCGTTCAAGTGCTTTTTTAAGTATGTCATTCATGCTTGTGAGACCTTTTTTTCAATTATAGAATCTTAAATGTCGAGGTGACGCATCACTTTAATCCAGAGAATATCGAGTGGCTGGTAGAAGATGTGAATGGCTACCAGAGCTGCGACAATAAGAATAAGTAGAATAATTGCGGTCAGACCGTAACGCCAGAATCTTTTACGGCGTTCTTTAAGGTTTTCCATGATTGGGGTGACACTTAAAACCGGTACTCCGGTCAGGCGCGTAAGCTCAGCAATGCTTTTGACGGAAGAGTCGAGGTTCTCACGCAGGGCACTAACGCCGGTAGCCAGTCCCAAGGCCAGAACAAAGCCGATCAGGGCAATTGCCATACGGTTAGGTTTGAAAGGTTTTTCCGGGGTCTGGGCTGGATCAATGATCTTAAAGCGTTCGCCCTGTTGTGACTCTTCCATTTGCTGGGCGACTTGGGCTTCAGTCAGCTTATGGGTGATATCGGTATAACGTAATTGAGCTTGATCAAACTTTCTGATCATACGAGTGTAGTCCCGTTCAACTAATGGTGCATTTTCCAGTCGGGTTTGAAACTCGGTAAGGTTTTTGCTGATTTGCTGGTAAGCGGCTTCTGTGGCGGCAATTTCCAGGGCTGCTGATTTTATCTGAATTTGCAGATTAATGTAGGCTGGGTTGCTGATAGTTTGGGGTTCAGGGTTGTTGGTTGAAGTCTGATTTTGAGCCGATTTGGTTAAGTTGCTGATGTCCTGATTTAAAATAGCAATCTCTTTTTCAATTTGTATGCGATCCGGATGTTTGTTACCTAAACGGGCTTGGAACTCGTCACTCTGGCGGGTTAATCTTTCCAACTGTTTTTGTTTTTCAGTTAGTTCTGTTGTTGAGATGGCCAAGGAAGGGTTTTGCGACTCGATTTCGGCGATTTCACGCTCGGCTTTTTTGATGTCAGGGTGTTTGTCCGAGTAGCGGGCTTTAAGGGTAGTTAATTGAATGTGTAAAGCTTTCAGTTTTTCGGCTGGGGGAAGCAATGGGCGACCTTCATCGCTACGCAGCAGGTTACTGTTTTGAACCGGGTCAATTGAAAGGAGTTGGCCTTCCAGGTAGAGCTTACGCTCTTTAAGTGAGCGGAGCTGCATACGGTTCTGTTCTAAATCACGGGTCAGGCGGTTGACTGCCTGCAGGTTTACCGTATTGAATTCCGGGAGCTCGCGACCATGCTTTTGCTTGAAAAGAGTGATTTGTTCTTCGAGTTTATTGATGAATTGGGTTAGTTCTTTACGTTCCTGACTGAGAAAAATGGTGATATTGGTGACCCGTTCTTCACGTTGGCGCAGATTCTCTTCGAGGTAGAGTGAGGTTAAGCGGTTGGTTACCTTGGTGACGATGTTGGGGTTTTCACCTTGGTAAGAGAGGTTGAAGGCGATGGTTGCTGTGCTCGGTCTGCCAGTGCGTCGGTCAACCACATCGGCACTGATTGTTTGCAATGATATATTGGTTCGCAAGCGGGCAATAATCTCTTCTCTGGTGTGGTTCTTCTGCATTTCCGGGTAGAGTTTGAAACGGTCGATTACCTCCTGTAAGCGCGGCCGGCTCATAATCTGTTGGGTGATGACCTGCAGGCGTTCTTCGACATAGCTGGTAATCGTGGTCTGGGCAAATTCCTGCGGGATCTGCTGTTCTTCGATTAGAATAGTGCTTTCGGCTCGGTAGATGGCCGGTAGGAGCAGAGCTGTAGCTAAAGCCGCAATCCAAGTCAGGATGAAGAGGGTTATAAAAACCCCGCGCTGGCGTCTGATGATGCCTTTTATTTGGTCTAAAGAGATAGTTTCCTGGGTTTGCATTTTGGGGTATCTCAGTCAATAAGTTTAGGAAAGTTGAAAACCAGGGCCAACCAGATGCGGTTGCGGTCATAGGTGTCATTATCTTTCAAGGTTTTATCTTGGGTCCGGGCATAGCGGTAGTGAAGTTGGAGGTAGTGATTTTTCATGAGGCGATATGAAAGGTGTGGGTGCAGATAGAAGTAGATACTGTCTTCATTGTTGTAATCATCGTTAGATTTGGAAAAATAGAGGCCCGTATCAAAACCGCTTTTGAAGCGCTGATTTATAGTCCAATTTATAGATCCGGTAAAACGATCCCGGTCGATGGGTACGGTGGACCCGAGCGTCTAGACAACTTTTTGTAATGTTAAGCTATAGGCCGGGGTTTAAAATCTAAAGTAATTTCTTAATGCTTTTCGGGGGGTGCGGGGGGCGGAGCCACCCGCCCTCGGGCC
>Ga0307990_1000255_pt1 | contig 51069 bp, 43 predicted proteins | sample EllFjometagen129_FD_203168 | JGI IMG/M metagenome (GOLD analysis project Ga0307990, IMG submission 203168) | Marine microbial communities from Ellis Fjord, Antarctic Ocean - #129 | ecosystem: Environmental > Aquatic > Marine > Unclassified | place: Southern Ocean | collected 2014-10-08
TTCGTAGTTCCGCCTTTAGGCGGTTCGTCCGGAAAAGGTACCCGTGCATGCATCGATGCATAATCAATCATTCGAACCTTCCACGCCCTTACCTCTGAAAACCATCACCGCCTGGATCCGCTAACCTCCTGCTTTTTCATCCTGCACCTCCTTCGGCAGGAATTATATCGCAGGGGTCAAAACTGCCGCTGAAACACCCTGAAAAGTGTGGCAAAAGTGTGGCTTTGACCCGCCCTGAAGCACCCTTTTTCAGTCCGTTTCATTCTGCTTGACTTCGTCGCGCTGTTTTTGTATCTTATTGGAAATCAGAGGCTTACTGAAACAGTTTGACTCAAGATTGAATGCCGTATTCGGGGTTGACATGCAAGAGGTCGCTAGTTCGAATCTAGTATTGCCCACCATTTTATGCGCGTGTTGCGCACACGGCCTCCAAAAGACCATTTCAGGGGCTGTTTTCAGCAAGATGACCGCGTCTGTGCTGTAAAAATAAAAGCCGCCACTCCGAAGAGTAGCGGCTTTTGTTTTCTAACCCTTAAACGTCTTAGACGATTTCGACGAGCTCGAGCGCGAACGTCAGGTCTTTACCGGCCAGCGGGTGGTTGGCGTCAAGGGTAACGGCATCTTCTTTGATTTCCTTGATAACCACGGGGACTGGACCGTCTGGCCCCGTCATCTGTAGAGGTATTCCAATTTGAAGTTCCATGTCTTCGGGGAAATTAGCTTTTGGGAAGTCGCCGACCATTTCTTCGCGCAGTTCGCCGTAGGCTTCGGCGGCGGGCAGGGTGACAGTCTTTTTTCCGCCGACTTCCATATCGCGCACCGCGGAGTCGAAGCCGGGGATGACCATGCCGGCGCCGGTTTCAAATTCCAACGGGTCGCGGCCTTCAGAGGAGTCGAACTTCTCGCCGTCGCTCAGTGTGCCCGTGTAGTGAATGCGTACCTTTTTCCCGTCTTCGATCATGCTTCTTCCCTTTGGTTTGGTGAAATTGAGCCGAAATCCTACCGAATGAGAACCGTTTGGAAAAACAATTTATGGGCAAAATGATCTTTGGAACCGCGACGGAACGCAGAGAACGAAAAAGAGGGAGGAGTAGATCAGAATAATTAAGGACAGAATAATTTTGGGCGGGAGCATATATCGTATTGCGATATATGCGCTTTAGTAGTGGAGAAAACGTTCGTAGACCTGCGTTTGAAATGGTTCGTAGTCCCGCCTTTAGGCGGTTGATCCAGAACGGCTATGCATGGATTCCGCCTAAAGGCGGGACTACATACCTTTTAAACCACTAGAGCATTTTTATAAATGGTGTAGCCGTTTCCCTGAAAGCAGGCTTGAAGCCTGCGATACGTACCGCAGGCTTCCAGTCTGCCTTGGTGGCTACACCTTTTCTAAAAACGCTATAATGGACGCCAATTAACGCGAATGAAGATGGAGGACTCATATATCGTATTACGATATATGAGCTTTGGAGGAGGAGAGGCAGGTTGACTAATTGAAAACAATAAGGTATCAATTTCAATGATGTGGAACATTCTTGAACACCGAAGCATTGCGAGAACGTGCAGGAAGCTACCTGTTCGGGTGGTGAAAAAGTACGAGCTGTGGAAAGACATCGTGTTTCGACATGGCCCGGACAAATTGCGGGAGTTTCCGGGGTTTCATGACGAGAAGTTAAAAGGAGGTCGGGTGGGGCAGAGATCATCACGATTGAGTCTTCAGTACCGGGTGATCTACAGAGTGGAAAAAGAGATTGTGACCGTTAGCGTGATCGACATCAACGCGCATAAATATTGAGGTGAACTATGAAAAAGAATACTGAATTTATTCCCGCGAAACAGCACGCGACATTGACGACCGGTGAAACCATCCGGATGCTTCGCGAGCTGAAAGGCTGGACGCAGGAGCAGTTGGCCGAACAGTCGGGGCTTCACGCCAAAAATATCAGTTCGCTTGAAAACGACCGGATTGATATAGGCAAAAAACGCGCCGAACAGCTTGCCAAGGCCTTCGGCGTCCACCCCGCCATCATCATGTTCCCCGAATATGAATCCGACCTCATCGGCAAGGCTGCTTAGAATTTTGACAGGATAACAGGATTAACTGGATGGGGTTTGTCGCGAAGGAACGCAGAGAACGCAAAAGTATGAGTTAAGCGGACTGACTATTTGGGTGGCTCTTAGATTTTATTCCTGGAAGACATCCAAGTTCTATCACCGACCAAACAATGCCAACAACAGGAACGAACTTAATAAAAAACCACCAAGCACTTTTTCCCCGATCAGCCCACCTCTGTAATTCTATTACGATAATCCACCAGTAGATACATAGCCAAAAAGGGATGGATATCCATTGTGCTAATCCACCAATGATGTCGGAAACAGAGACAACCAAATATAAAAGAAGGTATCCTAAAACGGTCCGAATCCAGAATGCCATCCTGCCTACAGACTCGGGAAATATGATTTGTTTCAGATTTGTCATTAGGTCTTATTCATAGGAGGATTTGTTCTTCTGGTACGCGCGAGGCTCTGGCGTTTGAAAAGTCGAGCTTGGGAACTGAGTCGGGTCCTGTGGGGTCTCCAGGGCCGGGAGCTACCGCTTCCACATGCATCATTAGGGAGCCGTTGCAGGAAGCGAGGAAGTCAGGGCCTTTATCAGCGCTGGTTAAGCTGTAGCCTTCATTTTTTAAAAGGAATGCGGTCATCATTTCCCAAATCCTAGAGTCAGGGTCGTTGTCGATCTCATTCCAGAAATGATCATCTTCTAAGCCGGAGAAGGAGTTCCACAGGGTTTGGAATCTAGCAGTGTAATCAAATTCGCGGATTTCAAGAATACGTTGAGCTAGAGATGAATTTTTATGTTGGTCGAGGATGTTCATGTCGAGATGATATGTAGCAGGTTCATGAGCTGTTGGTAAAGAGTTTCCAGGCATTGGAAAACCATCCTGTTCATCCTGTAATCCCGTCAAAAATCTTTCCAACCATTGGAAACTGTAGGTGCGGGCGGTGACCGCGCCCGGCGGACGCGGCCAAAAATATTCCAGACATTGGAAAAAATGGGCCCGAAAGTTCCAAACATTGGAAAGCGGTAAGGTGGAGCGTGATCTCCGAGCACGCTTTGAACCTGCTCGGAGATCAGGTTCCACCATTCGTGCCGATTCGCGAGCTTCGCGATCAAAAAATAAGGCGGGGTCTCGGACCCCGCCCTACAGAAGATTTCTTTTTTGCGATCTATGCGTTCTTTCGCGGTTAATTAAAACCGCACGCGCTCGGCGATGGTTGCTTCGAGCTCGCTGATGGGCATGCGGACTTGCTCCATGGTGTCGCGGTCGCGCACGGTGACGGTGTCGTCTTCCAATGTATCGAAGTCGATGGTGATGCCGAGCGGTGTTCCGATTTCATCCTGGCGGCGGTAGCGACGGCCAATGGCACCGGCCTGGTCGTAGAAGCAGCTCCAACGCTCGGTGAGGCGCTCGAAGACTTCGCGCGCTTTGGCGACGAGTTCGGGTTTGTTTTTGAGGAGCGGGAAGACAGCCACTTTGTACGGCGCGATGCAGGGAGCAAAGCGAAGCACGGTGCGGGCTTCGTAGCCTTCGGGGGCCTGTTTGGCCTTCGGGTCTGCGGTGAGGACTTCGCCACCGTCTTTGCCTTTAGGAATCCATTCGACGCGGTAGGCTTCGCAGAGCAGGGCGAGCGCGATGCGGTCGACTCCGGCGGAGGGTTCGATGACGTGCGGGAGATATTTCTCCTTGGTCTCTTCGTCGAAGTATTCGAGTCCTTTTCCGCTACATTCTTGATGCTGGGTGAGGTCGAAGTTGCCGCGCGCGGCGATTCCTTCGAGCTCCTGCGTGCCGAAGGGGAAGTCGTATAGGATGTCGGTGCAGGCGCTGGCGTAGTGGGCGAGGGCGTCGCCTTCGTGAATGTCACGGTGCATGCGGCCTTCGGGCAGGCCGACTTTTCCGTACCAGTTGAGGCGTTCGGAAACCCAGTATTCGTGCCACTCAGCATCGGTGCCGGGCTTGATGAAGAATTCGAGTTCCATCTGTTCGAACTCGCGTGAACGGAAGGTGTAGTTGCGCGGGTTGATTTCGTTGCGGAAGGCTTTGCCGATCTGCGCGATGCCGAACGGCATTTTCTGGCGCGCGGTGGCCAGCACGTTGCCGAACTGGGCGAAGATGCCCTGCGCGGTTTCGGGGCGGAGGTAGGCGACATTGGAGCTTTCTTCGACGGGGCCGACGAAGGTTTTGAACATCAGATTGAAAGCGCGCGGCTCAGTGAGCGTGCCAGCTTCGTTGGTGTCGGGGCCGACGAGGCGGTCGTAGTTTTCGAGTGGAATGTCGAGCAGCGGAACGGTTTCGTAGTCGTCGGCTTTCTGTTTGCCGATTCTTTTGACCTTTTTGGCGGGGGCGTCTTCGTCCTCGGGATAGGCGAACATCAAGGTGGCGGCATCCGATTTATGTTTAAAGACGAGGATCTGGTCGGCGCGGTAGCGGCCTTTGGTGTCGCGGCAGTCGACCATCGGGTCTTTAAAGTTTCCAATATGGCCAGAGGCTTCCCAAACGCGCGGGTGCATGATGATGGAGCTGTCGAGGCCGACCACGTTTTCGCGGGTCTGTACAACGGCTTTCCACCAGCTTTCTTTGATGTTGCGTTTCATTTCAACGCCGAGCGGGCCGTAGTCCCAGAAGCCGTTGATGCCGCCGTAGATTTCCGAGGTTTGGAAAATAAAGCCGCGCCGCTTACAAAGCGAAGCGAGTGCGTCCATCGAAACATGATAATCGTTTGGTTTCATAGTCTGGTTCCTATCCTTAAATTGAAGGCGCAGATGTTGCCTCAACGCATTTGGAGTTGAAAGAAGAAAGTGAAAAGGGGAGACTGCCCGCCGTGAAAGAAAAACGATACTACAAACGATTTGATCTCTATTCGACACTGGCGGTTCTCGGCGTGTTGGCGGTTCTGTTGTTCGAATGCATCTTTGTGTTTGAACTCTACAATCGGGATATTAGCTCGATCGAACGTTTTCTCCCCGCCGCGAAAGAGGCCACTCCTGTTCCTGCGCCGGTTGAAGAACCCGCTCCGGTTGGCTGACTGAGTTCAGCCGATCCACCTCTGATTTTTTATCCGCCCCGAACCATCAGGGTCTTCGACAGAGTAAACGGATCTTCACCGATTGATATTTTCAATGATGGAAACCGAGTTGGGTCAAGTCCCACGAAGGACTCGAAGAAGGTGTTGGAAAATATATTTGTTCTGGGGGGTCTTAGCGCCTTCGTGGTGGATATCTATTCTCAGCATCAGGCCCAAAGCCATTCCTTAATCCGTTTCCCCAGATTGGCACTGTCTTCGAGTATCATGGTGAGCGACGGGATCAGCAGGAGCGTGATGCCGGTAGCGAAGAGGATTCCGAAGCCGAGCGAGATCGCCATGGGAATCAGGAAGCGCGCCTGACGTGAGGTTTCAAAAATCATCGGCAGCAACCCGCCGAAGGTGGTGAGTGTGGTGAGCACAATCGGTCGAAACCGCTGGATACCGGCGGTCATGATGGAGTCGTGCACGCTGAGTCCCTCCGTGCGCTTCTGATTAAAGAAATCGATCAGAACGAGCGAATCGTTCACGACCACCCCCGAGAGTGCGACGATTCCGAAAATACTGATGACACTCAGGCTGTAGCCCATCAGCAAATGACCGATCACCGCGCCGACGATGCCAAACGGAATGCTGACCATGATGATCAGCGGCTGGCTGTAGCTCTTAAACGGAATGGCCAAAATGACATAGATCAGAACAATTGCGCCGAGCAGCCCTTTAATCAGACCCTGAACGCTTTCACGCTGATCGGCTTGTCGCCCTTCGAAGGAATAGGACAGGCCCGGATAGTTTTCTTTCAGGGCGGGAAGTATGTCCGTTTTCATGTCCGCAAGCACCAGGGCGGCTTTGTTCTTTGGAGTCACATTGCCTGAAACGGTGACCGTGCGTCGACCATTGCGTCGACTGATGGTGGTATAGGCACGACCGCGTTCCATATTGACCACTTCGCGCAACGGCACCTCAATGCCGGTTGGGGTCAGCAGGATCATCGATTCCATGCTGAACTCGGTGTCGCGTTCGGATTCTGGAAGGCGCACCATGACTTTGACTTCATTGCGACCGCGTTGCTGACGGATGGCCTCGGAACCATAATAGGAATTGCGCACTTGCCGAGCGACGCCGGCCGAGGTGAGGCCGAGACTGCGGCCTTCGGGCTTTAAGCTGAAGTCGATCTGCGGTTTGCCGGGCGTAAAGCCATCGTCGATATCGCTGACCATGGAGTATTCGCCCAGCGCTTCGGCCAGGTCCGCACTGGCCTTCTCTAGTACGTTGATGTCGCGATGCGATAGCTCCACCGTCAGCGCATCGGAGCCTCCGCCGGGGCCGCCGCTGTCGGCGCGGTAACGAATGGTGTCGATGCCGGTAATCGAACCGGCTTTCTGTCGCCAGCGTTTTACGAAGTCGGCGGTGGAAACGGGACGCACCTCCGCATCGACCAGATCGAAGGTAACCGATCCGCTGTGGCCGCCGGTGATGCCGATCTGGGAGATATAGCCTTTGACCTGTTTTTGCCCGGTCTGCTTTTCAATTTCGCGAACCAGTTCTTCGCCGGCACGGATAATTTGACCATGTGCCGCCTGGGTTTTATCGACGGGCGATCCGTACGGAAGCTTAAAGGTACACAGCGCCACGTCGGATTCTACGCTGGGAAACAGCTCGAATCCCATGCGACCACTTTTCACATAGCTTACGGTGAGAATCAGCACGAACAACCCGATCGCGACCGTGAGATAGCGACGGCGCAGGGTGAGGTCGAGGAACGGGCCGTACTTTTCGTGAACAAATCGCGTGAAGGCTTTACCAAAGCGCTGCTGCAGACGGTGAATGAGGTGCGGTTTTTTCAGGTCTTTTTGGTGAGCTAAATGAGCGGGCAGCACAAACAAGGCTTCCACCAATGAAATGACAAAGGTCGTACAAACGACCAGCGGGATAGCACCAAAAAACTTGCCCATGGTCCCCGGCACAAAGTAAAGCGGCATAAAGGCCACGATATTTGTGAGAATACTGAAGGTGACCGGCATCGCTATTTGACGGGCCCCGACAATGGCGGCGCGCAGAAATGGCATCCCTTCCTGATGGTTATGGTAAATGTTTTCGCCAACGACAATGGCGTCGTCCACCACAATCCCCAGCGCCAGAATGAAGGCAAACATCGAAACCATATTGATGCTCAAACCCATCGTAGGCATGATCAGAATTGCGCCAAGGAACGAGATCGGAATCCCGAGCATCACCCAGAAGGCCAGACGCATTTCGAGGAAGAAGCCGAGCACGATGAAGACAAGGAGCAAACCGAGCAGTCCGTTGCGCAGCAGCAGGTTCATTCGCTGCCGGAACATGTCGGCACGGCTGTTCCAGGTCGTCAACTCAATGCCTTCGGGGAGTGTCGTCCGCAACTCGTCAAGCACTCCCATCACCGACTCCTCAATGGAGATGGGGGTTTCTTTTCCGACGCGATAAACGCTCATGGTCAGCGCAGGCTTCCCGTTGAAATAGGTAAACCTGTCTGAATCGTCAAAGTTGTCGCGAATCGTGGCGACATCTTCGAGCAGAACCTGTGTTCCATCGGCGCCGGTAATCAGCGGGATCTTGCCGAACTGATCGCCGTAGTCGCGGCGGTCGCGCACGCGAACCAGAATTTCACCGCTGGTGGTTTTCATGCCGCCACCCGGCGTTTCGACGGACGCTCGGGAAACAATATCTGCGACCCCCGCCAACGTCAGGTTATAGGAACGCAAGGTGTCCTGCGGAATTTCAATGGCGATCTCATAGCCACGCACATTGGAGAGCTCCACCTGCGTAATGCCGGGAGAAACAATCAGCCGGTCCCGCACCAGCTCGGTCACTTCACGCAAAACGGTGTCGGCGGTATCGGCCGAGACAATCACCGACAGCACTTCACGCCGGAGCGAGCTGACGCTGATGATCGGCTCTTCGGCATCTTCCGGGAAGGTGGTGATCCGGTCCACTTCCCCTTGCACATCCTGCGACATCCGCCCCAGATCATACCCCGGTCGAACTTCAACCGTTACGGACCCGTTGCCCTCCCGAGCGCTGGCCGTGACTTCTTCCACGCCGTCGAGCCCGCGCACGGCCTCTTCGACCGCCAGCACAATCGACTGCTCCACCTCTTCCGGACTGGCCCCAGGATACGGAACGGAAATGGTGACGATGTCCAGTTCGGCACTCGGCAGAAATTCCTGTTTGATGTTAAACGCCTGAATCAGTCCGCCGAGCACAAGGATCAGCATAATGATGTTGGATGCAACGGGGTTGCGCGTCATCCATGAAATGGGGCCGCGGCGTTCCCGTCCGGGGAGAATGAGTTTATCCTTCATTTTACTTCATTCCTTTCCCGGATTTTCCAGCGCCGTTCGGGGCCTTTTCTGGAGCGAGCTCACCTTCGACACGAAGCGTCATTCCGTCGATTGGGGTCGACAGGTTTGTGAGGATCAGCCGCTCTCCATCATTGAGCCCGCCGGAAACAATCACCTCGGTTGCATCGCGCCAGGCAATCTCCACCTCGCGGATTTCTAAAGCGCCCTTCGGGGTAGCAAGCCAGACCAAGCGATCATCGTGCAATGCGGAGCGCGGGATGCGATAAGCCCCCTCAACAGGCGCGCCAGAAATTTTAACGCGCACATATTCATTCAGCAGGACAGGTGACTCGCCCTGTAGCGGATTTTCAATCGCGATCAACACGCGGGCCATACGCCCCATTTCTTCGAGCTGGCTTTCCAACCGAACGACCCGCCCTTTACGAACATCGCCCATGCCGCGAGTCACCGTGGCGGGCGAACCGGTTTCGGGGTCGCACTCAATCCATCGAAGCTGGTCGACCGGAATCGAGGCGCGGACATAAAACTGATCGGTTCCAGCGAGAGTCGCCAGCGAATCCTGCGTAGTGGCCTGTGTTCCGAGATCGGTTTTGCGGTCGACCACCACCGCATTGAACGGAGCGCGCACCTCCGTGCGGGCAAGATCCAGCTCCGCCTTTTCCAGCTCGGCCTGCGCCGCTTCGAGTTTGGCGGCGCGATATTTCAAGTGCGGCACGCGCAGCGCGAGCTCGCGGTCGGCATCGGCTTCATCTGCACCGGAAGCAATCAGCTCCCATTCGCGCGCCGCGATATCGCGTTGCCCCTTTTCGAGCTTGAGCTGAAATTCCGCTTCAGCTAGCGCGGCCTTCTTCTGCTCCAGTGCCAACCGATAGTCCGCCGGATCGATTTTTAGAATTTGCTCACCCTGCCGGAACGTCCCCCCCTCGATAAATTCAGAGGCGACCTCGACAATTTCACCGGCGACGCGCGCCCGCAGCGTAATTTCAAGCGCCGGAGTCACCGTGCCGGTTGCCTGCAACTTCACGCGCTGGCTATCCGCCTTCAGCGGAACCACCTCGACGACATACGCGGTGCGCTGCGGCCGCTTCTTTTCCGGCTTCTTCGTGGTCTTCACAATGATTAATCCAATGATCAGCGCCAGCGTGATCAGCAGAATGGGGAGAACGATTTTTTGGGTTGTTTTCGATAGCTTCATGGGAATCTCCATTTTCTAGGGTCTAAAGGTCTCGGGTCGAAAGTCGAAGGGCTTGCTCATCCGATGGTTCGGACGTTTGGCTTTCGACTGGGTTTAATTCATCAGTCCAGCTTCCGCCCAGTGCGCGGTACAGGTTGATTCGGGTTTGTAGCAGATCGTATTGTGCGGCGACGTGGTCGCGCTCCAGCGTCTGGAGGCTGACGAGTTCAACCAGGACGGGCAGGTATTGGCTCAACCCGTTGCGGTAGCGGTTCAGCGCCTCGTCATACGAATGGCGGCTTAGGTCGAGGTTGCGGGTGAGCGCCGCCAGATAGTCTTGTTGCTTCTGCTCGGAAACCAGCACGTCCTCCACTTCCTTCATGGCGTTGAGTACGGTTTCGCGATAAGCCGCCAGCCGCTCGTCGACCACGGCGCGGGTTCGTTTTACTTCCGCTTTTCGACGGCCGCCTTCAAAGATTGGGCCGGTGACACCGCCGACGAGGTTGGCGAACCAGTCATTAAAAAGGTCGGAGCTTTTGATGTTGCGGTAGTCGGCGGATGCACTCAGCCGGATGGCGGGCAGGCGGTCGGCGCGGGCAGAGCTGACCGACCAGTCGGCGGCGCGGAGCTTCAGTCCGGCCTGCCGGACATCGGGTCGATTGGCCAGCACATCGGCCGGGATTCCAATGGCCGGGAGTTTAACGCTGGTGGCGTCATGAATTCCAATGCTTGGAAGATTTGTTGTAGAAATTTCCAAGGATTGGAAATCGGCGCGGCCAAGCAGTGCAGCCAGCTCGTTGAGCAGCAGTTGCTCGCGCAGCTCGGCCAGCGGGATGCGCGCTTCGGTATTCGCAACAGCTTGCCGCTGTTGGTAGACGTCGAGCGCGGTGGCCTGCGATTTGCGGAAACGCAACTCCACCAGTTCCAGCGAGGTTTTGTTGGCTTCGAGCTGCTTGCGGATCAGCTCCGTTTGCAGCTGCTGCGAAACAATTCCGCTCCAGCGAAGAGCGGTCTGCGAGGCGAGGGTGATCGCGGCGGTGTTGAGCTGCTCACGCGAGGCGTCGCGGTCGAGCGCGGCGGCCTGGGTTTCGGATTTTATGCGGCCCCACAGGTCCACTTCGTAGGCGGTGGCTAGCCCAAGAGAGTATAAATGGGTGTTGTCGAACGTTGTGCTGTCACGCGAGGCGGTTGCGGATGCATTTGCGTTGATAGAAGGGAGGCGGGCTGCGCCAGCTTGGGTGGCAATGGCGTCGGCCTGTGCCAACCGCGCCCACGCCTGCTGAATCGATGGGCTGTTTGTCAGCACCTCTTCAATCAACCCATTGAGTTCCAAGGAGTGGAAACCCTCCCACCAGTTTTTTTCAAGGGTTGTCTGTCCTGAGCCGAGTCGAAGGGGAACTTGTTCTGAATAGATACTGAACTGTTCGGGGATTTGCGTGTTCAGCAACCGATCATTCGGCGCATAAATCGCGCACGAGGAAAGGAGCAGAGGAAGGGCAAAGAACCCAAGAAGTCTTCCTCGCAGAGGCGCAGAGAACGCAGAGGGTCTGTGAGTCAGGGCAACGTGCTCCGCGAACTCTGTGCCTCTGCGAGGAATCTCCATTTCTGCGGCATTGAACAGGGCAGAACGAACTCGTTTGCGATTCCCGTTTCTAGTTTTCAGTTTCCAATTTCCAATTTCAAATTTCATCAATTTGCTCCACCACTTTTTGCATGAGCGTTAGGTAGGTTGTCCGCTCGTCGGCGGTTAGTGGCGCAAAGAGTTCGGCCACGCTTTGGCGCTTCTGTTCCATAATCTCATCCACCATTCGTTCACCCTTGGCCTTGAGCGTGAGCAATACGACGCGCCGGTCCGTTTTGGAGTGCACGCGAAGAACTAGACCCTTTTGCACCATGCGGTCGATCAGGCCAGAAGCCGAGGAGGGCTGTAGGCCCAATGTGTCGGCAAAGGCTTTCACCGGCGAGCCGGGGTTTTTTCGCAGAAATCCCATCCCGAGAAACTGGGGGAGGGTGATGATTCCCTGCGAGACGGCATTGCGTTCCCGGCGGAGCATCGCCCCGAGAAAGGTTGGCAACAACTGTTGCATGTCGGTGGCAAACGTTTGAATGGAGATGGTTTTATTTCTCATAGTGAATAGTTCATATCACGAACTATTCGTATTCGGAAGCGAAATAATCAACGGATTGGGATCGTTTTTGCTCCGGAAGGGTCTCTGGGTCGGGGGTTGGGGCTGCTGAAGTGAAGAAAGATTAAAAATCCTATATACATTCATGAATGTATGTATAAAATTCCGGCTCAAAACAAAGAGGTGACTGCGATGGCTAGGAAAACAAAAGAAGAGGCGGCGGAAACACGGGCCAAGGTTCTAATGGCTGCATTGGATCTATTTGCCGAGAAGGGATACTCGCGCACCACGTTGGTTGATATTGCAAAACGAATTGGTATGACCCGTGGCGCGGTGTATTGGCATTTTGATGGAAAGCCGGATTTGCTGGCGGCTCTGATGGATCATGTACATGTGTTGAGAGAAAAAATGGTGGAGTCACAGATTCCCGATATCCAGACTCTCGATGATTTGCGAAGCGCCTTCATTCTGTACGCCCGGGTTGTGGAACGTGATCCGGTGATTCGTAAGTTTGAATTTTTTCTGAATTACCAGATGGAATGGTCGGAAGAGCTGTTGGCCGAGACGCAGAAAAAGCTGAACGAACTTCGAAAAAGCCCATTGGAAAATTTCAAAGATCATTTTAAAGCTCCGGCCATCGCCGCTCGTCTGCGGCTCGGTGTCAATTTGGATCAACTGGTTGTGACACTGGCTGCTTTCTGGTGCGGCGCCTGCAAGATGTTTCTGGGGCGGCACTGCCCCGGCGTGGAACTTGGGCAGTGTTCGGACGTGGATATCCAATTGCTTGGCGGGATCGATTTTGAGCAAACGGCGGCGAATGGTTTTGATTTGATACTGAGCGGCGTGCTGAAAGAGGAGCGCGGCAATGAATAAAAAAGCAGTTTTTAAAACAGAAGGAATACGCAATGAAACAATCTAATAGTCTTCTCCAGCCGGTTCGTATTGGGGCTTGGACGTTGCCGAATCGCTTTGTTATGGCTCCGCTCACCCGCTGCCGTGCCAGCGCGGGACGCATCCCTAACACCCTGATGGCTGAATATTACGCACAGCGATCATCTGCAGGGTTAATTCTTTCGGAAGCGACTTCAGTTATGCCGATGGGGGTCGGCTATCCGGACACGCCGGGGATTTGGTCCGCGGCGCAAGTGGAAGGGTGGAAGTTGGTGACGCAGGCCGTTCATCAAGCGGGCGGGCGGATCCTGTTGCAGCTCTGGCACGTCGGTCGTATCTCCGACCCGATCTATCTGGAAGGTGAACTGCCCGTTGCCCCTAGTGCCATCCGGCCCGCCGGACATATTAATTTGGTGCGTCCGAAGCGCGGCTTCGAAACGCCCCGCGCACTCGAAATCGAAGAGATTTCATCCATCGTCGACGCCTATCGCCGGGGCGCAGAAAATGCCAAGGTGGCCGGTTTCGACGGAGTCGAAGTGCATGGAGCCAATGGCTATCTTCTCGATCAGTTTTTGCAGGACGGCACGAACCGGCGCACGGATCAATACGGCGGCTCAGTAGAAAATCGAGCCCGGCTGATGCTGGAGGTGCTCGATGCCGTCATTGATGTTTGGGGGGCTGATCGCATCGGCCTGCATCTCGCACCGCGTAGTGACGCTCACGATATGAGCGATTCGGATCCTGCTGCGACGTTTGGATATATCGCCCACGAAGCCGGACGCCGCAAGATCGCATTTCTTTTTGCACGAGAAGGGTTCGCGGAACCTCGGTTGGGTCCCGCATTGAAGAAAGCATTCGGCGGTCCGTTTATCGCCAATCAGCAACTCAGCTTTCAAGACGCAGAGGATCTGGTGGAGTCTGGTGAGGCCGATGCTACGTCATGGGGCCAGTTGTTTATTGCCAATCCCGACCTGCCGGAACGTTATGCAGAAGAGTCAAACCTGAGCGAACCGAAGCTGGAAACATTTTATGAAGGAGGGGCAACCGGGTACACCGATTATCCCTTCCGTACGGCGGGACGTTGATGCAACAGGATTTTATTGAGGAGAGCAGGGATGAATAAAAAAACAATATTGAAAATAGCGGTGGTGTTGATTGTCGGAGCGACCCTCGGCTGGTTTGCGCGCGGACTGCTCGGTGGGGGCGGCGGAGCACCGTCGACGATGGGGCATGGGGGAATGCCGCCTGCGTCGGTGATGGTGCAACGTATCACAGAGCAATCTCTTCAGCCCGTCGATGAGTATATTGCGGCGATCGAGCCGATTCAGGATGTGATGATTCGAACGGAAGTACCCGGATACATCAAAGAGGTTCACTTCACTGAGGGGGCGCTGGTGCAGGAAGGAGATCTTCTCTTGACGATCGATCCGGCGCAGTATCAGGCGACCGTTGATGCCGCCGAAGCAGACTGGAGCCGTTCAAAAAAGTTGTATGATCGCATGAAGAGTGCGGATGCCCGCAGTATTTCAATGTCCGATTTGGAAACCGCGGAGAGCGACCTGTTGCGCGCGGCGGCTACGTTGAATCTGGCTCAGATTGATCTGGGTTATACGAAGATCAAAGCGCCGATTCGCGGCCGAATTGGTGCGGCAAAAATGACGAAGGGGAACTATGTCACTTCGTCGTCTGGCGAGTTGGCCCGAATTGTTCAGGTCGACCCGATCCGTGTGGTTTTCTCGCTGACCGATCGTGATTACTTAAGCTTCCGTCAGCAGGAACTATCCGGTTCAGCGGAGTTGCGTGTCGCGCAGACCCGTCTTCCCGATGGCACCGTTCTTCCAACCCTTGGAAAAAAAGATTTTGACGACAATGCGATCAATCCGATGACGGGCACCATCGCCGTACGTTACCTCTTTGAAAATCAAGATGGATTGTTGGTTCCCGGTGGATACGTCACCGCACTCATTCGGAATTCTTCTCCTGAAATGGGCATTCGTATTCCGCAGAAAGCGGTGCTGATGGATCAGCAAGGGTCTTATGTTTTGACGGTGGATGCCGCGGGAACCGTTGCGGTGGCGCGGATTGTTTCCGGCATACAGCTTGGCCCCGATGTGGTTGTCTTGTCCGGGCTTGAGCCGGACGAGCAGATTATTGTGGATGGATTGCAAAAGGCTCAGCCTGGCGCAACGGTTCACGTGATGAATCTGGAGGCTGGGCAATGATTTCGCGTATCTTTATTGAACGCCCGCGGCTAGCGGGTGTTGTTTCCATCGTCCTGACGCTGGCGGGGATTATCTCTATCGGCGCTCTGCCCATTGCGCAGTATCCGCAGGTGACACCGCCGCAGGTGGTGGTGCGTGCCGCGTATCCCGGCGCGGGTGCCGAAGTGCTGGCCAACACGGTGGCCGGCCCGATTGAAGATGCGGTCAATGGGGTCGACAACATGATTTATATGTCGTCGACATCCGACAGCTCCGGCGGCTATGCGCTGATGGTCACTTTTGAGGTCGGAACCGATCCTGATATCGCGCAGGTGCAGGTGCAGAACCGCGTCGCGCAGGCCGAACCGCTGTTGCCGATGGAAGTGACCCAACAGGGGGTCACCGTCGAAACCGAATCGTCGGACATGCTCGGCTTCATCATGATTCAGTCGCCGGACGAATCGCGCAGCGAGCTGTTTTTGAGTGACTACACCTTTAAGGTCATTAAGCCGGCGCTCGAGCGAATTAAGGGGGTCAGCCGTGCGCAGGTGTACGCCCCAAAATACAGCATGCGCGTCTGGATGGATGCCGACCGCCTCGCCGCGCTCAGCATGAGTGCCGACGACGTGATTGGCGCGATCCGTAATCAGAATATTCAGGCATCGGTCGGCTCAATCGGTGGTGCGCCCGGCAACGGGTCGATGGTTTTCACACTCAAGGCGCTGGGTCGGCTGAATGACGCGGAGAGTTTTGAGGACATTATCGTGCGCACCGGTGCCGACGGCGCGGTCGTGTATCTCAAGGATGTTGCGCGGGTTGAGAAGGGCGCGGATAATTATATGTTTGGCGCCAAGTACAATGGCAAGCGTGCCGTCGCCATCGGTGTCAGCCGTTCCGCGGGGTCCAACGCGCTCGACACCATGAATGCCATGCGAGATGAGCTCGACAGCCTGACCTCGCAGTTCCCTTCCGGTATGGAAATCATTCTTCCGTACGATGCGACCGATTTTGTCCGCAGCAGTATTCGGGAAATTGTCACCACGCTGCTGTTGACCGTTTTTCTGGTGGTGATCGTTTGTTACATCTTTTTGCAGGATTGGCGCGCGACCTTGGTGCCGACGCTCACAATTCCGGTTTCGCTCTGCGCCACCTTCGGCGTGCTGATGGCTTTCGGCTACAGCATCAACACCTTGACGTTGTTCGGGCTCGTGCTGGCCATCGGGTTGGTGGTCGACGATGCCATTGTGGTGGTTGAACGCGTGCTCCATTTGATGGAAACGGAAGGGCTCGACCACAAAGCCGCCACCCACAAAGCGATGGAGCAGGTGACCGGCGCGGTGGTTGCCACCACCTTGGTGCTGCTCGCCATCTTTGTGCCGATCGGGTTTGTCGGTGGCATCACCGGAAAAATCTATCAGCAGTTCGCCGTCGCCATTTCCGCCGCCGTCTTGTTCTCGACCATCAACGCGCTCACGCTCAGCCCAGCGCTGTGCGGAATTCTTCTGCATGTGGTCAAGCCGAAGCAGCACGGCCCGTTGCGCTGGTTCAATACCGGCCTCAGCCGCGTGCGCGGTCACTATGTTAACACCGCGACGCGTCTCTCTCGCCGGCTCGTTCTAACGACCGTCATCCTTGTCGGCGTGCTGGGCGGGGCGATTTTCCTCAGTGCGATGAACCCGACCTCCTTCCTCCCCGAAGAGGATCAAGGGGTCATCTTCGGTGCGCTTCAGTTGCCCGAAGGCGCGACCCGCGAGCGGACCGAGGCTCTCTTGGCGAAGATCATCACGCCGATTGGCAAGGAAGACGGTGTTGCTTATACCGTCGAAGTGACCGGTTTCAGCATGATCGGTGGTTCCGGCGAAAACGTCGCCTTTTTCCTATTGGGCCTCGACAGCTGGGATAAGCGACGCAGCCCGGAATTGCAGGCGCAGGCCCTTCAGAAAAAATTTCAGAGGCGGCTCATGATGGAGCCCGGTGCACAAGTTATGCTCTTCCTGCCGCCGGCTATTATGGGGTTGGGAGCCAGCAATGGGTTGGATATCCGCCTGCAGGCGATCAACGACGACGATCCGCAAAAGTTGAACGGGGTGATGCAGAGCTTCCTGATGCAGCTCAATAAGATGCCGGAAACCATGTTCGCTTTCAGTGGCTACGCCGCCAACACCCCGCACCTCTTTTTGGAGGTTGACCGTGTGAAGGCTTCGCTGATGCAGGTGGAGATCAGCGATATCTTCGCCGTGCTTCAGAACAACGTCGGTTCGCGCTACGTCAATGACGTCAACTTTGATGGCCAGGTCAATCGGGCGATTGTACAGGCCGATTCGATGTTCCGCGACCGGCAGGATGACATTGAGCGGCTGTACGTCAAAAGCCGCACCGGAGCGATGGTTCCTCTCGGCAGTGTGCTCAACATCACGCCGACGCTCGCGCCGCGCGCCGTTGAGCGCTACAACAAGTTTTCATCTGCGTCGATCAACGCCATGTTGGTTCCCATCTTCAGCAGTGGAGATGTGATGAAGAAGGTGGAGGAAATGTCCACGACCGCATTGCCGGCCGGCTACAAACTGGAATGGTCTGGGCTCAGCTACCAAGAGGCCAAAGCGGCCGGCGGCTCTGCTGGCCTCATTGTCATGGCCTTCATTTTCGGATACCTGTTCCTCGTTGCGCAATATGAGAGCTGGACCATTCCGTTGCCGGTGATGCTCTCGACATCCGTGGCGGCCTTCGGCGCATTGGTCGCCCTGTTTCTTCTGAAAATGCCACTTAGTATTTACGCCCAGCTCGGGCTGATCCTTCTGATCGGTCTATCCAGTAAAAATGCGATCCTGATCGTCGAGTTCTCCAAGACTCGCCGCGAGGAGGGCCTCTCGATCATCGATGCTGCCGCCGACGGAGCGGGGCAGCGTTTCCGCGCAGTTCTCATGACCGCGTTTACCTTCATCCTTGGGATCTTCCCGATGGTCATTGCGGTCGGTGCTGGCTCGGCCGCGCGCCGTGCGATTGGTACGACTGTTTTCTGGGGAATGATCGCCGCCACTCTGTTCGGCATCGTTCTGGTTCCTGCGCTCTACGTGCTGTTCCAGACCCTGCGCGAAAAAGGGCACTCCATTCGCCTGCGTATCGGACCTGAGCCGAAGGTGAAAGTGCTTTTGGGTATTCCAAAAAAAAGAGACCGACAGGGAACGGCAAAAGATAAGCTCCACCTGCTGGTCATCTTTTTGATTCCGTTCCTGTTCGGTGGCTGCCTGAGCGTCGGGCCAAATTATGAACAGCCGGAGTTTCCAACCATTGGAAACTCGCAACTTGAAACGCCCGCCGAATGGTGGACCACGCTCGGTGATCCGATGTTGACCGACCTAGTCGGCGAGGCGCTCACCAACAGTCCGGATATGAAATCGGCGGTCGCCGCCGTGCGCGCCGCCCGCGCGCAGTACGGAATGGTTCGCTCGTCACTCGGTCCAGAGATTGATGTGCACGGGAGTTTCTCGCGCGGCAGTCCGAGCGCTGAGGTTCCGATGGCCATCGACGGCGATCTGTACAGCGCGGGCTTTGACGCCTCGTGGGAGCTCGACATCTTCGGCGGCGTACGCCGCGCGAAAGAGGCCGCCGCCGCTTTCCTCGACGGGCAGGATGCTTCCCGCGCCCACGTTGAGGTATCGCTTGCCGCCGAAACGGCGAAGACCTATGTGCAGCTTCGCGCCGTTCAGCAGCTCCTGCGTGTTACGAGCATGAATCTCGAACTGCAGCAGCAGACATTCGACCTGCTTCAGTCCAAATTTGATAGCGGGCTGATCAATGAACTTTCATTGCGGCAGGCGGAAGCCAATTTGGAGAGCACCCGAGCGGCGGTTCCGCCAAGCGAAACGGCGGTCGAGCAGATGCTCAATGCGCTGGCCGTACTGACGGGTGTACTACCGGGGTCTTTGCACGAGCGACTGGCAGAGATTCAAGAAATCCCAATCGCCACGCTTGCGGATGTCACCGGCATTCCCGCCGATCTGTTGCGCCGCCGCCCCGACGTGCGGATCGCGGAGCGCAAGCTGGCCGAACAGACCGCCCGCATTGGAATTGCCAAATCCGACTATTTCCCGAAGCTCACGCTCAATGGATCCATCGGGGTCGAAGCGCTCAGCTTTTCTGGATTGAGCCGTTCGGGTAATGATTCAACCAGCTTTGGCCCTTCGGTTCGCTGGGAGATCTTCCGCAGCGGTTCGATCCGCAACAACGTCAGGGTGCAGACGGCCTTGCAGGAACAGGCGCTGGCCGAGTATGAAAAGAGCGTGCTCTCTGCCGTGCAGGAAACGCGCGATGCGCTCACCGCCTTCCGCAATGAACAGCGCCGACTCAACGCGCTGACCGCCGCCGCCGATGCCGCACGCACCGCCGTCGGTCTGGCGGCCAACCGCTACGAAAACGGACTCGAACCGTTCGACACCGTGCTCGACTCCCAGCGTGTTCAGCTTCAGTTCGAGGAACAACAGGTGCGGAGCCAAAGCGAAGGCACCCTTTCCCTCATCCGCCTCTACAAAGCCCTCGGTGGTGGCTGGCGTGTCGCGTCAAAGCTTTAGCGACGGCGGAGGCCATAGGTTGGCCGACCAATAGGACTCAGCGTTTTCCAAGCCGTGGAAAATTTCAATGGCGAAAAAACGATCCATCGCGTATAAGGGTGAGTGGATTGGTAACAGATCACCTCGGGCGGACAATTTTAGAAGGAAGACTCTATGAATAAAATGCGATGTGTTTGGGGCGCGGTGTTGATTTTGGCACCGGCGGTGACGTTGGCCGCAGTGGATTCGTATCGTCTGTCGTGGCGGTCCGATCCCTCGACCTCCATGGTTGTCGGCTGGAATCAGTTGTCGGGAACTGATTCGGAAGTCTGCTACGACACCGTCGACCGAGGGGATAAGGGGACGCGGTATGCGCATCATCAATCGCCGGATCGGGTGGAGGTCTATCGCGGGATGACCAACCATTTCGCGCGGCTCGAAAATTTAAAGCCGGACACCGCCTATTATTTTGTGGTTCGCGACAGCGAAGGGGCCGGGCGCCGGCTTTGGTTCCGCACCGCTCCGGCCAAGCCGCAGCCATTCACGTTTATTGCCGGCGGCGATTCACGTACCAATCCGGAACCGCGCCGCGCCGGGAATTTGCTGGTGGCCAAGTTGCGCCCGCTGTTTGTGCTGTTTGGCGGCGATTACACGGGGTCGGGAAAACCGGAGGAGTGGAAAGAGTGGTTCAATGATTGGCAACTCACCATCAGCGAGGATGGACGAATTTATCCCATCATCGCTACGCACGGAAACCACGAGAACGGCGACATGCAGATGATGGACAAGCTGTTTGATACGCCGCACATCGATCAATATTATTCCATGGGCATCGCCGGCGAGTTGATGCGCATTTGGGTTTTGAACTCGGAGCTGAAGCTTGAGAATCCAGAACAGCAGGCCTGGATTGAAGCCGATCTTCCTCGCTATCCCGATTCCACCTGGAAGCTGGCTGCGTATCATCGCCCCATGCGACCGCATACCCAGGGAAAACGCGAAGGGCTGTCACGCATTGCGGCCTGGGCGCAGTTGTTTTACGACAACGGAGTCGATCTGGCAGTGGAATCAGACACGCATATGGTGAAACGAACTTATCCGCTTCGCCCGTCAGCGGCGACCGACAGCTATGAGGGATTTGTTCGCGATGATAAAAACGGAACGGTCTATATTGGGGAAGGCAGCTGGGGCGCGCCGACGCGCCCGGCCAACGACGACAAACCATGGACCATGGCCAGCGACTCCTTCCATCAATTCAAATGGATTCAAGTGTTTCCGGATGAGCTGTTGATTCGAACCGTCAAATTCGACGACTCCGAACGGGCCGTTCCGCTCACCGAAAAGAACCGGTTTGATGAACCGAAAAACATGGTGTTCTGGACGCCGGAGACCGGGCCGATTCTGCGCTTGCCGTTCAATGCCAAGCACTCGACCTATTCGGTTCCCAAACCGTCGATTGTTCGCGTGGCACTGGGCGAAACGTGGGCGTGGAGTCTAGATGGAGTCACCTGGGCCGACGGAACGGCCCCGCTGGGATATGGCGACAAGGTGGTGAAAACAACCATTCATTCAGGGGAAACCAAAGACGCCCTTTCGGCCATCTTCCGCAAAGAACTGATCCTCGACAACCCGAAGAATGTCCAACGTGTTTTCTTCGATGTGCAAGCCGACGATGGATGCGTGGTTTCTCTCAATGGAAAAGTGGTCATTCGGCACAACATGCCGAAAGGCAAGATCGGCCCGGAAACACTGGCCACCAAGCGCGCAAAAGAAAATCAGGTTCGAACCTTTCCGGTCGACTCCGCTTTGCTGAAAGCGGGCACGAACCTCATTGAGGCTCGGGTACACCAGTGCTCCATCAACAGCTCCGATCTAGTTTTCGACCTAAGCGTGCGAACTAAAGAATAGGGGTCCACGCAGTGGAACATTTCCGAGCATAGACTCAGCTTGCTTCCAGTCTTTTGAAAAAGAACAAAAAATCCGGCATTGCCGGGTTGCCGTTCGCCTTGCTCTCTTCTTTTGGGAATACCAAAAGCACTTTCGGAATACCTCAGGTCCAAGCCTTGGAAACAGTTAAAATTTCTGCTAAACTAAGAACTTCGTTTTTAACAAATAGGAGTTCAATGATGAGCAAGAGTTATAATATTGCAGTGATCGGCGGCGACGGAACCGGGCCGGAGGTGGCGCGCGAGGGCGTGAAGGTTTTGAAAGCCGTCGCGGATAAATTCGGATTTAAACTCAATTTTGAAGATTACGATTACGGCGGTGACCGTTATCTGCGCACCAACGAGGTGCTACCCGAAAGCGCGGCTGACGAGATGCGCAAGCACGATGCCATTTTCCTCGGTGCGATTGGTCACCCGGATGTGAAACCCGGCATTCTCGAAAAGGGGATATTGCTCAAGCTTCGCTTCGAGCTCGATCAGTACATTAATCTGCGCCCGGTGAAACTCTTTCCCGGTGTCGAAACACCGATTAAAGACAAGGGCCCGGCAGAGATCGACTATGTGATCGTTCGTGAAAACACCGGCGGAATTTATACCGGTGCCGGCGGAATCTCCATGAAAGGCACGCCGCACGAAGTGGCGGTGCAGTCGATGGTCTACAATCGCTTTCAGGTGGAGCGTTGCCTGCGCTACGCATTTGATTACGCGCAGAAGTCGGGTAAAAAATCCCGCGGAGTCGGCGATGCGAATACCCTCGGTCTCGTCGGAAAAACCAATGTGCTGACCCATGTGTTCGATTTGTGGGAACGCGCTTTTCACGAGATCGGCGCAACCGATTATGCGGATGTGAACCGCGATTACTATCATGTCGACGCCACCTGCATGTGGATGGTGAAAAGCCCTGAATGGTTCGATGTTCTTGTGACGACCAATATGTTTGGCGACATCATCACCGACCTCGGCGCGATGACACAGGGCGGTATGGGCATTGCCGCCGGTGGAAACATCAACCCCGACGGCGTGAGTATGTTCGAGCCGATCGGGGGTTCCGCACCGAAGTACACCGGCCAGAATGTGATCAATCCGCTGGCCGCCATCTGCGCGGGATCCATGATGCTCAAGGAGCTCGGCGAAGCCGATGCGGGCAATGCAATTGAAGCGGTGGTGGCAGATGTGACTGCTAATAAGCTCAAAGGCCTTGCTGCCGGACGCATGGGTTACACCACGGCCGAAGTCGGCGACCTCGTCGCCGAAGGGTTGGCGTAAACACAGTTCATTGTAGGGCGGGGTCCATGAACCCGCCACCGCGATCATGGATCGCGGCTACAAAAAATCGATGTAAACCCCGCTCGGTTGAGCGGGGTTTTTGGGTTTCGGTGCGCCTTAGGGGGCAGGAGCCGCCGGGGCTGAGCGTCCGGCGATACGGTTGTAGATCCATGCCAGGATGGCCCCGCCGATAAAGGCATCGATGAATCCGTAGAGAAGTCCCAGCAGACTTCCAGCGGGACTGATGGTGTAGCCGCGATAGAGCCGCCCGATCATCGTCACTTCATTGGTGATTCCTTCGAAGGCGATGACCCACCAGGTGAGGGCAAAGAGGCCGAGACCCAGAGTATGCCGCAGGCGAGGGCAAACGCTTTGATGTTGAGTTTCATGACGTGTCCTCCGGTTTGTGTTTCCAGCGAGGCATCATCCGATGATAGCCAATGCGATCCATGGGACGATGCAGAAGACGAACACCAGGATTTTATAAAACCCGATGAACGAGTAGATGACGGTGTTGAATGTCACCCGTGAGATGTTGAACCATCGGCTGTGCATTTTGTAGGCCCAGTCGCCGGCGGTGGTGATCAGCACCGTGGAGAGAATCAGCAGGCCCATGTTGATGATGGAGCACCACATGAAGAAGGCTTGAAGCATTTGAATGGTCATCGTGAACCCCCCTTGTTGATGAGTAAATAATAGTGGTTTTTCCAGCCTTTGGAAAAAGGAAAGGAAAGTTTTCCAAGGGTTGGGAAAATGGATTAGCCGGCATCCATGAAGCGGACACCTGGGGTGCCTGCGAATAAGGAGACGGTATGAAACGTTGGAACTGGATTTTGGGTGTTGGGATTGTGGCTCTTTTGGCCGGATGCGTTACGGGATCGGGCAACGGAAGTTTTTCCGGGTTGGATCAGTTGGCAACGGAGGCGGCCACCATGGGCAGGGCGGCTTTTCTTTTTTTGAGGGGAAGGGAACGAGGTGAACGGGTCTTCTTTAATCCGGTTTTTGGGGGGCAAATATTGGAAATTGTTTGCCGAGCGCGCGGGGGCTGTGTATCTTATATTTTCGCGCCGCGCGTATGCGGCACCGTTTTATGAACGTGTACAACCGTAGTCAAAAGAAGGAGAGAAGCCATGAAGGGGATTCCAATTGCAGGGGTGCGTAATTTTGCATTGATGGGCCATACGGGGAGCGGGAAGACATCGTTGCTGGACGTGATGCTTAATATTCTTGGAACCAATGACCGGATTGGATCGCCGGACGACAAAACCAGTATGTCGGACTGGACGGCGGAAGAGCAGGAGCACGGAATTTCTATTTTTGCGAAACCGTTCGACGGGGTGTATACCGCCGCCAGCGGAAAACAACGTCGCTTTGTGGTGACCGATACCCCCGGCTACGCTGATTTTATTGGACAGCTTATTTCCGCTGCGGAAACCAGCGATGCGGGATTATTGGTGGTGGATGCTCTTTCCGGTATTCAGGTGGGGACGGCCCGCGCGTGGCGCGTTTGCGAAAAACGTAATCTGCCGCGCGGCATTGTGATTAATGGGTTGGATAAGGACGATGCGAGTTTTGAAAAGGCGCTGGCCGAAATTAAAGAACGGTGGGGCGATACCCGCTGTGTGCCGGTGGTTCTGCCGACGAGCGACGGAAAATCGGAGGTGGATGTTCTCAATACCCCCGCCGACCAGGTGCCCGAAGACATGGCCGCTACGGTGAAGGCCATCAAAGATCATCTCATCGAACTCGCAGCCGAGACCGATGACGCGTTGATGGAAAAATATTTTGAAGGCGAAGAACTCTCCGCAGACGAGTTCTCGGACGGCCTGCGCAAATCCGTACACGATGCGCACTTGATTCCTGTTTTCGCCGCATCGGCCAAGTCGCATATCGGTGTGAAGGAAACGATGGATTCGATCAGTCGTCTTTTCCCGTCGCCGGAAGATTATCCGGTGAAATGCGCGGATGGTCACGAAGTGGAAACCTGCGCAAACGAACCGTTCGCGGGGTTGGTTCGCCGCTCCGTGAACGATCCCTTTGTGGGGCAGCTTAGTTTCGTGCGTGTTTATCGCGGAACACTGACACCGAATACGGAGGTGTTTAATGCCACCAAAGGTGAGAAGGAGCGCATTGGAAACCTTCTTTTTGTGAATGGGAAGCAGCAGATCGATTGTCAGGAAGCAAAAGCGGGTGATGTGGTCGCCATCCCGAAACTGAAGAACACATTCCTCAACGACACGCTCTGTGCGATCGGTGATGACACGGTGTTTAAGCCCATTGAATTCCCGAATCCGGTCGCGGCTTATGCCGTTGCGCCGAAAACCAAGGGCGACGAGGATAAAATTGGGGTCGCGCTCAAACGCGCCGCCGCCGAAGACCCTTCGATCCGCGTGGAGCGCAACCGCGAAACGCACGAAACGATTCTCTGGGGCATGGGCGACATGCATCTCGATGTGACCCTGGAGCACATCAAGCATCGCAGCAAAGTCGACATTACGCACCACACTCCGAAAATCGCCTATCGCGAAACCATCATGGGCGTCGGAGAAGGGCGCTACAAACACAAGAAACAGTCCGGTGGACGCGGTCAATACGGCGAGTGCTATGTTCGCATTCGCCCCAAAACCGAAGCGGACGGAGACTGGTTCGCTAATAAAATTGTTGGGGGGGCGATCCCGAGCAACTTTATTGCTGCTTGCCAGAAGGGCTTCGTCGATGGAATGACCAAAGGCCCACTTGTTGGTTCCGAAGTTTCTAACGTTCTTGTAGAGCTTTATGACGGCTCCTATCACGACGTCGACTCTTCTGAGGTCGCCTTCAAAATTGCCGGGTCACGTGCGTTGCACGAAGCCATTGAGAAGGCGAACCCCGTATTGCTCGAACCCATCATGACCGCCAAAGTGATGGTGCCCGATGAGTTCTTAGGCGACATCACCAGCATCCTGAACACGAAGCGCGGCCGGATTCTCGGCATGGGCCTCGAAGACGGCCTGCAGGTGATTGAGGCCGACGTTCCGCAGGTTGAAATGTTCAAGTTCTGTTCTGAACTGCGCTCCATCACCGGGGGGCGCGGCTCGTTCGAAATGGACTTTAACCGCTACGACCAGGTGCCCGGCAATGTTGCTCAGAAAGTGATCGCCGAAGCTCAGAAGGCTAAAGAGGACGCCCACTAAAACCTGACGTTCCAAGCCGCTTGCCCTCCATCGCCTTGGCGACGGAGGGTGGAACGTTAAGACCCCGTTTTTTGCCGCTTTGCTTCTTTTGGGGGATACCAAAAGCACGTTCGGAATACCTCAGGTCCAATCCTTGGAAAAGCGGGGCTCTTTTTTCCAAGGGTTGGAAACTTTGCGGGCATGGAAAAACCTCTCCACTGGCCGTTGGGGTACATACATCATTATATGATATATATATGCCTGTTTTTCTGGTGTAGACGCGGTGTCCTCACCGCGTTTCTTTGGCAGGGTCGAACGCGGTGGGCCCCGAAGAGTCGAGGGTCTTCGAGACACCGCGTCTACGCTTTCCAACCCTTGGGATCTTGCCGCTTTAAAGAGGCAGGGATGCCTCTTTTACTTTCCAAACCTTGGACCTGCGTGCCCCGCCATCCCGTCTCGCCGTAGTTGTACGAAGGCGGAAGCTCAAAGAGCGACGGCAACGCAGTTGCAAAAAAAAAAGAGCCGCTCAGCGAGCGGCTCTTTTTCGTGAAGTGCGGATGGTTGGCTTAGGCGGTTTTCTTTTTCTTGAGCACGATAATCAGGATGGCCGCGATGATGGCGGCGATGATGCCTCCGATCAGCGGCAGGTTAAGGCCCGTGTCGTCTTCAACGACTTCGACCCCAGGCGCTTCGACCCCAGCTTCGATCTCTTCAATCACGGCAACGGTTTCCAGTGCGATGACTGGCTGAGCGTCTTTGCCGTTCAGAGTGACGGTCTGCAGCTGGTAGCCTTCCATGCGGATTTCGTAGCTGGTTTCTTTTTCGATCAGCTGTTCGAGCGGGGTGGTGCCGAGAAGTTTTCCGTCGAGGAGGATATCCGCGCCGGCCGGGTCACTGGTTATGGTGACGTAGGGCATGGCGTCGAGGTTGACTTCGGCCATCTGCGTTTTGGGTTCCACGGTGAAGGTTTCGGTGTAGTAGCGGTCGGCTTTCACTTCAAAGCGGGTGGCCTGCTCAATGGTCAGGATCAGCGCGCCTTTTCCGAGCGGTTCTTTTTTGCCGACGAGATAGACGGTTGCATCCGCGGGGGTGGTTTTGATGGTGATGATCGGCAGCGGAACGAGTTCGACATCCATTTCGTAGGGCGAGGTGGAGGTGAGTTCGATGGTTTTGCTGTAGAACCCTTTCTTGCGCAGTTCGAAGGTGCGGTCGGTGAGGATTTCTTCGGTCATCGTCGTGGTCGCGAAGAGCTCGTCGTTCTCGTAGATTTCTACGCCATCGGCGGCGGTGAGGGTGATGATCGGGCGGCGTTCAAGTTCAAGCGCCAGGGGGCTTTGGGTTGCCAGGCCAATGGTGATGTCCAGGTCGTAGTAGTCTTTGGATTTCAGGGTGTAGGTGCGGTCCTCGTGGTAGACAGCCACTTCGAGCGGGGTTGTGCCGAGCGGTTCGACGGCACTGGCGGCGTAGATTTCGGAGCCGGGTTTGGTGTAGACCATAACAGGTAGGGCGCGCATTTTGACGTACACGTCTTCTACGGTGTTGTAGTCGATCAGAAGTTTTTCGTCGAAGAATCCTTCGAGCCGGACTTCATAGTGGTGATCGAAATGAAAGATGTGTCCTTTGTAAGGCGTGGTTCCAGGGGGTTGGTCTACGCCGACTTTATAAACCGCTGCGCCTTCCGGAACGCTGTGAATGGTAAAGTCGGACTGGAAGGGGAGCCAGCCGCAGGTGGTGGTGATCATTGCCAGAACAAAGAAGAGGCTGGTAACACGGGAAAAGGACTTGTTGATCATGATTTTTGACTCCTTGCTAATAGACGAAACATCTCGAACTTATACAGCAAGGGGCGCGGGGAAGTCAAATGGCTAGATTTTAATCATCGATTCTTAACCGCCGTCCGGACGGGGTTTTCGGTTGATGAACAACGCCGCCGCCATCAATGCGCCCCCCGCGATGAGCCGTGCCCAGTGTGTTGTTTCTCCAAACAGGAGAACGGATACGAGGATGCCGAGCGGAATTTTTAGGTTGTTGAAAACGGCGAGAGATCCGGCGCTGACTTTGCGCGCCCCGATATTCCAGAGAAAGAAGCCCACTCCGGAGGCGACGATGCCGAGATAGAGCAGGATGGCGGCCTGCCGGAGTGTGAGCTCAAAGGCACTCCAGTCGCTTCCGAGGGTGGCAAGAGCCGCCGTCAGCGCCGCGCCGAGGTAGAGCAGGCCGAAGACCTGAAGGTCGGCAGGTTTACGTGGCAGGTTCGCCATGGTTCGGCGGTAGAAGATCTGCCCGAAGGCAAAGCAGAGGTTGGCGGCCTGCATCAGCAGGAATCCGTGCAAAAGCTCTGAGGAGCCGAGTTCCTGATATTTAATAACAATCCCGCCCGCGACCGCCAGAATCACGGCGGTCAGGGAGAGGGGGCAGAGACGTCGTACGAACAGGTCGTTGATGATGGTGACGTAGATTGGGGTGAAGACGGTGAAGAGAGCCACCTCATAGGCCTGAAGATGCTGAAACGCCTGAATGTAGGTGACATACATCAGGCCGTACTGCACCGCGCCGGTCAATAGAAATTTCGCGGCATCGATGGGCCGCAGGTTGCGGACACGCAGAAACGGGGTAAAGACTGCAAAGGCGATGAACAGGCGGACAAACGCAACGGAGGCGGGCGGTAGCCCGGTCAGTTCGCCCTTGATCAATCCAAAAGAAAAAGCCCAGAGCAGAGAAACGAGAAAAAGATAGAGCATGGGTTAGGACTCCTGATGAATGTCGAATGTCGAATATTGAACAGGGAATATCGAAGTTAGGAGGTTTGTGAACTTCAGCATTCGATATTCCTTGTTCGATGTTCTTCGGTTCACTTAACGATGTTAAGTATGGATTTAAAGGCGGGATCGGTGGCGTCGCCCAGCAGTTCGAAGAGAAGCAGTTCGGTTCCGGTCAGTTTAACGCCTTCGCTTTCCATTCGGCGAAGCGCCAGCGTTTTATTGGCTGGATCGCGCGAAGAGACTGCATCGGTGACGACGCTGACTTCGTAGCCGGCCTCCAGAAGCTGCATGGCTGTTTGGTAGACGCAGACATGCGTTTCGATCCCGCAAAGAATGATTTGTTTGCGCCTGGTTTTTTCCAAGGTTTGGAAAAACTCCGGTTCGCCGCAACAGCCGAAGCTACTTTTAGAAATCGGTGCCTCCGTGATGAACTCTTGAAACTCCTCGCGGGTCGGGCCGAGCTTTTCGGGGAGCTGCTCGGTGACGAGTATCGGAACCTCCAGCGCATTCATGCCCTGAAGCAGGCGGCGAAGATTCAAAAATAAGGTTTCGGATTCATCAACCAGCTCCGAAAGCTTCCCCTGGACATCTATAAAGACCAGCAGTGCATTATCTTTTTTAAGCATAAGTCCAACTTCCTTGGTGTTGTTTCGGCAGATAGTAGGCTAATTGATCCGAATGAGCCAAGTTTCCAAGCCTTGGAACTTTTCGATCGGATGGTTCCAATGGTTGGAAAAACGGATGGAAGAGGTTTGGGTCGCCGGAAAATGTTACGCGAGGCGGGGGATTGAAGACCGCAAAACAGAACGAGAATAGCACTTCGCAATTCGGCGGTCCTTATTCTATATTCAACGCTCAAACTGAATGGAGAGAGCTTCATGTACGACATCATCATTATTGGAGCGGGACCCGGCGGCTATGAAATGGCGGAGCGGGCGGGGCATAAAGGGCAGAACGTTCTGCTGATCGAAAAAGCACATCTGGGTGGCGTTTGTCTCAATTGGGGCTGTATCCCGACCAAGACACTGCTCAACTCTGCGAAGCATTATGTCCACGCCAAAGAGGCGCCAGAATTTGGAGTCACCACGGGTGAGGTCAGTTTCGACTTGAAGAAAGTGATGGCCTGGAAACAGGACGTGATCGAAACGCTTCGTGCGGGCATCGCCGGAATGATGAAAAAGAGCAAGGTGACTGTGCTGACTGGCGAAGCCAAACTACTTGGCTCTGGCAAGGTCGACGTGGCTGGGGAGATTTACGAAGGTAAGAACGTGGTAATCGCTACGGGCGGCTCGCCGTTTGTTCCGCCGATCCCTGGCGCAGATCAGGATCACGTGATGACCAGCAAGGAAATCCTCAGCGTTGAGGAGCTTCCCGAATCGCTTGTCGTGATTGGTGGCGGTGTGATCGGTATCGAGTTCGCCAGCTTCTTCAGCAGTCTCGGCGTGAAAGTCGACATCATTGAAATGCTCGACGAAATTATCCCCTTTATGGACCGCGGGCAGGCCAAGCGTTTTCGTGCCGCGCTCAGAGGGAAAGTTGATTTCAACCTCGGTTGCAAAGTGACCGCTATTGATGGCCACGACGTAAAATACATCGACAAAAAGGGCGAAGAAAAATCGATCAACGCGGATCTTGTACTGATGTCGGTCGGTCGTTCGCCGAACTTGGTGGGGATGGGCTTTGAAGAGGCCCAGTTAGATTTTGATCGCAGCGGGATCAAGACGGATGATCAGATGCGCACCAACTTGCCGAACGTCTACGCCATTGGCGACGTGACCGGCAAATCGCAGCTGGCTCACTCCGCAACGCGGATGGGTGAAGTGGCGCTGAATACCCTTCTCGGAAAATCGGATCGCTTCCGGATGAATGCGATTCCATGGGCGGTTTATTCCATGCCCGAGATCGCGGGTTGCGGATTGACGACGGATCAGGCTAAAGAGGCCGGGTTTAACGTCGAAACCGCGACGCTGCCGCTCATGATGAGTGGACGCTTCCTTGCCGAGAACGGAAAGAAAGGGCCCGGACAGGTCACGGTGGTTAAAGATGCTGATACCGATGTGCTGCTCGGCGTCCATATGTTCGGCGCGTACAGCTCAGAAATTATCTGGGGGGTCGCCGCCATGATCGAGGCCGAGCTGCGGATCGAGGATATAAAGGAAATCGTCTTTCCCCATCCGACCGTCGGTGAGGTCATTCGCGCCACAATGTTTGCTCTGTAATTTTTTCAATCTCTGGAAACCCTGAGGATGTGCTTGCCTGCGTGAGCGGTTGACAGTATTTTCTATCGATCTTCAGGGCAGGGTGAAATTCCCGACCGGCGGTAAAGTCCGCGAACCGAAAGGTTGATGCAGTGTAATTCTGCGACCGACAGTAGAGTCTGGATGAAAGAAGATAAACGAATGCGAAAACCTGTTTGCCCTGAATGACCTACATGTCATCAGGGTTTTTGCATATATAGAGGAAAATAAACGATGAGTGAAAAGTTGTTCGACCCGATTGAGGATGTGCTCGATGCACTGCGCCAAGGCGAGATGATTCTTGTGACGGATGATGAGGATCGTGAAAACGAGGGCGATCTGATCTGCGCCGCCGAGTTCTGCACACCCGACCAAATCAATTTCATGATCACCCACGCTCGCGGGCTGGTCTGTGTTCCGATCACGCAAGAGCGTGCTTCGCATCTGGGGCTGGCGCGGATGAATATCTCGCACGAGGGCGATAAGTTTCAGACGGCGTTTACGGTTTCGGTGGATACATCGACCAGCACGACCGGGATCAGCGCCGAAGAGCGGGCGCTGACGGTTCAGGCTTTGGTGGGTGAACAAACTCGGCCCGAAGATCTGGTTTGCCCTGGGCATGTGTTCCCGCTGATTGCGATGGAGGGCGGTGTGCTGGAGCGCGCCGGTCATACCGAAGCGACAATTGATTTGACGAACATGGCCGGGCTGAAGCCGGCCGGGGTGATTTGCGAAATCACGAACGACGACGGCACGATGGCGCGTCTTCCGGAGCTGGTTAAATTCGCCAAAAAACATCAGCTAAAAATGACGTCTGTTGCGGAGATCATTAAACATAAATATATAAATGAAAAACTGGTCGAACGGGAGCGGTCGGTTGCCATGCCAACCAAAGAGGGCGATTTTAAATTAAGAATTTACAGCTCCTTTGTGGATGATAAGGATCATCTGGCACTCTTTTTGGGAGAGCCGACGGATGAGCATCCCCATCCGCTGATCCGCGTGCACAGCGAATGCCTGACCGGCGATGTGTTTGGCTCGCAGCGGTGCGACTGCGGCTCACAGTTGAAACATTCCATGGAAATGATTGCGGAAACTGGCTACGGTGCCGTCGTGTATATGCGCCAAGAGGGACGCGGCATTGGGCTGACTAAAAAGATCCATGCCTACGAATTGCAGGATCAGGGGCTCGACACCGTCGAAGCCAATGTGGAGCTTGGCTTCGCGCCCGACCTGCGCGACTACGGAATCGGCGCGCAGATTCTCAAGGATTTGGAGATGACAAAAATTCGCCTTCTCACCAACAACCCCGCTAAGATTGAAGGGTTGGATAAATACGGCATTGAGGTTGTTGAGCGGGTTTCGATCGTTTGTCCGACGACACCGCACAATGAGCGCTACCTCAAGACCAAGCGCGAAAAAATGAAACATATGCTGTAGGGAATGGAATGTTGGAATATGGGAGTAATGGATTGATGGGTAAGGGAATTAATAAAATCAATTTAGATGCCTCGGAACTTCGGGTTGCGATTGTGGTCAGTCGCTTTAATGAGGAGCTGACGAGTCAGCTGGCGAACGATGCGTTCCAATGTTTGGAAAAAAATGGCGCGAAAGTTCCGAACATTGGAACATTCCAGGTGCCGGGCGCGTATGAAATTCCAGCGGTGGCCAATGAACTGGCCAAGAGCGGAAAGTTTGATGCGATCATCGCGCTGGGCGTGGTGGTCGAGGGCGAAACCCCGCATGCACAGATGATCGGCGATTCGACCGGCATCGCGTTGCTCGATATTGCCCGCGAACATGGGGTACCGGTGATTAATGAGATTGTGGGGACGCGCAACTGGGAGCAGGCTGTGGCCCGCTGCACCCGCAGTGAGACGAGCCGCGGGTGGTATGCCGCCGAGGCCGCCATTGAAACGGCGAATATTTTGAAACAGATTCGAAGTTAATTACTTTGGAGTGCGGCGATAGAAGGGTTTCCGTATCGCCGCTTTTGATCCAGTTAGGTTAGTTTTACGGGCAGGAGAAAAGCGGTGATACGCTTCGCTTTATCACCGCACTCCAAAATGGGAAATACAGTCCAAAGGTGTGAATATGAAAAAAGTAACCGGACGCCGTCAGGCGCGTGAGTGGGTTGTGCAGTTCCTTTTCCAGACGGAGTTTAATCCGGGCGAGCTGGATGAAGCCTTGGCCGATTTTTGGAACGATGAAGAGAAGAAGCCGCTGGAGCGGGATCGTGTTTATGTCGATGAACTCATTCAGGGTGTGATCGATCAGCAATTGAAATTGGATCGCACGCTCAAGCGCTATACCGATAACTGGGATGTCGATCGTCTGGGCGTGTTGGAACGTATTGTTCTTCGTGTGGCGGTTTATGAAATGCTTTTCCGCGAGGATGTTCCCCCGGTGGTTTCCATTAACGAAGCCATTGAAATTGCCAAAGCCTATAGCGGAAAAAAACCTGCCCGTTTTGTGAACGGTGTGCTTGACCGGATTCAAAAGGAGCTCAATCGCCCCGCACGAAGCCCGGATACAGATAATGGATAAACATGTTCCATTTATGATGCGCGCGCTCGAACTCGCGCGGCGCGGCGAGGGGCTGACGCGTCCCAACCCGCCCGTCGGTGCGGTGTTGGTTCAAAACGGAAAAATCATTTCCGAAGGGTTTCACAAAAAGGCGGGGGCAGACCACGCAGAGCGAGCCTGTTTAAAAAACCTAAAGTCGAAAGCCCAAAGCCTAAAGTCTACGACACTGTATGTGTCGCTAGAACCCTGTTCAACCGCCGGGCGCACACCGCCCTGTACTGATTTGATTTTGGAGCGCGGCATTCGCCGCGTGGTGATCGGCTGTAAAGATCCGAACCCGGCGCACGCGGGCAGGGGACTCCGCAAGTTGCGGCGCGCGGGCGTCGAAGTGATACCCGGCGTTTGTCGTGCTGAAGCGGAGGCGCTGATTGCACCCTTTGCCAAACGAATGTTGACCGGAATGCCGACTGTGACGCTGAAGCTCGGGGTGACGCTCGACGGGCGGATTGCCGATGCTTCTGGGAAATCGCAGTGGATCACTGGCCCGCAGGCGCGCAAGAAGGTGCAGGCGCTTCGCCAGCGAGCGGATGCCATTCTGGTCGGAGCGGGAACCGTGCGCGCGGACAATCCATCGCTTTTGCCGCGACCTTCCAAGGGTCGGAAGCCTTGGCGTGTGATTGCCGGAACGAACATCCCTGCAACATCGAAGGTGCTGACCGACGAAGCGGCGGAGCAGACTCTTTTGATGGAGGGTTCGCCCAAAAAGATTTTACGCGATTTGGCGAAACGCGATGTGATGCACGTGCTGTGCGAGGGCGGCGGCGAGCTGGCCGGGTCGCTGATCCGTGCGGGACTGGTCGATGAATTTGTAATTTTTATGGCTCCGTCGCTTCTGGGCGGAACCGGGTTTCCAATGGTTGGAAAAAACGGGTGGACGCTGAAGGGGTTGCCGCGCCTGAGTTTCCAAACCTTGGAAAAATGCGGGGAAGATATTTTGATAACGGCTGTGCCGATAAAGGGAGATTGAGAATGTTTACAGGAATTGTTCGTTTGGGTCGGGTGGAGTCCATTGAAATGCAGGGGGCCTCGGGCCGGATTACGGTGACGCCGGATCGTCCGTGGGACGAGGCGATCGTTTTGGGCGATAGTATCGCGGTCAATGGCGCGTGTCTGACCGTCGCCGCAATGGATGGCGAAAAATTGAGTTTTGATGTGCTGACCGAAACGTTTGATAAAACCAATCTGGGAGAAAAGAGCGCGGGCTCCGTCGTGAATCTGGAGCGGGCGCTGGCGATGGGCGATACGCTGGGCGGACATATTGTGACCGGGCACGTGGACGGCGCTGGAACCGTGCGCAAGATCACGCCGGTGGATCGGGACTTTAAGTTTGAAATCGAATGCTCCAAAGACATGCTGATGCTGATGGTCTACAAGGGCTCTATTTCGATCGATGGAATTTCGCTGACGGTGGCCGAGCTGCTGGACGACGGGTTTGTCGTTCACATCATTCCCCATACGATGGATGAGACCGATATGTCGGGGTTTACGTCCGGCACCAAGGTGAACCTGGAAGCCGATATTTTGGGAAAACATGTTCAGCGCATCCTTGAATTCGGCGGGGGTCAGAACTACAGTGTCCAATTATGAACATCGTGAGAGGCACCGATTCTATGCTGAAAAATATCCTGTTGGTTGATGATGAAGAGTCGATTCGCAAGATGGTTCGCGCTGTGCTGGGTGAAGATACGTATTCCTTTGCAGAGGCGTCCAACGGCGTGGAAGCGTTGGGACTCATGGAAACCCAGTCGTTCGACTTGATCCTTACCGATGTCATCATGCCGGATTGTGACGGCATCGAGCTGATGATGTCCGTCCGTAAGAAACTGCCCGATATCAAAGTGATTGTTATGTCCGGCGGCGGCCGTGTCCGGGCCGATCATTACCTGCATTTAGCGGAAAAGCTGGGAGCTGCCCGCGTGTTTGAAAAACCCTTTAATACCGCAGAACTTCGGGAGGCCGTTGCTGAGCTTCTTAGTGAGGTCGAGTCTGCGACGGAGAAAAAACATATGAACAGCCTTCTGACGCGCTTTGAGGAAACCGGCGCACTTCTCAATGGACACTTTGAACTTCGTTCTGGGCTCCATTCGAACCAGTTTTTCCAATGTGCACACCTGTTGCAATATCCGCGGATTGCCGGGGAAGTTTGCGAGGCACTGGTCGAAAAAATCAAAACAGACCTCGGCGAATTGGAGATTGATACGGTCATTGCCCCCGCGCTGGGCGGAATGTCTGTCGGCCACGAAGTCGGGCGGGCACTGGGCGTTCGCTTTGTTTTTGTGGAAAAGGATGCCGAAAGCGCCCTGGTGATGCGTCGCTTCAAAATTGAGAAGGGCGAACGCTTTCTGATCGCTGAAGATGTGATTACCCGTGGTGGCCGTGTGCAGGAAACGGTTGATATTGTTGAGCAATATGGCGGCATTGTGCAGGCGATCGGTGTGCTGGTGAACCGGAGTGGCGGCAAAGCCCAATTCACGGCTCCGCTCGTTAGTCTGCTGGAGATGGAACCTGTCGTTTGGGCTCCGGCCGACTGTCCGCTGTGTAAAGAGGGCGCACCCCTGGTACACCCCGGTAGTTAAGAGGTTGAATATCGAATATCGAACAAGGAACCGAAGAATGTTCAAGGACGGAGTTTCCTTCCTTCGGAGTTCGACATTCGTTGTTCAATATTCTGCGGTTCTTTTGAGTTGCCGAGGGGCAACTTTGCCCTTATTCTCCCCGCTCATTTTTGTTCCCTAGAAACGGAGTTTTAACTATGGCTCATCCGCTCGAAGCATTGCTTGTCCTTCAGGAAAAAGACCGAAAAATATCAAAACTCCAGCGCGAGATTCGAGACATTCCCACCCGCAAGGCCGACGTGGAAACCCAGCTGGAGCATGCCAAAGCCAAGCTGGCCATCGCCCATGAGGCTCAGATGAAAGTCGAATCCGACCTCAAACAGCTTGAAATCGAAGTGGAATCTCATCGCGAAAAAATCATCCGCTACAAACAGCAGCAGATGGATGCGAAAAACAACGACCAGTATCGCGCGCTTCTTCACGAAGTCGCCGCGGAAGAAAAAGGAATTTCTGAACTCGAAGACCGCGAAATCGAATTGATGGAACAGCTCGAAAGCTCCAAGAAATCGATTGGTGAGCGCGACGCGGAAATGAAAGAGGAAGAGGAGGGGATCCGCGAAGAGCAGGAAATGCTCATGGAACGCCTCGTCGACGTGCAGGAAGATCTTGATGCCAAAATTGCTGATCGCGCACGCACGGCCTCTAACGCCGATGCCTCGCTAGTAAAAAAATATGAGCGTCTTTTCGCTAACAAAGGCGACTTCGCTGTCGTTCGTGTTGAAAATTCCCACTGCAAAGGGTGCAACATGCGGCTCCCGCCGCAGGTCGTAAACGATGCGCTCAACCCGGCGAAGCTCGTCATCTGCAATTACTGCGGACGCATGCTTGTAAACCTATAACGTTCCAACCCATGGATCTTTTTTGGCCGATTCTTCCAACCATTGGGAAACCGGCCTTTGTTTTTTGCCGCGCTGCTTCTTTTTGAATACAAAAAGTACTTTCGCCCCGAAGTGTCGGGGCTCAGGTCCGAACCTTGGGAAAATAGCTCCTGCGTATGGGAAATACTGAAATTCAACGAAGTTGCTTCCAAACCGCGTAGTTTTTGGCTAAAACTACCCGTTCATCGTCGATTTTTGATCAAAAAGAAGATTTTTTGGATTTGGAGGAATTATGGCTGGTCATAGTAAGTGGGCAAATATCAAGCATAGAAAAGGTCGCGCCGATGCCGCGCGCGGCAAGGCGTTTAGCAAGATCGCCAAGGAAATTATTGTGGCGGCTTCTGCCGGCGGCGGTAATCTCGACGATAATATTCAGCTGCGTGCGCTGGTACAGAAAGCCAAGGGCGTTTCGATGCCGAAGGATAATATCGATCGCGCCATCAAAAAAGGAACGGGCGAGCTTGAAGGGGGCCAGCTCGAAGAATTGGTTTACGAAGTGTACGCTCCCGGCGGGATGGCTTTGATTATTGAAGCGCTCACCGACAATAAAAATCGCGCGGCCTCTGAGATTAAAAACGTGTTGACCAAAAACGGCGCCAACCTCGCTCAGCAGGGTGCGGTCAGTCGCAGTTTCCAACGCAAGGGGCAGATCATCATCGCGGGTGATGCAACCGATGAAGAAACCCTGATGGATCTTGTGCTCGAAGCGGGTGCCGAGGATATGACTCGCGAGGACGATCAGTTCGAAGTGCTCACCGCCCCGGGCGATTACACGGCTGTTGCGAATGCCGTTTCCGAGGCGGGCATCGAGACCGTCTCTTCTGAAATCACCATGATCCCCGACCTGCCAACCCCGGTGTCGGACAAAGGTCAGGCCGAAAAACTGCTGAGATTTGTCGACCTGCTCGAAGAGCTCGATGACGTTCAAAACGTCTATCCCGCTTTCGATATTGATGATGAGATCCTTGCGGAACTGGAATGAGCACGGTTCGTATTCTGGGGGTGGATACCTCCCTGCGGTCGACCGGCGTAGCCGTGCTTGAGGTGTCGGGTCAGCAGATGCGAGCGCTGGCCTATGGGCGGATTCACAATAAGCCGAAGGTGAAACATTCGGAATGTCTCGCCGCGATCCATCGCGAAATCGATGCACTGATCGAAGAGTTTTCCCCGGACGAAGTGTCGATTGAAGGCGCCTTTTTTGCAAAGAACGCGAAGACGGCGATGATTCTCGGACAGGCGCGCGGCACGGTGCTTGCTTTGAGCGCGTTGCGCGGCCTTCCGGTCTATGAATATTCCCCGCGTTCCGTGAAATTGGCCGTGGTTGGGGTCGGTTCTGCCCAAAAAGAACAGGTCGGCGCAATGGTCACCCGACTGCTGGGGTTGACTGAACCGCCGCAAGAGGATGCCGCCGATGCGCTCGCCATTGCCATCTGTCACGCCCACCAACGAGGTGTGCCGGAAGCCTTGCGTTCAAAACCAGTTTGATGATAGTTTTTGCACTCTCACACGAAGAAAATAAGGAGAAAAATCGGATGGAAATCAATGAAATCAAAAAAGTCGTGAAGCTGATGAAGGAAAACGATCTTTCCGAATTTGCGCTGGAAGAAGAGAATTTTAAACTGCAACTCAAGCGCGGCGGCGATGTTGTGACACAGGTTGTTGCTGCTCCGCAGATGGTTGCCGCACCCGTAGCCGCTCCTATTGCTGCCGCACCGGTGGCTGCCGCTCCCGAAGCTCCGGCCGCCGTGGATGACGGTTTGATCGAGATCACCTCTCCGATGGTGGGCACATTCTACAGTTCGCCGTCGCCGGATACGGATTCATTTTCTTCCATTGGCATGGAGATTGGTGAAGACAGCGTGGTTTGCATCATAGAAGCCATGAAAGTGATGAACGAAATTAAGGCTGAGGTGAAGGGAACCATTAAGAAGATTTTGGTCGATAACGCCACGCCGGTTCAATTTGGTCAGGCGCTCTTCCTCGTTGATCCAGCCTAAAGAGAAATTTGAAATTGGAAACTGGAAACTTGAACTGCAGGAGAGTCTGGAGCATGAGATTTTTCAAATTTCAAATTTCTGCCTTAACCCAAAGGGTAACCCTATGTTTGAAAAAGTATTGATTGCCAATCGCGGCGAGATTGCGCTGCGAATTATCCGGGCTTGTAAGGAAATGGGCGTTCGGTCGGTCGCGGTTTACTCCGAGGCGGACGAAGAGTCTCTTCACGTTCAGATGGCGGACGAAGCGATTTGTATTGGGCCAGCCGCCGCAACCGACAGTTATTTGAAAGTAGCCAACATCATCAGCGCCGCCGAGGTGACGGATGTGGATGCGATTCATCCGGGCTACGGCTTCCTCGCCGAGAATGCGCATTTCGCAGAAATCTGTGAGAGTTGCAACATCACCTTCATTGGCCCCTCGCCGGATCTCATCCGCAACATGGGCGACAAAGCCATTGCGCGCGATACGATGAAGGCCGCCGGCGTTCCAATTACGCCCGGATCCGATGGGATTCTCCCCACGAAGGAGGACGCTATCGCTTTGGCTCAGACAATGGGTTATCCCGTTCTCGTAAAAGCCGTTGCTGGAGGGGGCGGAAAAGGTATGCGTGTGGCGCATAACGATGTCAGCCTCGCTCAGGGATTTATGATGGCCAGTGCCGAAGCCGAAAGCGCCTTCGGGAACGGCGACTGCTTCATGGAAAAATATATTGAGTCCGCTCGGCATGTCGAGGTGCAGATCATCGGCGACAAGCACGGTAACGTGGCGCATCTGGGTGAGCGCGACTGCTCGATCCAGCGCCGTCATCAGAAACTGGTCGAAGAATCGCCTTGTCCGACGCTGACCGATGAGCAGCGCAAAGAGCTGGGTGATATTGCCGTACGTGCCGCCAAAGCGGTGAACTACAACAGCGCCGGAACCATTGAGTTTCTTTATGATGAAAAAGAAGAAAAATTCTACTTCATGGAAATGAACACCCGTATTCAGGTGGAACACACCGTGAGTGAAGAGGTGACCGACATCGACCTGATGAAAGAACAAATCCGTGTGGCCGCCGGCGAAAAACTTTCGTTCACACAGGAGGATGTCAAAGTCCGTCACCACGCGATTGAGTTTCGGGTTAACGCCGAAGATCCCTATAACAATTTCATCCCATCGCCCGGCAAAGTGGATGCCGTACATTTTCCCGGTGGCCCCGGAATCCGGGTCGACTCGCACGTTTACAGCGGCTACACCATTTCGCCGTACTACGATAGTATGATCGCCAAGATCATCGCCCGCGGTGCCAATCGTGAAGAGGCGTTGAATCGTCTGCATCGTGCCCTAGAAGAGTTTACCATCAATGGCCCGCATACCAGCGTTCCGCTAGGCGAAGCACTATTGATGGACGATCGATTTCGTAAGGGTGAGTACAACACCGCTTTCCTTGAGAAATTCATGCACGATAATTTCATCGTAGACCGATAGAAGGAGAAATAGTCATGAGCGATAAAGATAAAAAAGAAACACTCCCTCCAGGACAGAACTACCCTGTTCCTGAACCTAAGCGTGATGAAGCGGGGCTCGGCTCGGTGCGGATTCATAATAACGTTATTTCTGTGATCGCTCACGAGGCCGCCGATAGCGTCCCCGGTGTGATTGAACTTTCCGGCACGTTAGTAGACGGGTTGGCCGACATTATCGGCAAGCGTTCCCGTGACCGCGGCATTCGTGTTGCGGTTGAATCGGAAAATACGATTACCATTGAGCTGACTGTTGTGCTTGAATATGGCGTCAACATTCCAGAGACCTGCGGGGCGCTTCAGAATGAAGTCCGCACCTCGGTCGAAGAGATGACGGGTAAAAAGGTCCAGGCCGTTAATGTTTCCGTACAGGGTATCCGCCGCACCGCGAAAGATTCTTCAGAGGACTAAGCATGAAAAAACTACTGCATCTCTTTGCCCGAATGCTGGTATGGGTTCTGTTTTCTCTGGAAGGCGGAGCCTTGCTTTATGCCAACCTGCTCAAAGACACTCAGGGGCCGCTTCGCCACTTCTACATTGAAGACGCGGCCCTCACGGCTGCGGCTGCGGGTTGTGTCATGCTGATCCTTGTACTGATCTATCTGGGAACCTTTGGCTCGGCCCGACCGCGTTTGCGAAATATTTCATTTGATTCCGAAGGCGGTGCGGTTTCCATTAGCGTCAATGCGGTGTCTGACTTCATCCGTAAGCTCGGCGATGAGTTTGGCGCGGTGATCAGTCTCGAGCCGAAAATCCGTTCTGAAAAAGACCTCATCAGCATTGATCTCGATGTGAAAATTCAGACCGGGACCCGGATTCCAGAACTTTCTCAGCTGTTGCAGGACCGTGTGCGCGAAAGCATTCGAGATGGTCTGGGCATCATTGAGGTCCGCGAAATCAAGGTGCATATTCGTGAAATCGTCGGGGCTCCGCCACCGTCTCAGACTCTATAATTCTATGAACTCTTCTAGCGCCCCCACTCTCGTCATTGTCGGTTCTGTTGGAATCGACACCATCGAAACCCCTCGCGAAAAACGCATCGAAATTCTGGGTGGGTCGGTCAGCTATGCCTGCGCCGCCGCCTCCTTCTTCGTCCAGACCGGTATGGTCGGCGTAGTGGGCACAGATTTCCCCGCTGAGCACCGCGAACTTTGGGAACGCATGGGCATTGATCTGGCCGGCTTGCAGACCGAAGAAGGAAAAACCTTCCGCTGGTCCGGCGTCTACGAAGAAAACATGGACAATCGCGAGACGCTGGTCACCGAACTCAACGTCTTCGAAACGTTTTCTCCCGAATTGCCGGAGGCTTACCGCGATGCCCCCTATCTTTTTCTCGGAAATATTGCTCCCGCGCTCCAATTGCATGTGCTCGAACAGGTTCATTCTCCGAAATTCGTTCTGATCGATACGATGGATCTTTGGATCAACATCGCGCGCGACGAACTCGTCGAAGTGGTCGGCAAGTGCGACATGCTCACCCTCAACGAATCGGAGGCGCGCCTTTTCACGGGAACCGATTCTCTTGCTGAGGCCGCTGACATTCTTCTGGGTATGGGCCCTCGTTTTGTTCTGATCAAAAAAGGGGAGAGCGGGAGCATGCTGGTTTCCTCTGAAACCTCCTTTTCGATCCCAGCCTACAAGCTCGATTACTTTAAAGACCCTACCGGCGCGGGCGATACCTTTGCAGGCGGCCTGATGGGCGCTTTGGCCGAATCCGGCAAAGTCGACGAAGAGGCTATACGCCGGGCGATGGTGTACGGAAGCGTTACCGCCGCCTTCGGAGTCGAGGAATTCAGTCTCGAACGTCTCGCTACGCTCGACCGGATACAGATCGACGCCCGCGTTGAAGAATTCAAGGCCAGCCGCCTCGCTGAATAGAAACGTTCCAAGGTCTGGACACGAAGTGAGGCTGGCGCGTAGCGACGGCAGCGAAGCGGCAACCAGGCTTCCTCCTTCGCCAAGGCTTCGGCGGACAGGGAGCCTGCACCCACTAACTTTTCCAAACATCACGTCTTGTCTCGCCGTATGCAAGAAGGCGGATGGAAAAACACTAAAAACCAGCTGTTTTGGTTGAGAAATCGTTAAAAATCTTGGAAAACAGGCTAAAAACTAAATTTTCGACAAAAAACAGATTGTTTTTGTGCCAAGAAATCAATTAGAAGGTGTAACCCTTTGACAGGTCTTCTCGCTGTTGCTAAATTCTTGCAACACCGCAGGTTGCACATGACGTGCAGCAAAAGCCAAAAGGAGAGACACTATGTCAGCTTGGGCCATTGTTTTAGCATGTGGAAAAGAACAGGAAATTGCACCGGGAGTGGATGTGGCATTCCTCGCCCTCGGAAGTCGGCCGGTTTTGGCACATTCCCTTCAGACGTTGGAGCAGAATTCGTTGATTGATGGCGTTGTGTTGGTGGTCAAAAAGGAGCGGGTTGATAGCGCTTTGCGGATGATTCGCCAATTCGGGTGCCGAAAGGTAGCAGCCCTCGTTGCGGGCGGTGTTCAGCGGCAGGCTAATTTAAAGAAAGCTTATGAGCAGGTTCCTGAGGATGTTTCTGCCGTGCTGGTTCATGAGTCATCGCGGCCCTTTGTGAATGACGGTGTCATCACAGAGGTGGTGAAGGCGGGTAAGCGCTATGGCGCGGCTGTGGCGGCAGTCAAAAGCGCGGATCCGGTAAAGCTGGCGAAAGGGCAGAAGCTCACAAAAACGCTGGATCGCAGTACGATCTGGCTGGCCCAAAGTCCACAGGTGTTCAAGCGCGACGTGTTTGAAAAGGTACTCAAAGGAACCGCCAAGCTGGTAGACGATGAATCCGCGTTGCTGGAAAAAACCCGTCAGACTATTCATTTAGTGGTTTCCAGCTCAGCCAATATGAAAATTCGCACCGCTGAAGATCTCGAGGCGGCGGGTGCACTGGCCGGTTCCTAATACACCTAAAAACCCACCCCATCTGTCACTTCGTTCCATCCACCCCTCCACCGGAGGGAGCTATTAAAATCCCCTCCGGCGGAGGGGTGCCCGCAGGGCGGGGTGGGTATTCATCAATAAAGCAGGCCGAAGGTTTTGAATTCGCCGCTGCCCGGCGAGCGGCGTACCCGTTCGTCCCTAATGTACCGATCGAGCTGAGAATTTCGAACGGCCTGCAAAAGGGCCATGAGTTGTTCTTCTGAGCCCTCGGCAGTCATCGACACACTTCCATCAAACTCGTTTTTCACCCAGCCCATCACATCCAGATCCTGCGCCAGGCGCACCACCGTAAAGCGGAATCCGACGCCCTGAACCCGTCCCTCATATCGAACTGTAATTCGTTGTTTCATTTTGGATTGAGCCCCGAGGCCCATGGACGGTTATCATGGATTGTTTTCCAGACATTGGAAGAATTTCTTCCAAGGCTTGGAAATTATATGAACCGGGAAAATGGATTTTTTGAGTTTTATTCAGGAAAGTAAAAACCCGTTATCCTTTGCGGGATAACGGGTTAAAAGTGGCGGAGAGGGGGGGATTCGAACCCCCGGTACCCCTTATCGGGGTACGGCGGTTTAGCAAACCACTGCTTTAAGCCACTCAGCCACCTCTCCACGGGAAAAGCGTTGTATGATATTCGCTCTGAAAGGGCAAGCGACAAGGCGAAGAAACTCTGATTTATGAGTTTTGAGTGCTGAATGCCCGATCGTGAATTCCAAGCTCTGAACCCCGAACTTGCCGGAGGCACCCCGAGGCTTCGGGGCTGAACTTTGAACTCTTGGAGCGGGGGAGGAGGCGGGCTTGGTTTTTCTGGTTATCCATCATTCCACTATTCCAGGTCCTTATTTCTTCTTCCGCTGTTCGGTCCACCAGTTGAGCTCTTCTTCGTGGCGGTGCGCGGTGTGCGCGGCGAATTTGAAGTAGAGGAAGGCTTCGAGGAAGCTTCGGTGGCGGAGCATGCGTTTCGCATTTTTGGAGGTGGTCGTGAGGAAGCGGGGCTGTCCGGCCATGATTTCAGCAATGTGGGCGGTAACGGCTTTGGGGATTTGGATTCGTTCGCGCAGTTGGCGGATGTGGCGGTGGGTGGCTTCTTGCAGGGCCTCGGCATGGGACAGCTTCTCTTTTTCGGCAATTTGATCGGCAACCCATTCGTGATATTCACCGAAGAGCAGGGCGAAGAGCAGGGCGGGGCTGGCACGGAACCCAGCCGTATTCCAACGGTCGATCTGTTTGAAGGTTTTTTCGAGCCAGTGGGTTTCGCGTTCGCCATCGGGCGCTTTGAGCCAGGCACCGATTTCGGGAAAGAGATGCTCAAAGACATCCAGTTCGCAGCAGAGTTCAAAGACGCGTTCCGCTTTCCCGCAACTCAAGAGTTTTTGAATCTCTTCGTAGAGCCGGGAGGAGGAGCACCCCTCCAATAAGGGGGCCTGTGCGCGGATGGCCTCGCGAGCGCTTTCTTCGATGGTGAAGTCGAGTGCGGCCGCGAAGCGGATGGCGCGGAGAATGCGGACAGGATCTTCGGTGAAGCGGGTCGCAGGATCACCAATGACACGGAGAATTTTATTTTCCAGATCTTCGATGCCATTGGCGTAGTCGATGATGGAAAAGTCGGCGATGTTGTAAAAGAGGGCATTGACGGTGAAGTCGCGGCGAAGGGCATCCTCTTCGGGCGTGCCAAAGACATTATCGCGCAGGACCAAGCCGTCTTTTTCTCGGAAGGTATTGTCTTTCGGCTTTTCGGTTTCTTTAGGTGCCGGGGCGCGGAAGGTGGCGACTTCGATGATTTCACCGTGGAAGTAGACATGGGCGAGGCGAAAGCGCCGGCCAATGAGTCGGCAGTTGCGGAAGACTTTTTTAACCTCTTCGGGGGTGGCGTTGGTGGCGACGTCGAAATCTTTTGGGGTGCGCTTGAGGAGCAGGTCGCGCACGCCGCCGCCAGCCATGTAGGCGGTGTACCCCGCGTCTTTCAGGCCGTAAAGTACGTTATTGGCTGCCGAGCTGATTTGGCGACGGCTGACGATGTGATCGGGACGGGCTATGATGTGTGGGGGCATAATGTAGAAAGTAGGAGGTAGAATGTGGGAGGTGATAAGATAGGAACGAGTTTTCTATTTTTCCAAACCTTGGAAAAATCAGGCGGGTTCGCCCGCTTGTTCTTCGATCCAGCGGATAATGATATCGACCACGTAGGCAATTTCTTTTTCGCTGAGCTCCATGCCTTCTTTGATGCCGTGGAATTTTTTGAGTTTAACTCGGTCGCTGGTTCCCGTGGCGTGCTGAGCAATGAAAACGGGGTGCCCTTTGAGCGGGGTTTGGCGCCCGTCGTTCTTCGGCTCGGCCGGGGCAATTCGTTTGCGGACGAAATCCGTGGCGTGGAGTTTGAGAATATCAATTCCCCGAGAGTGAACGTATTCTTTTTCGGGATCCCCCATGTCGATCGAAACAATTTGCTTCGATCGGGTCAGCTTTGTTCTCAGGGTCTTCCAGCTTTTATCATCTATTTTTTGCATCAGAAATTTATCCTCTCTCTTCCGAATCTAGCTCCAGCACGAGCCTTGAAGTATAGGATGTCGGCACCTGGTAGGCAAGAGAGAAAGAAAATCGTTTTCGAGACATTGACTTTGCGCAAACTTCCTGTTTAATACGCGCTCTTTTTGACGCACCCGTGGTGAAATGGCAGACACGCAAGGTTCAGGTCCTTGTGCCGGCAACGGCGTGGAGGTTCGACTCCTCTCGGGTGCACCAAACCTTCTTAAGGCGACCTGAGCCGCAGGCGAAAGTGCTTTTCGTATTTCCGAAAAGAAGAGACCAGCGGGAACGGCAACTCGTTCCGGGTTCGCCTTTTGATTTTTTGCGCTCTTTTTACCAGGTTATAGCGCTTTTCCGATTTCCCTCATCGCGCCGAACACCGAAATTCAGGGTCGTTGTTTGCGTTTTGATGCCAAGTTGCCTCTGCGTTGCTGTCGGCCGGGCCGACAGCCCAGCTCGGCTTTCTCGGTTGCCATCGCGTCAGGCCGACCATTCGACTCGCATCGCTTGCTCATGGCAGGCTCACTAAAAAGGCCGTTTTCCAATCCTTGGAAAAACGGCCTTTCTTTTTTCAACCCTTGGAACTATTTCCCGGTGGAGGTGATGGGGTCGGGGATACAGACCGGTTCGATGCCCCAGATCTTTTCAGCATACTCGTTGATCGTGCGATCGCTGGAGAACCAGCCCATGCGCGCGACATTGAGAATTGCTTTCTCCGCCCACGCCTCGGGCTGGCGGAAGAGTTCTTCAACTTTTTCCTGTGCTTCCATGTAGGGGCGGTAGTCGGCCATATAGAAGAAGGGGTCGCCGTGGCGGGTCAGCTCGTCGAAGATATCCATAAATAGTGCGGGCTGAGTCGGATCGAAGGCGTTGACGCGAATGGCTTCGAGAACTTTCTGCAGCTCGGGGTCTTTGTCGTAGAATTCCCACGGGTTGTAGCCTTCCTTGCTCAACTTGCTCAGTTCTTCTTCACGATGACCAAAGATGAAGATGTTTTCTTCGCCGACGTTCTGGGCAATCTCAATATTGGCCCCGTCCCACGTTCCAATGGTCAGTGCGCCATTGAGCGAGAGCTTCATGTTCCCGGTTCCGGAGGCTTCTTTGCCCGCGGTGGAGATCTGCTCGGAGAGGTCGGCGGCCGGGATGATCTTCTCGGCCAGCGAAACATTGTAGTCCGGCAGGAAGACCACTTTGATGCGGCCGGCCACGGTAGGATCGTTGTTGACCACCTGTGCAATGGAGTTGATCAGCTTGATCAGCCGCTTGGCCAGATGGTATCCCGGTGCAGCTTTGGCGGCAAAGATGAAGGTGCGCGGAACAATATCGATCTTCGGGTTGGCTTTGATGCGCTGATAGAGAGTGATCAGGTGCATCGCACTGAGTAACTGGCGCTTGTACATGTGGAGTCGTTTGACCTGCACGTCGAAGAGGGATTCCGGATGAATTGGAACCTGCAACTCGTCCTCGACAATCTTGGCCAGCGCTTCTTTATTTCGAAACTTGATCGCCATGAAATCCTTTTGGAATTTTTTATTAGTCGCAAAGGGCTCCAGTTTCGTCAGCTCTTCAAGGTTATGCGTCCACGTGTCGCCGATCTTGCTGCTGATGAGATCTGCCAGTTCGGGGTTACACTTGAGCAACCAGCGGCGGTGTGTGATGCCGTTGGTGATGTTAATGAATTTATCCGGATAGATTTCATTAAACTCCGGCATCACGCGTTCGCGCAGGAGTTTGGAGTGCAGGCCGGCCACTCCGTTGACTTTATGACTGCCGACCACCGCGAGGTTGGCCATGCGTACGGAGCGGTGCCCGTTTTCCGAAATAATGGAAACATTTTCGATGAGCTCTGGGTTGCCGGGATGACTCATCTCAATGCGCTGCAGGAAGCGATGGTTGATTTCATAAATAATCTGCATGTGGCGCGGCAAGACGCGGTTGAGCAGATCCACCGGCCACGTTTCGAGGGCTTCGGGCAGAAGAGTGTGGTTGGTGTAGGCGCAGGTCTTGGTGGTGATCTCCCATGCTTTATCCCAAGGAACGTCATATTCATCGCAAAGCATTCGCATCAGTTCGGCCACGACGAGTGCCGGATGAGTGTCGTTCATCTGGATCGCATTCTTCTCAGCGAATGCATTGAAGTCATTATGCTTTTTCAGGTAGCGCCGTATGATGTCGCGAATCGAACAGCTGCACAGGAAATACTCCTGAATCAGGCGCAGCTCTTTTCCAGCGCTGGTGTTATCGGAGGGGTAGAGCACCTTCGTCACGTTTTCTGCCCAGTTTTTTTCTTCCACGGCGCGGATGTAGTCACCCTGATTGAACACGTCGAGCCGGAAGCTTTCGTCGGCGCGCGCGCTCCACAGACGGAGCATGTTCACCGTATTGGTCTGAAAGCCGATAATCGGAATATCGTAGGGCACCGCTTTAAACATCTGCCAATCCGTCCAGATCGGTTTTTTGCCGCGCCGGGTGTCAGAAATATTTTCGACCCGGCCGTAGACAAACACCGGCATCGTGTATTCCGGACGCACCAGTTCCCACGGATAGCCGAGTTCCAACCAGTTGTCCGGTCGCTCCTGCTGCCAGCCGTCTTCAAACTCCTGACGGAAAATTCCGTGCTCATAGCGCAGGCCGTATCCGTAGGCTGGGAGTTCCATCGAGGCCATCGAATCGAGGAAGCAGGCCGCGAGTCGGCCCAGGCCGCCGTTGCCGAGTCCTGCTTCGATATCCAGAAGGATCATTTTTTCCAGATCGATATCCAAATTTTTGAGCGCCTCCTTTGCAGGTTTCATGATGTTGACCGCAATCATATTGCGCTCCAGCATCTTCCCAATCAGAAATTCAAGCGAGAGGTAGTAGACGCGTTTTACATCCTTTTCGAGATATTCCTGCTGGGTAGCGGTAAAGCCGTCGACCGCGAGGTCGCGCACCACATGGGCGAAGCTCCAGAACATATCAAAATCGGTGGCGACATGACGGGTTTTCCCCCGGCTGTAGCGCAGGTGAAAGAGCGTCCGCTCTTCAATCATCTTTGCGGTTACTTCAACATTTCGTACACATTTCATGATCTAAAAATCTCCGTTTCTCAAAAATAGAACAGGCGGGATGATAATTTGAATGGAAGCACCCCTGCAATTTAATTATCCTGCCCTTTATGTCACCCGACCCACAAAATTGGTTTGTAACGCCGTATTACAGTCGACTGCTCGATTCTCTCGGGCCGGATCATCCATTGCGGCGAACCGTTTTACCAATCGATGATTGTGCGCCCGCGCCCGGCGAGCTCGCCGACCCGCTCGGCGAAGAGGCGCACTGCCCATGCCCCGGCCTCATCCACACCTATCCCGACAAAGTTCTCCTGCTCGCCACCCTCAACTGCGCCGTCCACTGCCAGTACTGCACCCGCGGCCGGCTCATTGGGCGAAACCATACCTTGCAAGGTATGGTTTCCTCGCCTTGGAAACTTTCCGATGAAATTTTTCAAACCTTGGAAAAAATGACCGGAGTCAGGGATGTCCTCATCTCCGGCGGCGACCCGTTAACCCTTCCTGATGAAGATCTCGAACAGTTGTTTTCCAAACTTCGGCTTGTCCGCCATAGCGCAAAGAGCGACGGCGGAAAAATTAATCACATCCGAACCGTTCGCCTCGGCTCCAAAGTTCCGGCGGTCATGCCGGAGCGGATCACGCCGGCGCTGGCGAAACTTTTGGCCAAGCACCGCATTTGGCTCCAGCTCCACTTCATCCATCCCGACGAGCTGACCGACGAGGTTCGCGCTGCGCTCGACCTCCTCGCCGAAGCGGGCGTCCCGATGGTGAGTCAGACCGTTCTCTTAAAAGGAATCAACGACGAGGCCGACACGCTCGCTGATCTTTTTTACGGCCTGCTCGAAAATCGGGTCAAACCGTACTACCTCTTTCAGTGCGATCCGGTGTTTGGATCGTCGAGCTTTCGCACGCCGGTTCAAAAGGGGCTCGACCTTATGCGCGAACTGCAGGGCAGGGTGAGCGGCCTTGCACTCCCGAACTTCTGCATCGATGCGCCCGGTGGCGGCGGGAAAATCATTCTTCAGCCCGGCACGGTTCTGCGTCGCGACGGCGACGATGTTCTTTTGACCAACTACGAAGGAAAAGAGTACCGCTATCCTGATCCGCAATAGCCGACTGTTTTGGTTGGGTTTTGTGCGCGGCGGGCGTATTCTTCCGCTCATGACAGGAAAAACAATAGCGTTTTTCGCAGTGAGCCTTCTTTTGGCCGGGTGTACTCCGGAAAAAAAGACGCCTGTGAATGAGGAGGAGACTTCCGTGCACAAACACACCAATCGCCTGAGTAAAGAAAAGAGTCCGTACCTGTTGCAACACGCGCACAACCCAGTCGATTGGTTTCCGTGGGGCGAAGAGGCGTTCGAAACGGCGAAGAAAGAAGATAAGCCGATCTTTCTATCTATCGGTTACGCCACCTGCCATTGGTGCCATGTGATGGAACGCGAGTCGTTCGAAAACGAAGAGGTCGCGGCACTGCTCAACGAGGCTTTTGTCTGCATCAAAGTCGATCGTGAGGAGCGGCCCGACATCGATGAAATCTATATGACCGTCTGTCAGATGCTTACCCGGAGCGGCGGATGGCCGCTCACCATTGTGATGACCCCAGACAAAGAGCCGTTCTATGCCGCCACCTATATTCCGCGCGAAAGGAAATTTGGTCGGGCCGGAATGCTCGATTTGATCCCACGAATTTCCAAGGCTTGGAAAACACAGCGTAACGAAGTGGTTCAGTCGGCCACTCAAATCACCAAAGCGCTTTCCAGCGTTTCATCAGCCTCCGGTGAATTGGATGAGGATGTTTTGACGCAGGCGGTTCAAGCGGCCTCTCGCTCATTCGATGCGGAGCACGGAGGTTTTGGTAACCAACCCAAATTCCCGACCGCGCACCGGCTGACCTTTTTGATGCGTCACGATCCGGCGGGTGCAAAAGAGATCGTCCAGAAAACCCTCACGGCACTTCGGCGCGGCGGAATTTGGGATCATGTGGGATTTGGGATTCATCGCTACTCAACCGACCGCGAGTGGCTGGTGCCGCATTTCGAAAAAATGCTCTACGACCAAGCCATGCTTGCACTCGCTTGCATCGAGGCGTTTGAGGCCTACGGCGACGAATCCGCCCGCCGAACCGCGGAAGAAATTTTTGAATATGTCCTGCGCGATATGACGGCACCCGAAGGCGGATTTTATTCGGCCGAAGATGCCGACAGCGAAGGGGTGGAGGGCAAGTTCT
>Ga0307990_1000256_pt1 | contig 51042 bp, 44 predicted proteins | sample EllFjometagen129_FD_203168 | JGI IMG/M metagenome (GOLD analysis project Ga0307990, IMG submission 203168) | Marine microbial communities from Ellis Fjord, Antarctic Ocean - #129 | ecosystem: Environmental > Aquatic > Marine > Unclassified | place: Southern Ocean | collected 2014-10-08
TCAACAAGTGTTACATTTTTTCCTGCTTTTTTTAGCTCGTCTGTTACTTCAACACCAATAAAACCTGCACCAACAACAACAATATTTTGTTTATCTTTTATCTTATTCTGAAAATTATCAAGATAAATTTTGTCTTTTGGAATTGTAAAAACATTATCCAACTCTGCCCCTTTTAACCATTTTGGCACAATAGGTGTTGAACCTGTTGCAATAATAATTTTTTCATAAGCTATTTCTTGTCCATCAGCTAACTTACAAATTTTACCGTCAAAATTAATATCAACAACCTCGCCTATTTGAATATTTATCCCGGCTTTTTCCAAGCCGGCATCCGGTAATATATTTTTTTCAGTAGTTCCTACTGTCCCAAAAATATATGGGATACCACATGGTATCATTACTTTTTTTTCTTTTCTGATTAAAAGAATTTCTTTATCCGGATTTTTCATTTTTGAAGTAGAAGCAGCTGTTGCTCCTGCTGCACTTCCTCCGATAATTAAAACATCTGTTTTTTTCATATTCTTTTTTATATTTTAAAATTTATATTTATTGAGTTTTTTATTTTGAAATCATTTCGTTTTCAATTAGTTCTGCCAATGCTATTTCTGTGTCTTTATTAAAATCATTATTTTTATTTGGAGGTTGAACAGTAATTCTGATTAATGAATTATCACTTCCATTGGTGTTTGAATAACTTTCGCAATGTTTTTCAATAGTTCCGGGAATTCTATTCATGTTTTCTTTATAAAAGAGTATTATTTTGTCACTCTTTTTTTTCTCGTTTAAAAACATAAGTTCTCTACCGTGGTCATTTATAGAAGTTTTTTTTGCTGTAAGGCAAATTTCGACCGGATAAGATTTATTTAGCAAATTATTATTAAGTATAAACCCTGTTCCTTTATTTCTTTGACAAATATTATCATAAATAAATAAGGACACTTTTTGGCTATGTCTGTTTGTTATATGTATTTTATAAATTGTTGTGGGCAACATCGTAGATTGTTTGGTTTCATCTGCCTGCTCATCTTTTAAATGGAAAAAAGCATTATTTAAAATACTGGTAAGTTCACTTTGTGATACTGGTTGGACTTCATAATAAAAAATTTTATTTCGACGATATAATGTTTCAAATTTTGAACCCGATTTATCAAATACAATAATTCTTATATCAGAAAACTTTTTATTAATTGTTTTTACATATTCAAGACCCGAATCAGATAAAGATTCCGCATCTAACAAAACAGTATTTATTCCTTTTTTCTTCATTGTGTCTAATACATGCTCAATTGATTCCGCAGTATTAATTTCATAACCTAATTTAGCTATAAGCTTTACATAATGATTTTGTTTTTGAATATCTTTACTGAAAAATAACAATTTTCGTTTTTCGGCTTTTGATAAATCGTCTTTAAGGTTCTCGGGAATAATACGTGCTATCCAATTTTCATTATTTTTATTGTTTTCAAACAAAGATGGATCGTTTATTAAACTTGTATTTAATTCTACAATTTTTCCTGTAACAATTGAAGGAATAGTATGTTTGGTATCATTTGAAAGAGTAATTTCTGCAATGGGTAATCCTCTGTATATGTAATCATTAACATGAGGAGTGCTGATTGATTTGACATGTTTGTTTAGATATCCCTGTAATTGTCCTCCAACCCTTACATGACCTTTCTGCCCCTTTTGCAACCATACTGAATTATAAAACCAGTAATTATTTTCAATACTTTCCCATTCGGACAATTTTTTTAATTTTTCTTCTTTAAGTGGTTTATTATTTTCGGATAAATTTATTTTTTCCAGAATATTTTTTACAGGAGACAGTATCTCATTTGGCGTAAATGGTTTTAAAATATAATTTAAAACACCAAAATTATTGGATTTTTCTTTACTTTTTGTTGTTGGATATCCTGTAACAATTATTACCGGTTGATCTGGTTTTTTTACTCTCAGTTTATCTAACAATTGCAGCCCATTTAATTCTCCCATGATTATATCCAATAATATCACATCATAATTATTGTTAATTGCATTTTTATATCCCTCAATAGGATTGGTGCAAGTTTCTACTTTATAACCCTCATTTGTGAGGATATGATGACAGCTATCACATACTATTTGCTCATCATCTATGACCAGTACTGAAGATTGTGTTTTCATTTTATTAAATTTTAAAAGTTTAATTATTATTATTATCATTTTGCAATATGTGTACCATATAAAAATTTGAAAAAAGAATTTCATCTCTAAAGGATTCAAAACCCTTTAATAGAAAGGTAGTGCAAACAAATGAAATTAAATAATGTGTGAATATAAAAATGCAAAAACTGTATATTTTCAACATACACTGTACCGTTAAACCATACACCAGAGTAAGCTGTATAATGGTATCTCTGCAATTATTTTCTTGTTATATACTTTATCTTATAAGCGTTTTAATATCACATAGAAAAACAGGAAAATCAAATGAAAATTTTCGACTATAATTTTGTTTAATGGTATATTAATTGGAAATTGTAATAAAAATTTTCATAATTTAGCATGAATAAAAAATTGTCATATTTTAAATAAAATTTTTATGTCATTACGATTAAAAATAGTTTTTGGATTAATTATTATTATTATTACGTCATATCTTATTTTGGCTTTTATAACCAGTAACTATGTAAATAATCTATATATTGAAGAAGTTCAGACACGTGTACGTCTGGATCTGAATTCAGCTCGTGATATCTATGATGATTATCAGGAACGTATTAATAATATTTTACAGGTAACCGCTATACGTCGCTCAATGGACCAACCTTTACAAGAAGAAATTAAAGAAGATTTGGGTAGGGTATTTAATAATATATACCAGCAAAGTGGAATAGATATCCTGATACTGATTGATGTTGATGGTAATGTTGTATATCGTGCACATAACCCGGATGTCAAAGGAGATAATATTTCCGAAATCTCAATTATTAAAAAGTTAATGCAAGAATGGAAGCCTCTTAATGGGACAATAGTATTAAATGAACAAATGCTGGAAAAAGAAGGAACTGATTTGTTAAAACGTGCTGAAGTTAAAGTGAAAAGCACCCCAAAATCGAGACCAGAACAAAAGCTGGAAGAAACACGGGGAATGTTTATAACAGGGGCTGTACCGCTAACTTCTTTATACGGCAATAAAAAAATTGGAATTCTACTTGGAGGTTATTTAATTAATAATAATAATGAAATTGTGGATGAGATTAAATACAATGTTTTTCAGGGTCAAATTTATGAAGGGAAAGATATTGGCGCAGCATCAATTTTTTTTGATGATGTACGTATAACAACGAATGTAAAACAAAAAAATAATATAAGAGCATTAGGTACAAGTCTTAGTATAGAAGTTTATAATCATGTTATACGCAAAGGGAAAATATGGGCAGACCGTGCATTTGTTGTTAATGACTGGTATCTCACAGCCTATGAACCAATAAAAAATCCTGAAGGTAAAATAATTGGTTCACTCAGTGTCGGACTACTTGAAGCTCCTTTTAAATATCCCTCAAGAATAATAATAATTTTCTTTATCATTGCCTTAAGCATAACAGCACTGGCCAGCTTTATTTTAATATTTTTCTATACAAAAATGATGATGCAGCCTATAGAGGATATCGTAAAATTGAGTGAAAAAATAATGAACGGTGATTTAAGTGCACGTTGTAATAACAATCCATCAGGAGAAATGGGAATACTATGCAGAGCAATTAATCAAATGGCGGCATCAATGGAACAACATGAAAAAGAAATACATGAAAATGCTCAAAGACAAATTATCCAAAGTGAAAAATTAGCTTCAATAGGGCGACTTGCTGCCGGAGTGGCACATGAAATAAATAATCCTCTTACAGGTGTACTTACTTTTGCTCATTTTTTGAAAGAAAAACGTGCAGATGATAAAAAGGATATGGAAGACATAAATGTAATAATAAGAGAAACGATAAGGGTGAGGGAAATCATAAGAAGATTATTAAACTTTGCACGTCAGTCTCCTTCAAATAAGGAACCGTCCAATATAAATGAAATTATTCAGGAATTGTTAAAATTAATAAAAGGGCAAAAAGAGTTTATAAATATACAAATCATTGAAAATTATGATGAAAAACTGCCGGAATTGCCGGTGGATACAAACCAATTACAGCAGGTATTTTTAAATATCATACTTAATGCAGGGGAATCAATAACAAAGAAAGGAATAATAACAATAGAAACGTCAAGCACTGTTCAGGATATACAAATTACTATTTCTGACACAGGATGTGGTATTAAAAGTGAAGATATGGATAAAATATTTGACCCATTTTTCACGACTAAACCTGTAGGCAAAGGAACTGGCTTAGGTCTTAGCGTTAGTTATGGTATTATAGAACAACATGGCGGAATAATCAAATGTGAAAGTAATGTGGGCAAAAGCACAACTTTTAAGGTTATCTTACCATTACGCACCTAGCCATTTTAAGACAGGTAAATTTTATGTTTCCCTTTCCCTTTGGTTATTTATTTAATCGAACAATATTGGTTTTACTGTAATTATTATATATACAAATCGAGGGAATCGGAATTTTTTATTATGAACTTCTTTCATTTTTTTAACAACTAAAGGCTTAATAAATTGAGTTTATCTGCCAAATAAGTTAATAGCAATGAAATTGAAAAGGCTATAACAGGTGCAATAATCCACATTGCAAAAAATTTATTTACTTCAGTTTTTCTAAATATGTTTTTAAAACCAAGTTTTGCTACTCCAATTCCTAAAATAGCGGCGACATTTAATTGAACAAGCGATGTGGGAATTCCTTTTACCAACGAAGCAGTCAGCAATAAACTTGCAGAAATAAAAGCAATTATTACTGCTTCAATTCTACCAAACAGTACAATTTCTTTTCCTGTTTTTTGAACAATTTTATGTCCAAAAAATGAACTTCCTATACCAAAGCTGGGAGCAACTATCAATGTTGCCAAAATCATTACATGAACAAATTGATTTTCTGCGATGTTTAATTCATTACCAGCCATAGTAGCAAGTGGTCCAACTGCATTTGCAACATTATTTGTTCCAATAGAAAATGCAACATATAAAGACATAAGCACTATTAAACCTTTTAAAACATAACTTTCATTTATCTTTTTTGATATAGTGTATCCTCTTTTTCTGATAGGCTTATATATATATTTACCTATTAAAAGAGCAAAAACAAAAGAAATTATTGGCATAATAAACCATGTCGGCAAAATTTCATAAAACAACTTATCTGTATTTAATGATTGAAAATAAGCTGCAGGTGCAATTACTGACAATACTGTTGCCTGACTTGTTGATTGCGGAATTCCAAATAAATTTGCAATAAGTAAAGAGATTGCTACAGAAAAAAGAATAATTGAAACTATGGTAAAAGTCATCATTTCTGGATTAAGCAAACCTTTCCCTATTGTTTTTGCTGTTTCTTTTCCTCCAACAATGGCTCCAACAAATACTGCAATTCCAAAAAGTCCCGGGATTAAACTTCTTTTAATAATATTTGCTCCATAAGCAGCTGAAAAAGCAGGTGCAGTACCACTTCCTCCCATATTTATAGCAAGAAATATGGCTATGATAAAAGGTATTAAAAAAGGTATAAGCATAATGAAAATATTTTGATTTAATTATAAATCAAAAGTATTTCATTATAAAAGGCTATTTAATAGCTTTAAAACGTAGTTCAAAAAATAAGTGTTTGAACGTAACGATACGTTTAAGAACGTATAAGAATTGTAGACATTGTTTTAAAGTTAAACCTCGAAAATTTGATTTTTAATGGCATAAATAACTAATCCTGCTGTATTTTTAGATTGAGTTTTTAAGAGAACGTTTTCTCTGTGCTTATCAACAGTACGTTTACTAATGTATAGAAAATCTGCTATTTCCTGATTTGATAATCCTTTACAAATATTATATAATATTTCAATCTCTCGTTCTGTTAAGTCGGTATTCTTTTTTTTGTATTTCTTTTTATTTAAATTTTTAATGATAGCTTCTAAAATTTCCGCCGAAAAATAATTTTTACCATCATTTACATCAACTATTGCCTTTTGAACGTCTTCAAATTTTGAATTCTTTAGTAAAAAGCCTTTTGCTCCTGCATCAATCATTTCTGAATAAAAATTCTCGTTACCGTACATAGACAAAGCAATTACTTTTGTTTTTGGATATATTTTTAAAACTGCCTTAGTAGCTTCAATACCATTCATTACGGGCATTTCAATATCCATAAGGATAATATCTGGTTTTACGTCTAATATGTTTTTCAATAAATCTTCACCGTTTTCTGCTTCGTAAATTTCTGAAATAAGATCATTATTGGAAAGCAAAAATTTCAGTCCTTCTCTAAATAAATTATGGTCGTCAACTAAAAATATTTTGATTTTATTTGTCATACAGGTAATGTGATTTTAAGAAAAAAGCCTTGTTTGTGTTTACTGTGCATTTCTATTTCACCATCTAAAGATTTAACTCTTGAATTAATGTTTGATAAGCCCATTCCTTTGCTTTTTATCTTTTTCATATCAAAACCAATTCCATTATCAGAATATATTAGCTCCAGTTTTTCATTATAATTTAATAATGAAATTTCAACTTTAGATGCTGAAGCATATTTTAAAGTATTTGCGATCAATTCTCCTGTTATTCGATAGAGAATAACTTCAATATTATAATCGTAACGTTTACCATCAAGATTGAAAGAAAGAATAATTTCCAAATCTTCTTTTGTAATAATTGTGTCTGTAAATGTTTTAATGGCTTTCTCTAATCCAAAACGTTCTAATATATGAGGGCTGAGATTATTTGAAATCTCTTTAATTGAAGTAATTGCATTATCAACTGTATTTTCTGTTTTATCAATAATTTGTTTATTTGTTTTGCCTATAACAGATTTATTTATGGCAGAAATTGCCATTTTAATTGAAGATAAAATTGGACCCAAACCATCATGCAATTCTTTTGCAAATTTCTGGCGTTCTTTTTCTTCTGTTTTAATTATTGCAGATAAAACTTTTGCTTCATTTTCTTTACGTAGTTTGTTAATTTTACCTTGCAGATTAAAAATTTGCCTGATATAAATAGAAGCAATAAACATCAATAACGAAATAAAAACTGCAATCCAACTGTTAATAAGTGTTTGATTACTATTATTATCTATATTAGCAATATCAATAAGTTCAATTAATCTTCGAATTGCCATTAGGAAAAAACCTATAGAAATTGCTATCCACGAAATATTGAACTTAGTTTTTTGTATCAGGCTTATGGTAATAAAAAAAGCTCCGAATTGTAACAATACTGATATTATTAGGGCAATCTGAATAAACATGAGTGCAATATTAAAAAAAAATCTTTATACTATCATACGCTTTAAATCGTATTTCAGCATTTTAAGAGTTGGAAAAAATAGTTCTTTTGTTTTTGCATAAAACCTAATATCACCATATAAAATTACTCTTCCTCTAAAATTCATTTCCTAATCTATCATATGATTTTTTAATCATAATTTGTTTATTAAGTTTCACGACAGCAATAAATTTTAATTAATTTATTGCTAAGATAATATTTTTTAAATTATTATTTTTACCTTCTATAATTATAGTTTTAATTTTTTTGTACTAATGTGGATAAGTACGTACTATTAATAATTATGAATGAATTTATGAAATAAGATAAAAAATATTTTGAAATGGAACATAATAAGAACGATTTCCTAAACAAAAAAAAGATATTAATTATTGATGATGAAACAGTTTTAGGAATAAGTTGCAAACGTATCCTAGAACAGGAAAATTATGAAGCAATTTACCGAAGTAGTCCAAAACAAGGATTGGCAGATGCTTTAACAGGAAATTATGATTTAATTCTTCTTGATTTGCTCATGCCCGAAATTGAAGGCATAGAAATATTAAGGAAGCTAAGGGAATCAGGCATCCAGTCGAATGTAATAATAATAACCGGTTATGGAACAGTCCAAACAGCAGTTGAAGCAATGAAGTTAGGAGCATCCGATTATGTAAACAAACCATTTATGCCTGAGGAACTCAAAATTATTGTGAAAAAAGTTTTTAAACACTCTGATTTAGTAAAGGAAAATATTTCTCTAAAAAAAGAATTGAATATTCATCAGGGTTTTAAAGGAATTATATGTGACAGTCCTAAAATGAAAGAAATATTGTCTGTTGTTCAACGCATTGCTCCAACAGATGGAACTGTTTGTATAACAGGAGATAGTGGAACAGGAAAGGAAATTATTGCACAAGCCATTCACAGAATGAGTAATCGCAAGGATAAACCTTTAATTGCATGTGATTGTAGTGCACTGGTTCCAACCTTACTGGAAAGTGAACTTTTTGGACATGTAAAAGGTTCTTTTTCAGGAGCAATTTCGACAAAACAAGGTCTTTTCGAGGCAGCACATAAAGGCACATTGTTTTTGGATGAAATCTCAAATATCAGTTTGGAAACTCAGGGAAAACTCTTAAGAGTACTTGAAACCAGAGAGTTGAGAAAAGTCGGTGATACAAAAGAACATAAAATTGATATACGTTTAATTACAGCAACTAATCGTGATTTGTCAAAAATGATTAACAAAGGGACCTTTAGAGAAGATCTGTTCTATCGGCTACAGGTTATTCCGATTCATCTATCCCCTCTAAGAGAACGACCTGAGGATATTCTCAAATTGGCAATTCATTTCCTTAATGATGTAAAAAAGAAAAATGATGTAAAAGCAAAGCAATTTGCTCAGGAATCAATAAAAATAATGGAACAATACAAATGGCCGGGTAATATAAGAGAGTTAAAAAATATAATTGAACGTATTGCCTTACTTTGTGATTCGGAAATTATTGAACCCAAACATTTTCCTGCAGAAATGAAAACTCTTTTATGCGAACCCGATACCTGCAAAATACCTGACACATGGGAAGATTTTAAAAAATATAAGCATCAGGTACAAAATGAAGTCATTATAAAAATTGAGAAACATTTTATTATCGAAGCACTGAAACGAGCAAAAGGAAATATTAGTAATGCAGCAAAAAATGTAGGAATGCAACGTACTAACTTCCACTTTTTATTACAAAAGTATAACTTGAACAGCAAGAATTATAAATATGGTATTTATTTGGATGAAAAAGGATAATAATTCTTTTAACCCGAATTATGCAAAAGAAATAAGTTGTTTTTGCATAATCGACTAAGAATCACTGCCAAAATGATTTCATTTCAATCACCATTTTGGTGTTCTTCTACCTTGCCTGCCATGCCTTCGGCAGGTAAACCGGCAGGCAAGAATCGAGATTACCCTTATAAATTCATTAGTTCGGCTGTTTGCAACCTCCTAATGAATAATGCGGGTTTAATAAGATAAAAAGCTTATAATAATAAATATAATAAGGTTAATATAAAATTATGAATTTTTTATTTGCTATCTTCTTTCAATTTTTCAAAATACATAGGTACTTTCAGAATAATAATAATATTTTAACAATCAGATAAGTGATTCGTATATTTGAGTAAAATAAAACCCCGAAAAGTGAGGAAAACACTAAAAATCGTGGTTTAAATTTTACAACTATGGTAAAAATATGAAGAATTTCCGAATTTAAACACATTTTAAATTTTAAAAGTTCAGAAGAAAATTTTAATGATTTATTCGCTCGATTTCTTGACAGCAATTTAGGTAAAATTTATCAAGCTATTCCATGGCAAGAATTGGCAAATGAGTTCAAGTTGCAAGAATCAGAAAAAGGTCCTGATTGCATTTTTAGTCCAAAAGGGAAATTAGGCTTAATGTTTTTAAAGCATTATGCTTGTTGTTCTGATGAACGTTTAATTGAACAATTGAATGCAAATATTCATTATCAGTTTTTCTGCGATATGTTACTTTCACTGGAAGAATCAATAGAAAGTTTTAAAATAGTTAGTCAAATACGTTGTGAATTAGCCGAAAACCTTGACATATTAAAAGCACAAAAATGTCTTGCATCTAACTGGCTGCCTTACATGCAAGAACTTGGTCATGCTACAACTGATGCAACTTGTTATGAAAGTGAGGTTCGATTTCCAACAGATATTAAATTATTATGGGAATCTGTAGATTGGTCATATGGGCAAATGAAAATGCTTTGCAAATACCTTAAGATTAATCTTCCGAGAACTAAATATTTAAAGTGGAAACCTCGTTATTATGATTATAGCAGGAAACGACGTAAACCAACTAAAGACAGACGTGTTTTGACTCGTTCGCTTTTAAGCCTCCTACACAAGACTAATGAGCAACTTGATTTGATTGAAGAAAATTATCACTTTGAAATATCAGATAGATATTACGACAGAAGAGAAATAATCAAGAATATTTATATTCAACAATTTTTCAATCAAATAAAAAAAAGAAGCTGTAAAATTAATTTTACAACTTCTAAATATGTTTTGTTATGTTATTTTGGCTTACTTCTGAAAGCGCCTGTTTGATGGTATTGAAAAAATAAATTTACTTCCTTCGTTTTCTTTACTTTTAACCCATATTTTCCCATTGTTCCTTTCTACATTTTGCCAAACAAGTGAAAGCCCCAGACCGGTTCCTTCAATTTTTTTATTTTTTACGTTGCTACATCTGTAAAAATCATCAAATACATTATTAATTTCATTTTGAGGAATGCCAATACCTGTATCTTCAATTATAATTTCTGCATATTCACCTTTGTTTTTTGCAAAAACATTTACAACGCCATTTTCGGGAGTATATTTTATAGCATTTAAGATGAGGTTGGAAATAACTTCTTCAATTGAGAATTTGTTCCCATATCCTTTAACATTATCGTTTACTGATAGAGTTATTTCAATATTTTTATTAATAGCATTTTGACTTACGGTTTCAATAACATTATTTATTATATCGTTGAAAATAAAATCTTCTTTTTCTGTTTTATTATTCAATCGTATGTTTGTAATTCTGAGCAAGTCTTTTACAAAATTAGTTAATTTAAGAGTTCTGTTATAAGTAATAGTTACAAATTTCATTTGTTTTTCATCCAATGGTCCGGCAATTTGTTTATGTAGTACAGAAAGGTTTGTTTGAATAGCTGCAAGATGACCTTTAATATCATGTGTTACACGCAACACATATTCATCTTTTATAGAATCTTTTCTTTCCAGTTCTGAATTTGCTCTTTCAAGTTTTTTATTAGTATTATATAATAATTTTTCATGCTTTTTAAGTTTTAGCGCAATGTTGCTTACAAGGTAAACCAAGACAAAAGATGTTGCTGTAAAAATTAATAAAACGAATAAAACGAACTTTATATTTAATGTTGAATAATCAAATAGATCAGTTGTGTGATATGGAATAATCTTATAATATTCTAACACTACTAAAGTAATTAACAATATTACTTCAATAAAAGCTATTAGATAACTTATCCTCCTGGATAACAGTATGCTTGCCAGCACTATATGAAATGTATAAAATAATAATAAAGGTGTTACAAAGCCACCTAAAAAATGAATTAAAATTGTAAGTAGCAAAAGATCTATTACAATTTGATAAAAGATTATTTTATGGATATAAGATATTAAATTCTTTTTTTGTGATGAGATACTTTTTTTGAGTAATAATGCAGAGATCAGATTATGAATAATCAAACCTGCCAAAACTAATAACAGACCAAAAAACTGAATTTTAAAGGAAACCAGAAATGATAAAAGTATCATCAAAGCTAACCCTGAAATAGCAATCCACCTAAGGTTTATTAACCAATAATAGTTCTTCTTTTCAGTTTTTTGATTATTATTTATTAATTTCATCAGAATTTAAAATTAGGACATTTTTTCATTTCTCTAATCATAGAAGCAATTGCATAATTTGATCTCATTGCTTCGATTCAGGTTTGTTAGTATGCCCTGTTTTAGTAATATAGGTGCTGTTTAATGTTTAGCTATTATTTATCCAAATGTTGCATTAAATGATATATGCAAAGAATCGAGAAAATAGTTATGCTAAAAAAAATATGCTTTTACTTGAGCAAAGCTTCTATTTGTTCGAGTAAGGCTTGTGGATTAATGGGTTTATCGTAAAATACAACATTATCGAAATCTTCTGTTGCCTCTCGCAGATTTACACCTAATTCGCCAGCCATACCCGTAAGCATAATAATAGGAATATCTTTTATTTCAGGAATTTCCTTGATCTTATGTAAATTATTATACCCATCAAGATCTGAATCCATCATAACATCAAGTATCAATAAGTTTGGTTTTTCCTGTTGTAATTTTTCAAGTCCTTCTTTTCCGCTTGTTGCAGATAAAACTTCATAACTTTGTGATTCTAGAATTGCTTTTGTACCTTCAATTAGATCAAGATCATCATCAACTATTAAAATTTTTGCTTTTGCCATAATAAAATTTTTAAAATGATTATAATGCAAAATTACATAATAAAATATGATATATGTCAATAAAATTCAAATAAAATTTTAAAATAGATACTTATAATATGTTTAAACGAAATTTTTTAATTTATCCAATTTATTTATAAATAACGACTTAATATATTCTTCGTTAAATTCAATAATTCAATTATCATTAAAAAATGATAAAAACCCAAAATGAGTAAATTAAGTTTAAATAAATATGAAGATTCTAAGTTATTGTTTAATGCTTTAATTTTTTACATGTTCTTTAAGCTTGGCAAAATACATTGCAAAAGATCTATATAAAAAGTGTGTCCATTTTCCAAAAGGAACTATTATTTATGCTTATTTAAAAACAGTTATATAAAAAAAGGCGACATAGAACTTTATTATTTCTTTTTTTTAGCTGCTTTTATAACGTTTGAAAAATATATTGCAAATGGTCGATATGCAAGGTGTGACCATTTTGAAAATGGTACCTCGATACATAACATTGGTACAACTACCATCAAATGTATTACATATATGTAGTATGTTAAAAGCAAAGGGAATTCATTAATTCTCGAAAGATGCATTAAAATTCCGGTTACAGCAGCTAAAAACAATAGAATAATAAAAGTCCAATCGGTAACATGAGAGTGTTTACTGTTTTCTCTATCTTTTTTTATCCTGTGAATTATAAAATAGATTGAGCCAAATATTAATCCGAAAGTAGCGTAATAACCAAATAGTCTTTGTGGATGCCACCAAGGATAAATAATATCTGTTTGGAACCATTCTAAGAAAACGACAATCATAGTGAATAACAGAACATAACCCGACATTAAAAACCAGTGTGCTATCCAATAATTATATTTGCCGATGCGTAAATTTTTCCAAAATGATTTGGCATCTGATTCGCAATCAGCAAAACGCCATTGAGAAGCAAAATGAAAAACTAATGACCATGCTTCGGTAAAATAAACTTTTAACGGAACTTTAATTGATTTGTTTTTTACAATTACCTTAATATACATGTTGAAAATAAATGAAATAAGAAGTCCTGCTAATAAAATAGCCATTGTCCAATCACCTATTTCAATTATTTGCCAAGGAGCAATTTCATTTATCAAAACTTTATCGGTGCTTGTTGGAACACCATTAAGCAAAGCAAAAAGAACGAATACCAAACTAGCTAAAAAAGCAATTGCACCAAATTCCCAAGTTTTAGAGATATAAAACTTTTTTGATAATCCCGTCCAGTCGTATTGTGTTATTAGCCAGCGTCTTAACGACATCATTAATTCTCCGGGATTTGCTTCCTGAGGACAAGTCTCGCTACATTCACCACAATAATAACATAACCATGGGTCTAATGATGGTACTATTTCATCTTCAACACCGAGAATACTTGCTCTAATCATTTTTCTCGGAAATGAATTATCTTCATTTGAAAGAGGGCATATAGCAGTACAGTTTCCGCAATTATAACATAAATTCAAATCAATAGCTCCCAATTTTGTTAATTCATCTGCAAATTCAGTATTTATTTTTGACATTTTTTTTAATTTTAATTACTTATTCTTTAATTCATAAAAATAATATTCATCCATATCATCCATTTCACATGGTTTAATATTCCCATATTTAATAAGTGACATAAGATTATAAGTAATAATATCTGAAGAAATCTTTGTTTCTTTAGATATTTGGGGAATTGTTTTATTTCCTGATTCCAGAACTTTTAATATAATTTTTTTTATTCTAACAAATTCTTTGGTTTTTGCTTTTACTTTTTCAGGAACAGTATATTTTTCTTTCATATATTTTACCGTCAATTCCTTTTTTTTTCCCTCAACCATTTTTATATCTCCTTTTTTATATTAATAGTTATCCAATTTTATAGTCATTCATTATCATTTATTACCATTAAATCATTAATCATTTTTATTTTTTAGTTAATAGGAGCATTAATCATTGCTTCAATTTCCTCATTCGTATATCCTATAATATCAATAGCATCTTTTGGACAAACTGTTGTACACATACCACAACCTTTACAAGTTACCATATTAATTTCTGCAATTGATTTCCCTTTATATTCAATTTTAGTAATACAATTGTAAGTACATACTTCTGTACATTTATTGCACCATTCGCAAGATTCAGGATTAACTTTTGCTATTGTTGGTTCAAGTTTTAGTTCTTCTCCACTTAATAAAGCATTTGCTTTAACAGCTGCAGAAATAGATGACTTAATAGACTCAGTAATATTTTTAGGTCCTTGACAGGTGCCTGCAATATATACTCCGTCAATAACAGTTTCAACAGGTCTTAACTTTGGATGAACTTCATTAAAAAACTTATCACGACCAATAGGTGTTTTTAAAATACTAGCAATTGAATTACTATCTTTTCTAGGTACCATACCTGTAACAAGTACAACTAAATCAGGACTTATTTCGAATTCTTTTTTATTCATCAATAAATCCTTAAATTTAACGAGTGCAGTTCCTTTTATATCTTCAACAACAGGAGGTTCATTTGCATCAAATTTAAAAAATATATCACCTTGTCGTCTTGCATCCTCATATAGTATTTCTTGTTTACCATATGTTCTAATATCTCTGTATAAGTGAAAACTTTTCACATCATTAAATTTCTTTTTGATAGTAAGTGATGTATGAATAGCAGCAGTACAACAAAAGCGTGAGCAATATTTATTTTCACCGTCAACCTGTCTACTCCCTACACAATATATAAATACAATATTTTTAATGTTATTACCTTTATATGTTAGTTTATTATTGCTTAATTCTATAATCCTTTTAAATTGCTGAAGTGTTATTACATTTTTAATTTTTTCATATCCGTATTCCCCTTGTTTAGGTTCATAAGAATCAAAGCCTGTACAAAGAAGAACTGCCCCTGTATTAAAATTAAGTATTTCGGGTTCCTGATTAAGAGCAATACAGTCTTTGTAAGTTTCAAGAAATTCCTTATCCTGATTAAATGAATTTTTATCAATTACAGGAATATCAGGAAAAGCACCTTCATAATTTTTATAAATAACTTTTCTGTTTGTTAGTCCGAAATTAAATTCATCAGGAATATCCTTAGTACATTTTTCTATTGCATCTTTTAATTTATTTTTATCATAGTGTGAATTAATATATCTTGGATTTATTTTTATTTTTGCTTCAAAATTGCCGACACTACCTGATATTGATTGCAATTGTGCACCTGTGAAAAGTTTGATTTTCTCTCTCTCTTTTATTTTATTATAAAGTTTTTCAACAATTTCTTTTCCCTTTTCATTAGTTTCGAATAATTCTTCCATTTGAGAAATTCTTCCTCCAACAAAGTAATCTTTTTCAATTAAAAAAACATCTGTGCCCATATCAGCAAGTTCAATTGCTGCTCTCATGCCGGCAATACCTGCTCCGATAACTGTAACTACATTAATAGCTGATACTTTTATTTGTTCCAATGCTTCGGAATATCTAACTCTTGATATGCCTTCTCGTACAAGAGCTATACCTTTTTGTGTTGCTTCTTTAGGTTTATCGGAATGTGCCCATGAACATTGTTCTCGTAAGTTTACCTGAACATAATTATACTGATTTAATCCAGCTCTTATAGCTACATTTCTAAATGTAAATAAATGTAATTTAGGAGAACAAGAGGCTATAACCACAGCATCCATATTATTACTTTTAATATCATTTATTATTTCTTTTTGAGCAGAATCAGCACATGCAAACATTGTTGTTTTCGCAATAACAACACCTGGTTCTTTTTCTATTGCCTCTCTTACTTTCTCAACATCAACATAATCAGAAATGTTGCCTCCACAATGGCAGATGTAAACTCCTATTTTTTCTTTCATTATAAAATAAATTTTATTTTATTATTAACGATATTTGATATTAGTTAATAAATAATTATTTGTTATTTGGAATTTTTCAATTTGTAACCATATAATCATTAACTTATTCATTTACTAACTATTATCCAATAACATAAAACTTTTTAGCATCACATTAACCTTCTCATATAACTTGTTGCCTCAGCAGAAGCATCACCTGCAGAAAGTATTGAATCAGGAATATCCATTGGCCCTGATGCAGTTCCTGCAACAAATATTCCCTCTATATTTGTTTTTGCAGGACTTGTAAGTTCGTCTATCTGTTTTATGTAATTAAAATTATCTAATTCCAATTTTTCTTTATTAAATGATGAACTTATTTCAGTATTTGGTAAAATTCCAACTGATAGAACAACAAGGTCGTGTTCTGCTTCTTTCACAATACCTCCTCCTTCAATATCTTCATATCTCAGAAGAAGATTCCCGCTACCATCTTTTTTCTTTGTTATTTTTGCTATTTTCCCTTTAATGAATTCTATTTCCATTCCTTTTGCCTGCTCATAAAATTCATCATATCCTTTACCAAAAGCTCTTATGTCTATATAATAGATAGTGATGTCAGCCGTAGGCAATGCGCCCATTAACAATTGTGCCTGTTTAATTGAATACATACAGCATATCTGTGAACAAATAGGATTACCTAAAGATTTATCTCTTGAACCAGTACATAATACATAAGCTATATTGTCTGGTTTTTTACCATCTAGAGGTCTGAGAATGTAATTAAAAGGTCTTGTAGGAGCCAGAAATCGTTCCATTTCCATTGAATGGATTACATTTTTATATTTATCATAATTATATTCTTTCTTTTTTCTTGGCTCGAAAAGTTCAAACCCTGTAGCAATAATTACTGATTTTATTTTTAAAGAATACTCCTGGTCTTCCATAGTAAAATCTATTGCATCTGCAGGACAGGCTTTTTCACATGCTCCACATAAAATACAATTGTTAATATCTATTGTTGCTATTCTTGGATTTGCTAAACTAAAAGGAATATATGCTGCTTTTCTTCCTGCAAGATTATAATTATATTGATCATCAATATTTACTGGACATACACGTTCACATTCCTGACATCCTGTACAAAGGTCTTCCTTAACATATCTTGTTTTCTTAATTATTTTGGCTTTAAATACCTTTCCATCCCTTTCAATTTCCTTTGCTTCGCTGTTTGTCATTATAGTAATATTAGGATTACGTGCTGTTTCTGAAATTTTAGGTGTTGCAATACAAGCAGCGCAGTCAAGAGTAGGAAAGACTTTACTAAGTTGTATCATTATTCCTCCTATAGATAAATCTTTTTCTACAAGTAAGACTTTAAATCCATTATTTGCGAGGTTAAGGGAAGCTTCTTGTCCTGCTATCCCTCCACCAATCACAAGAATATCATATTCTATATTGTTAATCATCAAATTTTTAATTTAATACTTGATTGGTTTGATTTTTTAAACTTTCTATTTTTAATAATTCATTAAAGAAATTATTCATATGCTTGGCAAATGCTTCTGCACATACAGAACATATTGCTGCCATTTTAAGCCTTGCAGGTTCTATACCTTTTTCTTTCAAAATAGTTTGTGTTTTGAAAACTAATTCACCTGTTTTTTCAGTACAAGTAGGACCATAAGGGCAATCCGTACCATCTGCAGCAATAAACACACCATCAAAATTACTTTCTAAAGCATGAATAATCCATCTTGGCTTAATTCCTGCCGAACATGGAACACTAATTGTATATACAGTTGGAGGATAATGGATTTTTAATAATCCTGCAAGGTCTATTGCTGGATCAGATATTTTCTCTGTTGAAAACACCAGTATTTTTGGTATAAATTCTTTTTCTTTTTCCATTGATAAATAATTTGTTTAAGCTTTCTTAAAATGTCTAAAATTGTTATGTAGCAACTCTTTATGCAACATTAGTTCATTTTTTTTTCATATATATTTTATAATAACCTGGTTCCTCAACTATACCAAGGAATTCATGTCCTTTTTTATTTGCCCATTTAGGAATATCTTTTTTTGTTCCTTCATCAGCAGATAAAATTTCCATAATATCACCTGAATTAATTGTTGCAATAGCTTTTTTTGCTTCCAATAATGGTCCTGGACATGCAGTACCTCTTGCGTCAACAGATTTTCCTACTGTTAATGCTTGTAATTCTTCTTTTGTCATAATTTTTAATTTTTAATTTTTAAATAAATAAATGTATATCTGCTTCCTCAGCAGCAGTAATATATTCGCTAATACCTACAATATCATCTGTTATATCAATAAAATCATCAAGGGTTTCGCCTCCCCAAATTTTTCCTGCAAGACCACAAATATGAAATTTTGCATTAGTTATTTCTTTTACTTCTTTAAAAAAGTCTTGCCATTCTTTAACATTTAATTTTTTCAAAGAATCAATAAACTCTTCTCTTAAATGAGAATTTTCAGCTAATTTTATTTCATCTTTATTTAATGCTATTTCTTTTTTAAAAGCACGTGCAGCTTGCAGTAAAACATAAACATCAATATCCATATCATCTGCTGCTGCTCCACTTAAAATTACTCCTGCTGCGGTTAATTTATCTAAAGCTCCAGAGAAAAGAGCAAGACACATTTTTTTATTTTCCATAATATCAATTTTAAGTTTATAATTTATTTATCTCTAAACTAATACTTTAGCCATTTTTTTTAATCCTTTTACATCACGTATTCTAATTCTTTCACTATTAAGATTAATTAATTTTTTTTCCTTAAATTCGGATAAATAAGGTTTTAGTTTATTTTTGTTTATATAAGAGAAATTTGCTAAATCTTTCTTTAATATATTAATTGTATCGGAACAAAATTTATTAGAAAGGATTAAAAGTGTTTCGGCTAATCGTTCTTTTTCTGATTTCTGAACAATAGAAATAGTTTTATTATATATTTCCTTTTTTATATTACATAAAATGTATATTAAGTAATAAGATATATCAGAATTGTTTTTTATTAGTTTAATGAAATCTTCTGTAGGTATTAAACAAACAAATGAATTTTCAATAGCAGATGATGATGTTATATAATTATTTCCTGTAAATATTTCATTCATTCCAAATATATCACCTGGCAAAGCAAACCTTAATATTTGTCCATTTTCTTTATGACCATTTCTATAAATTTTTACTTTACCGTCTATTAAATAATATAATCCTAAAGGTTTAGTATTTTCACTAAATAAAATCTTATTTTTTTTATAAAATTTAAAATTCTTATTCTTGCTTAATTTTAGAATATCATAAACGTCGAATTTATCACTAACTAACATTGAAGAATCAAATTTTTTATTTATTGAATTTTTTATTTCAATATTTTCCATAATATTTTGTATTATTTTATTTGTAAAATTATTCTAGAAAACACAAGCAAACAATAGAAAAACCCCGCATTTTTAATGAGGGAAATTCATATTTTGGATAAGGGAAATCTCGTATTTTAGATAAGGAATTTTACGCAGAAATGATAATAAAATACGAATTATGAGGTATTAACCAAAAAAAATCATAAAATTTTACTATCTACTATAGTGACTAAGATTACTCAATATTTTTGACACAAAAAATTGCTCAATGTCAAAAATAGGGATAGTAGATTTATATTAAGAAAATATTTTAGTAAGCCTGAAAATAAAAAATGATATATTTTTTACTTCTCTAAAAATATTTCTAAAAGTTTTTATTTTAGAATTGAAAGATTCCGATAGAGCATTAGTTGTTCTATTGACAAAAAAGTTAAGGATTGTTTCTTTGTGGTTTTTAATTTATGGATGATTGAAAAAGCCTTTAGAATATAAAACAGATTTAAAAATTAGACCAATATATCATATAATTGTTGATAGAATTGAAACACTCATCTGTATTTTTTTTGCTGTCTATGTTGTGTATAAAGGATTTGAAAGAAAATTACAGAAAAAGCAATCATAATTATTAAAGATATACAGCATTTGACATATCAATTACCAAAATCTAAAGGTGTAAAATCAAAAATTCTCAATTTAAATTAGGAACAAGAAAAATTGCTAAATATTAAAATGGTTCATGCGCTGCACAAAACATTAGTCATTCTTTTTAACCCTTTTGCATCACGTATTCTAATTCTTTCACTATCAAGATTAATTAATTTATTTTCCTTAAATTCGGACAAATAAGGTTTCAGCTTGTTTTTGTTTATATAAGAGAAGTTTGCTAAATCTTTTTTTAATATATTAATTGTGTCAGAATTAAATTTATTAGAAAGTATTAAAAGTGTTTCTGCTAATCGTTCTTTTTCTGTCTTCTGAATGATAGAAATTGTTCTATTATCTATTTTCTTTTTTAGTTTACATAAAGTGTATATTAAATAATAAGATATATTAGAATTGTTTTTTATTAGTTCAATGAAATCTTCTGTAGGTATTAAATAAACAAATGAATTTTCAATAGCAGAGGATGATGTTATATAATTATTGCCTGTGAATATTTCATTTATTCCAAATATATCACCTGGTAAAGCAAACCTTAATATTTGTCCATTTTCGTTATGACTACTTCTATAAATTTTGACTTTACCATCTATTAAGTAATATAATCCTAAAGGCTTAGTATTTTCACGAAATAAAATTTCATTTTTTTTATAAAATTTAAAATCCTTATTCTTGCTTAATTTTAGAATATCATAAACGTCGAATTTATCATTAACTAACATTGGAGCATCAGAATTTTTATTTATTGATTTTTTTATTTTAGTATTTTTCATAATATTTAATATTTAATATTAATTTACTTGTAAAATTATTACAGAAAATACAAGTGAACAATAGAGAAAACCCTCATTCTTAATGAGGAAAATTCATATTTTGGATAAGGAAAATCTCGTATTTTGGGTAAGGAATTTTACGCAGAAATGATAGTAAAATGCTAAGTGTAAGGTATTAAGTAGGAATATTATTTATAATGTTTGTCTATAAAGTAACATTCTAATAATTTAAGAATTCAAGTAAGATTGATATTGTCTTGGTTAAAAAATTGAAATTTTATTTATATAATTGGTTTTATGTACAAGCTCAATTTAGTGTTTATTTATAAAATATAAATTTTGGCAAAATGAATAACCAAATTACAATTCTATAAGATTGTTTTTAAAAGCATATATAACAAGATTGAGGGTATTATGTGTGTCTGTCTTTAATATCAGATTTGTTTTATGTCTTTCTACTGTTCTGCTGCTAATATATAATTCTGTACCTATTTTGTCATTAGAGTATCCTTTACAAATTAATTTCAATACTTCAATTTCTCTTTTAGTTAATTCAGGCAAAATAATTTTTTCTTTTCTTTCAATTTGTTTAGAAATAATATTTTTAGTAATAGTAGCAAGTATTTCTTCTGAGAAATAATTGCCTCCATTAACAACCTTTTCAATTGCTTTTTTGAAATCATCTAATCCCGAATTTTTCAGCATATAGCCTTCTGCTCCTGCATACATCATTTTATTAAGATATTCATCATTTTCAAAAGTTGTAAGTGCAATAATCTTCAAATCTGGATATTGTTTCATCACCTCTTCGGTTGTATCTATACCATCTAATAAAGGCATGCTTATATCCATAAATACAATATCAATATCACCTTTAATTTTTTTTATAACATTAATAAGTTCTTTCCCATTTGATGCTTCAGCAACAACATTTGCATTATCAATTTTACTTAAAAGTAATTTTAAACCATTTCTAAATATTTTATGGTCATCAACTATAGCTATTTTAAATTTCATCTGTAAAATAAATTTAGTGGTTCTTTTTAATAATCATTGTATTTCCTTACTTCATCCGGAAAAGTCATTAAGTTATTGGTTATTTGGCTTTATCGCTATTTAGTTGTAATCATAAATATAACCATTTAACCATCATATTATACATTATAGTTTATACCTTAATCATCAATCACAACTCCACGTCAATAATTATCTCTGTTCCTTTTTCTTTATTACTATTAATTTTACAAGTCCCATCTATTGCCTTAATTCTGCTAATAATATTTTTTATTCCCATTCCTGTTGTTTCTTTTTTATTTATTATTTTGTCTGTATCGAAACCTATACCATTGTCTTTATAAGTAAAAATTAATAATTTCCCCTCATTAAATAGATTTATTTCAATATTCTTTGCAGACGCATGTTTTAAGGCATTGTTTATTAGCTCTTTAACAATTCTGAATAATGTAACTTCAAGTTCTTTTTTTATGTCTTTTGTGATGTTAGTATTGAATAAAATTTTAATAAAACCAGTATTATTAATTTTTTTACAGAATGATTTTATTGATGGAATTAAGCCAAAACGATTAATAATATTAGGTCTAAGATTATTTGCAATTTCTTTTGTATTCAAAATAGCTTCATCAATTAATCCTTTAATATAATTAATCATATTTTGTTTTTCAGTTTCATCAATATCTTTTGATTTTATTAAGCTTATATAAATATTAATACTTGATAATAATGTTCCTAGACCATCGTGTAAATCTTTGGCAAAGCGTTCTTTTTCTTTTTCTTCAGTTTCAATTATTGCATTTAATATTTTTTTTTCGGTTTGCTTACGTTCTGTTATGTCTTGTCCTTGGGCTATGGTTGCTAAAAGAGTCTTATTGTCTTTATCATAAATATTTGATGAGTTCCATAGTATTATTTTTTCATTTTTATTTTTACATAAAATTGATATTTCAACTGATTCCAAGTATTCTCCATCCTGTGTGAGTTTGATACAATCCATTGATTTTTTTTTGCTTTTATCGGAGAAAAGAATACACAATTCTTTACCAATAACTTCATCAGCTGTATAACAAGAAAGACGTTCAAATGCATGATTAAATTTAGTGATTTTCAATTCAGGGTTCCAAACAACAATAGGAGCATTAGCACAATTAATAAGTTTTTCAAGATATTCACTTGTTTCCCGCAATTTATTTTCCAGTATTTTACGTTTTGTGATAGGTTTACAATCTTCAATAATACCTATAAACTCGCCTTTTGGTCCATAAAAAGGGACAACATTAAGAATACAAAACAAAATATTTCCGTCTTTAAAAATTTTTTCTGTATCAATCTCAAAAGATTTTTTATCATTAATCATTTTTTTTAGGCAGCAATTTGGTGTATTGCACAAGTTACTTGGGAATACTTCATAACATTTTCTGTGTAATATTTCATCAACACTTAAACCTGATAGCTCTGCAAATGTTTTGTTTACACGAATTATATTAAAGTTTTTATCAATTATTTTTAATCCATTTCCAAGTGCATTAAATATTTGGTTGAGTTCATTATGAGCCATAGTGATATTTTTATGAATTTTAGAAATATGATAGCTTAATTCACTAAAAATAGCACCAATAACAATGAAAAAGAAAGCTCTAATATAAGTACTGATAAGTGGAATGTTGTTAACTAAAAACACATAACTTAAAATCAAGAATATTGCCAAAAATATTGCAACAATTAAGCCTTTTCTATTCCACCAAAGAGATGATAGAATGATTGGAATATAGAAAAAATGAGTAAATATCTCTTCTGTTTTAAGTACCACATAAAAATAATAAGTAAAAAAACAACTTGTAACTAATAGTAAAACTATTATCAGAATTTTTTGTTTATTACTTAATTTTAATTTTATTATATTCATTTTGCCTTAAAATATTTACAGAAGATTATAAATTTACCATGTAAAATACTTGCTTTGTTTAAATCCACGAAATGGTATAAAGCAATTATACAAGGTTGGCAATATTTTACAGGTTAATTAAAAATTTGACTCAACAAATTTAATAAGAATGGTTACAAAAGTTGCTATTTTATCTAGATAATTCTTTTAATTTTTCAAAATACATAGCAAATGAACGGTATAAAAAGTGTGTCCATTTACCAAATGGAACTATAATTAATGCCCATTGAGCAAGAACAATTAAATGAAATAAAAATATCCAAATATTATTTTCAAGTAAATTTGTATCTGAAAAAACACGAACAATAAAAGCAGTAAATCCTAATAAAAACAGCCAAATAACAAAAAACCAATCAGATGGTTGTGAATATTTAGTTATTTCCTTGTTTTTTTTAATACGGCTTAATACAAAATCAAATGTGACAATAAATATTACTATACTTTCTACATATCCAAGTATAATAATAAACTTATCTACACTACCAACTTCCCATTCGGCGCCAAACCAATCAAGTACAACAGTAGTAAAAAGCAGGGCTAAATAACCAAGAACAAGGACAAAGTGTTCAAACCAACGAAATTGGTTATCATCGCATTCCAAAGCATTTTTTTGTGTAAACATATGAACAATTAATTCCCATATTCCTTTAAAATATGACGCAAAGGATACTTTTATTTTTGATTTTATTATTGTAAGCCACCACATACGAATAATATTTGGAAGAAGAATAAAAGAGAAAACAGCTGCAATTGATAACATTTCAAAAAGATGTCCATGATGCATTATAGTTTCCAAGTTAAATTTTTCATATACACTATATACAATTACTCCTATGATTATAAGAATAAAAGCAATTATAGTTAATGGTAAAGATTTATATAATAAGCCTGATAAACCTGTCCAGTCATATTTAGCTGTAAGCCATCTTCGCAGTGTCATCATTAATTCACCTGGATTTGCTTCACGAGGACAAGTTTCGCTACATTCTCCGCAATAATAACATAACCATGGGTCTAAAGAATTTTCTATTTTGTTTTCTAAACCGAGAACACTTGCTCTGAGCATTTTTCTTGGAAAAGAATTATCTCCATCAGAAAGTGGGCAAATAGCAGTGCAATTGCCACAATTATAGCAAGCATTTATATCAACAGAACCAAACTTTTTTAAATCTTTTGAGAATTCAGGATTTATTCTATTCATTTTTAACTGTTTTTTGATAATTTATATAAATAATAATCATCTTCATTAACATCATCAGTTTCAAGTTCTCCAAATTTTTGCAATGACATAACATAATATGTTACCGTACCTACAGGAAGGTCAATATCTTTAGCGATTTGAGGAATAATTTTTGATTCTGATTCAAGAGATGATTTTATAGTTTTTTTAATTTTTGTGAATTTTTTTAAATTATCACTTACTTCTTTAGGGACAGTTCTTTTTTCTTTCATAATCTTAACTGTCAACTCTTTCTTTTTTTTCTTTTCCTCAGTCATTTTTTGAAATTTTAAATTAAGAAAAAATAATTAATCTTTAATTAATCCATCAATCATTTCTTCAATTTCATTATTAGTATATCCAATTAGATCTATTGCATCTTCAGGACAAACAGGTGTGCACATTCCACAACCTTTACAGGTAGCCTTATTAACAGTTGCTATTTCTTTTCCTGATTCAGATTTAGTTTTTGTTATACAATTATAAGGACATATTTCTTCACATTTACCACACCATTTACAAGCTTCTTGGTCTATTCTAATAATAATAGGTTCTAATTTTATCTTTCCACTGCTAAGTTTAGCATTAGCTTTAACTGCTGCAGAAAGGGCAGAATTTATTGATTCTGATATATTTTTCGGTCCCTGACATGTACCACTTATATATGTTCCATCAATAACAGTTTCTACAGGTTTTAATTTTGGATGTACTTCATTAAAAAATTTATCATTACCAATTGGTATTTTAAGAATATTTGAAATTGTATTATTATCTTTTCTTGGAACCATGCCTGTAACAAGAACAACTAAATCTGGTTGTATTTCAAATTCCTCATTGTCTGTAAGTAAGTCTTTGAATTTTACTAATGGACTACCGTTTTTACTTTCAACTACTGGTGCTTCTTCGGGGTCAAATTTACAAAAAATGTCTCCATTTCTTGAAGCCTCATCGTATAGTAATTCCTGTTTACCATAGGTACGAATATCTCTGTATAGATGGTAACTTTCTATATTTTTATATTTCTTTTTAAGAATTAAAGATGTATGCATTGTAGAAGTACAGCAATAACGTGAACAATATTTATTTTCTCCATCAACCTGCCTGCTTCCTACACAATAAATGAATACAATATTTTTTATTTTTTTATCATTATAAATTAATTCTCCGTTATTTAGTTCAATAAGTCTTTTTAATTTATGAAGAGTAATAACATTATCTACTTTGTTATACCCATATTCTCCTTCTTTAGGTTCGTAAGGGTCAAAACCTGTACTAACAATAACAGAACCTATTCTAAGATTTAGTTCTTCGGTTTTTTGTTCTAAGTCTATACAATTTTTATATTTTTCAAGGAATTTTTCATCAGGTTTAAAAGAATTTTTATCTATTGCAGGAAGTTCAGGATAAGAGTTTTCGTAATTTTTATATATAGCTTTTCTATTAGTAAGTCCAAAATTAAAATCATCAGAAATTTGCTCGGAAGGACAATCATCTATTATTTGGTCTAACTTATCTTTATCACAATCACGTTTAATATATCTTGGTTCAATTTTTACTTTTGCCTCAAATTCACCAACACTACCGGATATACTTTTAAGTTGTGTACCTGTAAATAATTTTATGTTTTCTCTTTTTTTTACTTCTTTATAAAGATTTTCTATAATTTCTTCGCCTTTTTCGTTAGTAACGAAAAGGTCTCCCATTTGTGCAACTCTTCCTCCAACAAAATGATTTTTTTCTATTAAATAGACATCAGTTTTCATATCTGCAAGGTCTATTGCTGCTCTCATTCCCGCAACACCTGCGCCGATAATTAATACTGCATTAAGAGCTGAAATTTCCGTTTGTTCAAGAGCCTCTGAATATCGTACTCTACCAATAGCAGATCTTACTAATCTTATTGCTTTTTCAGTGGCTTCTTTTGGTTTGTCTGTGTGTGCCCAAGAGCATTGTTCTCGGATATTACATTGCACATAATTGTAAGGGTTCAATTCGGCTCTTTCTGCAACCCCTCTGAATGTTAATAAATGAAGTTTTGGAGAACAAGAAGCGACTACAATTGCATCAAGATTTTTTTCTTTAATATCATCAACCATTTCTTTTTGAGTAGAATCTGCACATGCAAACATTACATCTTTTGCAAATAAAACTCCTTGCTCTTTTTCAACAATTTCTCTAACTTTTTTTACGTCAACATAGTCAGAAATGTTGCCACCACAGTGACAGATGTAAACACCTATTTTTTCTTTCATTTTTATTATAATTTAGAACTTCTAATATAAGCTGTAGTTTCTGATGATGCAGCACCTGCAGATAATATGGAATCAGGTATATCCATTGGACCTGCTGAAGTACCTGCAACAAAAACGCCTTCTTTATTAGTTTTTGCAGGGTTAATTAATTCATCTACTTGTTTTACATATTGATGCTCATCTAATGCTAATTTTTCTGTTTTAAAAAATTTAGAAACATCAGGATTAGGTAAGATACCAATAGAAAGTACTACAAGGTCGTGTTCAGCTTCAGACCTTTTTCCTTCGTTTTCAATATCTTCATACAGTAAGGTAAGGTTACCATCATCTTTTTCTTTTATTTCAGCAACTTTTCCTTTTACAAATTCAACTCCCATACTTTTTCCCTGTTCGTAGAATTCATCATAACCTTTTCCAAATGCTCTTATGTCTATGTAATAGATTGTTACATCTGCCATAGGTAAGGCACCCAACAATAGTTGAGCTTGTTTAATTGAATACATACAACATATCTGCGAACAAATAATGTTATTCATAGATCTATCCCTTGATCCTGCACATAATACATAAGCAATATTATCTGGTTTTTTGCCGTCTGAAGGTCTGCAAACGTGACTAAAAGGTCTTGTAGGAGCAAGTAACCTATCCATTTGCATTGAATGTATTACATTTTTAAAATCATTGTAATGATATTCTTTTTTAAGTTCAGGAGAAAAAAGTTCAAAACCTGTGGCTATAATAATTGCTTTTACTTTTAAAGTATGTTCTATTATTTCTTGAGTAAAATCTATAGCATCAGCAGGGCAAGCTCTTTCACACGCACCGCATAAAGTACAATTTTCAATATCTATGGATGCTATTCTAGGATTAGCAAGGTCAAAAGGTACAAATGCAGCTTTTCTTCCGGCAAGCCCCCAATTATATTCATCATCAACAATAACAGGACATGCTTCCTCACAGTCTTGGCATCCTGTACAAAGATTTGATATTACATACCTTGGTTTTTCAATAACTTTACCTTTATATGTTTCACCATCTTTTTCTAATTCCGCAATCTCACTATAAGTCATTATTGTTATATTAGTATTACGTGCAGTTTCGGATATCTTAGGTGTAGCGATACATGCAGCACAATCTAATGTTGGAAAGACTTTGCTTAGATGTATCATTTTACCTCCTATTGATAAATCCTTTTCAACAAGTAATACTTTAAATCCATTGTATGCGAGGTTAAGCGAAGATTCTTGTCCTGCTATTCCTGCTCCGATTACAAGGACATCATATTCTAATGTATTATTATTTATCATTTTTATTATATTTTTCAGATTTTATGCTTCCTAAATCTGTTAATGCTATACTAAAATTTTTCATATGATTGGCAAATGGTTCAGCACATACTGAACATACAGCTGCCATTTTAAGTCTTGCAGGGTTTATACTTTCTTTTATCAATATTTCCTGAGCATTTGCAACTAATTTGCCTGTTTTTTCAGAACATTGAGGGCTGTAAGGACAATCTGTTCCATCAGCAGCAACAAAAACACCGTCAAATCCTTTAGATAAAGCTCTGAATATCCATTTGGGTTTAACACCAGATGAACATGGAATAGTAATACAATATACAGTTGGGGAATAATGAATATGTTGTTGACCTGCTAAATCTATTCCAGGATCAGATATTTTATCTGTAGTAAATACTAATATTTTCGGAATAAAATTATTTTCTTTTTCCATTTGTAAAATAATTTATTTAAATTTTATTTTATGCATTATAGTGCTTAGAATTGCTATTATTTTAAAATAACAGTATAACAATTGAACATTTAATAGCAATTGAACAATTCTTATATTTATTTTTGCATAAGGCTACCTATGGCATAAGCATTTCAAATTCCATATAGCGACCCTTTATTTAGTTCAATTTTTTTTCATATATATTTTATAATAACCTGGTTCCTCAACTATACCAAGGAATTCATGTCCTTTTTTATTTGCCCATTTAGGGATATCTTTTTTTGTTCCTTCATCAGCAGATAAAATTTCAATAATATCACCTGAATTAATTGTTCCAATAGCTTTTTTTGCTTCCAATAAAGGACCTGGACAAGCCGTACCTCTTGCGTCAACAGATTTTGTTACTGCTAATGCTTGTAATTCTTCTTTTGTCATAATTTTTATTTTTAAATTTTTAAATAAATAAATGTATATCTGCTTCCTGAGCTGCAGTAATATATTCGCTAATACCTACAATATCGTCTGATATATCAATAAAATCCTCAAGAGTTTCACCTCCCCAAATTTTTCCTGCAAGTCCGCAAATATGAAATTTTGCATTAGTAATTTCTTTTACTTCTTTAAAAAAATCTTGCCATTCTTTAACATTTAATTTTTTCAAAGAATCAATAAATTCTTCTCTTAAATGAGAATTTTCAGCTAATTTTATTTCATCTTTGTTTGAAGCAATTTCTTTTTTAAAAGCACGTGCTGCCTGTAATAAAATATAAACATCAATATCCATATCATCTGCTGCTGCTCCACTTAAAATTACACCTGCTGCAGTTAATTTATCTAAAGCTCCGGAGAAAAGAGCAAGACACATTTTTTTATTTTGTTCCATGAAAAATAAATTTAATTAAATATATTAAATCGCAAAGGTGTAGTTTTTAAAGTTTATAAACCATCCAAATCTCAGCTTATAAGGCACTTTTTTATTATAAAATTTACATTTAAAAACATGATTTGTGTCATGTTTCTAAAATGCAATATCAATTAATAACTCTTAAGCTTTTTTTAATTAAATTGATATATGCAAATCTGCTTCTTGTGCAGAATCGAGATATTGACCTATTCCGCAAAAATCATCAACAAGATCAATAAAATCTTCTTTTTTCTCTCCCCCCCAAAGTTTACCGGCTAAGCTGCATATATAAACTTTTACTTCTGTAAACTCTTTTGCTTGTTCAATGAACTCGATCCATGATGGAGTTGAACATTTTTCACATGACTCTTTGAATTCATCAGCTGATTGACCATTAGTGCTAACAAAATCATTAAGTGGATTATTCTTAAGAAATACATGAGCGGCATTTACAAGAACATAAACTTCACATTCAATATCATCTGCTGCTGCACCACTTAACATAACTCCTAATCCGGTTAATTTGTCAATACTTGAGGACGAAAGTCCTATTGTCATTTTTGCCATTTTCTTAAAATTTTAATTGGTAAATGTTATTTCTTAACTCAATTACTTGATTCAAGATGCAGAATTTAATAGTCAATATTTTTAACAACTTGCATCCTGTACCTTGTATCCTGTTCAATATGAGTTTATAATTAAAATAATTATCCGCCACATCCTCCGGAAGATGGTGGAGGAGCACTTTCTTCTTTAGCATCTCCGGCTGGTTCAAGTTCAATATCTTCGGGGTATTTTTCTTTCCATGCATTGAATCCTGATTCTATTAAAATTGCTTTAGAAAATTTAAGTTCTGGTAAAGAACTTACAGCCAAAGTTGATCTTTCCCCATTGTCACAATAAACATAGACATTTGCTCTTCTTTCGGGAACCTTATTCCCAATTTGAAATTCTAACAAACCTCTTGGGATATTTATGGCTCCGGGAATACATGATGTATCATATTCAACAGCTTCTCTCACATCTATAAGATAGTATTTTTCTTCACTGTCAAATATTTTTTTAAATTCATCAATTGAAATACTTTTTATTTTGCTCTTTGCATCTGCAAGCATTTCATCTTCATTTTCATAAACCCTAAGTTCTTTATTTGAACAACCGGAAAATAATACAATTATTGAAATTAATATTACACTTGTTATTAAACTAAAACGCTTCATAATTATATCTTTTAATTTGTCCATTCTAAATATGCACCATCATATACTTTAACATTTGTATAACCAAGTTGAGAAGTAAGTATAAAATATACTAAACTTGCTGTAGTACTTGTTTTGCAATAAAGTATAATTTCTTTACCTTTTGTTACACCTGCTGCATTAAAAAGTGTTGTTAAAGCAGAAGTAGATTTTAACTTACTTTCTCCAACTAATAATGTTTTATGCGGTATATTAATGGCTTTACCAATATGCCCTTTGTCATAATCTTCTTTTTTCCTAGTGTCAATTAGTAAAGCACTATTCATTTTTGATTTAACATAGGCTTTATCAGCTTTAATCTTACTATTTATTGCAGGAGTAAATGTTGCAACTTTTGGAGTTTTTTTAGCGCTTGTTACTGGTTTTCTTCCTTTAAACCAAGCAGCCATGTGTCCATTAAGAATTTTTACATTTTTATGACCGAGATATTTTAGTATCCAATACATGCGACCTGCTCGCACACCTGTTTTACAGTAAACGACAACAGTTTTAGAATTGCTAACTCCAACTTTGCCAAAAGCAGAAGCTAACGAAGTTTTACTTTTTAATATTCCTTCAATTGGTGTTTTGCTGCTTAAAGTTTTTACATCTAAGTTTACCGCCCCTTTAATATGGGTTTTTGCATAATCAGATGCTGATCTAGCATCAATTATTACTACATTATCATCATTCAGTAATTTAGCAAGTTCTCCAACAGAAATTGATTGTGCAAATACTACACTTGATAGAATTACTAAAACGAATAAAGCACTAATTAATTTTTTCATAATTTTATAATTTAAATTTGTTTAAAATTTTGCCTGAAGTTGTAACATAATCATATCATTGTCCACAGGTATACCTTCAGAAACATTTACATAATTAATCATTACACGCGAATAATCATTGATATTATAATTCAAACCAACCGTAATGTAGTTTCTCCATTCAGTAACCACATCATGATCTGGGTCCCATGTGTCAAATTTAACAACGGGTTGAAGATTCCATTTTTTATAAGTTGCCATTACAAAGTATCCACTTTTTGAATATGTTCCAGGAGTTTTTGATTCAAACCCAACTATGCCACCTCAGCCACCATAAATTGGAACACTTGAAATGCTATAAAGCTCATCTTCACCATATATATATTCTGCTTGTAGAACAAAATCTTTATATTTAAATTCAATTTCACCTGCATATCGATATAAATCATTTAGTTTTTCTGTAGGATCTGTAGGATTAAATTTTCCTAATCTAAAACTACCACCGATATTCAGGAATTCGAATGGAGAAATAACTAAGCGACCAAGAATATCTTTACTAATATTATCATCTGAAACTCCCATCCCGTTTTCATTCATAATTCCTGAACCATTCATATATCCAAGACTATATTTTATTAGTGTTGTGTCATTACCGGCACTTGCCATTACACCTAAATCTCTTTGTGGTCCTGCAAGCTGACTAACAACTTCTGACCTGTTAATTGTATACAATCCTGAACAAGAAGTGTTTTGTTCTAAACTAAATGGTGATTTAAATTGACCTAATGAAATTTTAGCGTATTTTTCAAAACGTGTATAAGTAACAAATGCATCTAACAAATGTACGGTGTTTGTTGAATTTTTAAATGGACTTGTTTCAATAAAGAAATAATAGTCAATATCATATACGATACTTCCCAAAACACCAATTCTTGCTCTATTAAATGTGAAGTTAGCAGCATCTAAGTTGTTGCCATCGTCATCATTTCCATTAAGGAAATAGTTAAATTGAGGCTGGATAAACCCTTTTATGTTAACACCATCATCAGATCCACCATCCATACATCCTTGTGAATATAAAGATGCATTGAAAGAGATTAAGATTAAACCAAATATTGAAAGAAGTATTATTTTCATCGCAATAAAATTTTAAATTATTAAAAAAAAAATTATAGAGCCATTTTAAAAATGGCTCTATAATGTGAAAATTATTAATATCCTCCAGTACCTTCAACTGTATAGTCTGTAGTAGGAGCAGCCCATTTATGTGATGTTAGGTTATCATATATCATAGAATTTGATCCAAATTTCAAGCTTTTTGAAGTAAATCCTAAAACTGTTAAGTATGCAGTAACAACAGAAGATGTTTGACCTGTCCAGCAATATGTTACTATAGTTTTACTTGGATCTAAGTTGATAAAGTTATCAAGTTCTAAAGTTAAAGGATTAATTCTATAAGCACCACTTACATTACCATAAGTAACAACAGTTGCCGCCTCCCAGTAATTATTAATAAAATAATTTGAAGGTGTAGTAATAACATCACTAGCATCAACACCTAAAAATCCTCCATCAAGCATAGTAGTTACACGTTCTGCAAGAATATCAGCACCTGTTGTATTTGTTGATGTAAATGTAGGTTCTGAAAATGACACATCTGAAGTTATATTACCAGGTGCTGCAACCCAATTACTTGAAGTAGTTTGAGCACAATTAGCTGTCCATTTATCAAAAAATGCATTAGAATGCCATCCACTCATTCCCCATTTAAGAACTTGTGAACTAGAATATCCACTTAATCTAAGAGCAACAAGTCCATGAGCAGCTCCTTGACCGGTATAACATACAATTAAGATAGGTTTTCCACCAGCACTACCTGCTTGAGTGACAATATTCGCAAGTGTAGCATTAACAGCTCCAGGAATATGAGCTTCATCAAAGTCGGCACTAGTCCTAAGGTCAATAATGTAATAAGTTGATACGACAGCAGTATTAACATCAGCAGCTGAAATTATCCAACTAGTTAAAACATCATCCAAATCAAGGCTGTTAGCTTTTAGATAATCAGTTAATTCTACATATACATCAATTGGCACTACATCAAAAGTACATGTACCATCATCTTTTTTTGCTTTTTCATCATAATTATTAGCAAGAGGATCTGTACATCCTTCTTTTTTACATGAAGTAAAACTTATCATTAAACTTGTAATAATAAGTAGCGATAAAACACTAATTTTTTTCATTTTCATTTTTTTAATTTTAAATTATAATTTATAATAAGAATAATAAGAATAAGAAGATACTTTTATTAACCTCCACATCCACCTGAATTAGGATTAACTAAATCTGATTCGTCAGGATTTGGGTTAAAAGCCTTATAGCCTCCAGTAAGATTTTTCACATCTTTATAACCTAATTGTAATAATGATTCGGTAGCTAATATTCCTCTTTTTCCACTTTTACAATAAATGATTATTTCAGTAGAGTCTTTTGTTGGAGGATACATATATTGTTCCATCCAAAAATCTTCATCAGAGATATTGAATTCAATTGTTCCTCTTGGAATTAGAATAGACCCGTCTATTTGTCCTTTATAAGACTCATTTAACTGTCTGACATCTATTAATAGAATTTCTTCATTATTTTCTATTTTAGATTTTAATTCATCAACAGAAATTTCAGATATATTTTTTACCTTTTCTTTGGCAAGTTCAGTTCCGTCTTCATAAATGCCTGTGCAATTAAATAAGATTATTGAAACTGCTATACTTAATATATATACATATTTATTTTTCATGATTGTATTTTTAAAATGCACTAAATTTTCCGGTTCTTTCATTCCATTTAACAAACACATACCAAATAATTATTATTGCTAGTACAAGAAGAAATGCTCCTTCGTAACCAATATAATCGGGCAAGAAATTTTTGAATTTCGCACTTTGAGGTATTATTTTGTCAAAAGATGGAACAATAAATAGCTTGGAGATAGGGGATATTAATATAAACCCTATAGCTGCAAGCCATAATTTTACTTGTCCTTCACCAACTCTCCATAATGTTCCAACAGCACATCCGCCTGCTATGGTCATTCCTATACCAAATATTAATCCACCAACTCCGGCTTTAAGCCAGAAATGAGGAAATACCCAAGTCATTTCTCTTGCTCTTGCGGCAGTTTCTCCTGCTCCAATTCCAAATATTTTAATAGCAGTGAATCCTACTAAGCCAACTAGAAGACCTGCCATAACTCCAACTGCACCACTTGCTTCTCCTGTCATAAATGGATCGCGAAAAGCTTTTACAATACAAAATCGTGACCTTTGGCTAATTAATCCCATTAATCCACCAATAATTATAAACCAGGTTAGAACATTGTTTTTTCCAGAATATGAATAAGCCAGTACAATTACTCCTATAGTAACAAGCCAAGCCAAAATAATTTGTCCTGTTCCTTTTTTCCCTGAAACAGCGAAAAATGTGTAGCTTTTACCTGAACTCCATTTTGGAAATTTATCCATTTCCCAAATCAAGTATTTTAAAGAGATTATTACTCCTATCATTAATCCAACAGTAAAAATTAATGCTCCGCCTGATAATGCTGGTACACCACTAAAAAATGCCCCAATAGTACAACCGATTCCAACTGTTGCTCCAATTGCCATTAATCCACCACCAATAAAGCCTTTAATTAATTCTCCGATAGGAGGAATTCGCAATGCAAATTCTTTTGAAAATAATGCTCCTATAAAAGAACCTATTATAATTAACAGGCATAACATCCCATAGCTACTTAAACTAACGGCAGTAACATGTTGTAAATCGAAAACATTAATTAAAGAATAAAAATTTTCACCCCAATTATTAATACCACCGCTGGCACCCCAAGGACTTTTTATTGCAAACAATAAAATATTAAGTGTTCCAAGAACAATACCTCCAACCCAAACAGGCCAGTGTTTTGCAAAAAAAGTGTTAAATAATTGACTTAGTGCACTTGGTTCTTTGTTTGATTCCGACATAATATTAATCTCCTATTTTTTTTGAATAAGAACTCTATGAACTCCACCATCTAAATCTTCTTCCTGAACAAGAATATTTCCTGTTTTATCACACCATTTTGGTAAGTCAGATTTTGTTCCTGGATCTGTTCCTAACATTTCAAGAATTTCGCCTGAATTTAAACCTTTCATAGCTTTTGCCAGTTTCATCATAGGCATTGGACAAGAAAGTCCTTTACAATCTAAAGTTTCATTTATTTGCATAATTTTAAATTTTTAAAAGTTAAACGATGCAAATCTCCAATAATGATTTAACTTATTGAAACAATTTAGTATGTTATATAACCATAAATAAGATTGTATACAACATGACAAGATATGATATATATCATTTAATTTATATTTATAACAAGATAAATATCAAAATGGCAATTAATAAATATGTATTTTGTACTGAATTTAAGCCCTATATGTAATTTTTATTTTACGTAAAGTCCACAAAGAAATTACGCAAAGTTAGTTAAATGCCTGATTATGTATTCTTTTGCGTTCTTTGAGATTTGTTTAGCGTTCTTTGCGTGAAACCATATTAGTTACACATATTGAATGAATTATAGCTTATATTTGATATTGATTAGTTACTCAAAATGGAAAAATATATATTTGGGTTTTTATACTTTCTATTTTTATTTTTTGTATTTTTGTTCGATATTATCATAATAATTATTGATTAAAATCATGAAAAAGAAAAGCACATCTAATAGTTGTACAGTTAGTTATAATGGTATACATTGTTTCGAAAAACTGACTAATGAAGAATTACATTTGCTTGAAACTAACAGACTTGAAATAAAATATAAGAAAGGAGAAACGATATGCAAACAAGGAACTTTTGCATCACACATAATGTATATTTGTACAGGACTCGTTAAGATTTATATTGAAAATGAAGCAGATGCTTTAACTTTAAAAATATTACCTGATGGAAATATGATTGGACTTACTTCATTGTTTGACCAAGCTAATGTTTTTCAGTATTCTGCTTATGCATATCAGGAATCAGTTATTAGATTGATAGATATTAATATTTTCAGGCAATTATTAAAACAAAATATAGAATTTGCAAATGAGGTGATTCACATATTATGTGATAACGCTGTTCAGACCTATGGCAGGTTTTTTTGTTTTACCAATAAACAAACTTATGGAAGAATGGCTGATATATTATTATGTCTTTCAAATAGAATATATAAGAACGATGAATTTGAATTACTTCTTTCAAGAAAAGAACTTGCAGATCTAACAGGAATGTCAACTGAAAGTGTAATCAGAATAATTAAAAAATTTAAGGATGAGGAATTAATAAAGATTGAAGGGAAAAAATACAGGATTTTAAATCTGTATAAACTTCAGCAAATTAGCGATCATGGTTAGTTTATTAAAATCTTTTTCCAATATTGATTCCTTATATTTACTGTTTTAGACACAATTTTACAGTAAAAACAATAAATGCAAACCAAGCAGGCTAGTGTTTTGCAAAAAAAGTATTAAGTAATTAATTTAGTGTACCTATTTCTTTATTTGATTCCGAAATAGCTAATCTATTATTTTTTTTGAATAAGAACTCTATAAACTCCACCTTCTAATTCTTCTTCTTGAACAAGAATATTTCCTGTTTTATTACACCATTTTGGTAAATCAGATTTTGTTACAGGATCTGTTCCTAACATTTCAAGAATTTCTCCTGAATTAAAACCTTTCATAGCTTTTGCCAATTTCATCATAGGCATAGGACAAGAAAGCCCTTTGCAATCTAAAGTCTCATTTATTTGCATAATTTTAAATTTTAAAATTCAAACGATACAAATCTCTAATAATAATTTAGTTTATTAAAACAAACCAACATGATGTATAGCCGAAAACAATATTGAGTTTATCAAAAAATAAAATGATACAATTTATTTATCTCACATGTTTATATCAGAATATTATAAAAAAACTTTATGTTTTAATTTTCTATTAGTAAATTATATATACTTTTGTTTAGATATTTATAGTGTAATTTTTGATTGAAATCATGAGTAATAAAAACCCATATAGTAGTTGTACGGTTAATTATAGTTGTTTACGTTGCTTTGAAAAACTGACAGATGAAGAATTACATTTACTTGAAACGAATAGACTTGAAATAAAATATAAGAAAGGAGAAACTATATGTAAACAAGGAACTTTTGCATCACATATAATGTATGTTTGTACAGGACTCGTTAAGGTTTATATTGAAAATGAAGTAGATATTTTAACTTTAAAAATATTACCTGATGGAAATATGATTGGACTTACTTCATTGTTTGACCAAGCTAATGTTTTTCAATATTCTGCTTATGCATATCAGGAATCAGTTATTAGATTAATAGATATTAATATTTTCAGGCAATTATTAAAACAAAATATAGAATTTGCAAATGAGGTGATTAACATATTATGTGATAACGCTGTTCAGACCTATGGCAGGTTTTTTTGTTTTACAAATAAACAAACTTATGGAAGAATGGCTGATATATTATTATGTCTTGCAAGTAGAATATATAAGAACGATGAATTTGAATTACTTCTTTCAAGAAAAGAACTTGCAGATTTAACAGGAATGTCAACTGAAAGTGTAATCAGAATAATTAAAAAATTTAAGGATGAGGAATTAATAAAGATTGAAGGGAAAAAATACAGGATTTTAAATCTGTATAAACTTCAGCAAATTAGCGATCATGGTTAAGTTATTAAAATCTTTTCATCTATATCTGTGAATACTCATTAATTTCAATTTATTATAATCCAATATTTTTCCATCTACGGTTATAATATTTCCATTTTTAAATTCATTCTTTAACGAAATATACAATATCACATAACATTATAAAGTTAGTTAAAATACCACCATATTCTCCGTAACTAAATCTATCTGAAAATTTTGGCATATATCAAGCAACCCTATAAAAACAAAAATTTTGAGAATATCAAAAAATGGTTACATGACTTTGTACTTAATAAACTTAATGAAGAAAGGATTATGAGCATTGCACATAATCATTTTTTTCTTAACTCTTTTCTCTGGCGTTTTGATTCCAAATTGGTATTATTGATTTATCAAAAGTAAAAATTAAAAAAAATCCCGAATTGTAATATTCGGGGTTTTATCATATAATAATAATTTCAGTTTAATACCGACCTGCTATCATGTAACGGAAATTTTGATTGCCGTTTGGTCTAATATTCTGCTTTCGACATTCTAAGATAACCGTTATATCTCCGTTTAGCATCATTTTCTGCAATCACCGATAATTTTTTAGCAATATCGGGGAATGATTTATGTAATGAGGCATAACGTACTTCGCCCATTAAAAATTCCTGAAACTTGTTCCAATCGGGTTCTTTAGAATCTAAAGTAAACGGATTTTTTCCTTCTTCTTCTAATAGCGGATTGTAACGGTAATTGTGCCAGTATCCGGCTTCAACAGCACGTTTTTCTTCTTCTTGCGTTTTTCCCATTCCTGCTTTAATTCCATGTGCAATACATGGAGCATAAGCAATTATTAATGATGGTCCTGGATATGCTTCAGCCTCTTTAATTGCTTTAAAATATTGCGACTGGCTTGCACCCATTGAAACTTGTGCTACATAAACATAACCGTATGTCATTAACATTGCACCAAGATCTTTTTTACGTGTACGCATACCTGCTGCAGCAAATTTAGCGACAGAACCAACAGGAGTTGCTTTAGAAGCTTGTCCTCCAGTATTTGAATAAACTTCTGTATCCATTACCAAAACATTTATATCTTGTCCGGTGGCAAGTACGTGGTCTAAGCCGCCGTATCCTATATCATAGGCCCAGCCGTCACCACCAAATACCCAAACAGATTTTTTAACAAAATACTGCTCTAATGAAAGAAGTTCTTTTGCTTCGGCGCAGTTTTCTTTTTTAAGTAATTCGATAACTTTTTTCGATGCTATAACTGATGCATTTGCATTGTCTTTTTCAGCAATCCATTCTTTAAACGCTGCTTTTGTATCAGGCGATATGTCAGAGTCAAATGCTTTTTCCATACGAATAGCAATTCTTTCTCTAAGTTTATCAATCCCAATAGCCATACCATAACCATATTCTGCATTATCTTCAAATAATGAATTTGCCCAAGCTGGTCCGTGTCCTGTTTTAAGATTTGGACAGTATGGTATTGCAGGGGCAGAACCTCCATAAATAGAAGAACAGCCTGTTGCATTTGCAATCAACATTCTTTCCCCAAACAATTGTGTAATTCCTTTAATATAGGGTGTTTCACCGCAACCTCCACAAGCTCCTGAAAATTCGAATAATGGTTGAGCAAATTGACTATTTTTAATGGTCTTTTCTTTATCAACAACAGTATCTTTATATCCAACCTTTTCGTGCATATAAGTCCATCTGTCAATTTCTTCCTCTTGTGTGCCAAGTGGTTTCATTACAAGTGCTTTTTCTTTTGACGGACATACATCAACGCAATTTTCACAACCTACACAATCAAGCACACTTATTTGCATTTTAAATTTATATTCTTTAGTTTGTCCAATACCCTGAATCATTTTAGTTCCTTTAGGTGCATTATCAACTTCTTCATCAGTTAATAAAAACGGACGAATTGCAGCATGAGGACATACCAAAGAACATTGATTACATTGAATGCAATTTTCTGATATCCATTCGGGAACATTAATTGAAACACCACGTTTTTCTAAAGCAGTAGTTCCTGTAGGAAACGTACCATCTTCTCTTCCGTTAAAAGCACTAATTTTAACATCATCGCCTTCTAATCTTAGTATAGGCTCCATTATATTTTTAACAAATTCAGAACGCTCACTGTTATCAACTACTTCTTTTACATCAATATTAGCCCATTCTTTAGGAACTTCAACTTTAGTTACTTCACCACCTTTATCTACAGCAGCATTATTCATGTTAATAACCTTATCGCCTTTACTTCCATAAGATTTAACAATAGCAGTTTTCATTTCTTTAACAGCAAGCTCGTAAGGAATTACTTCACTTACTTTAAAGAATGCAGATTGCATAATTGTGTTAGTTCTATTTCCTAATCCAATTTCTTCGGCAATTTTAGTAGCATTAATTATATAAAAACTAATATTGCCTTCTGCGAGTTGTTTTTTAATATTATCGGGTAAGTGTTTCTTTGTTTCTTCAATATCCCAAATACTATTTAACAAGAAAACTCCACCTTCTTTAATTCCTTTAAGCATATCATATTTTGTAAGATATGCAGAAACATGACAAGCAACAAAATCAGGAGTTCCAACGAGATATGGAGAACGAATAGGATGGTCTCCAAATCTTAAATGCGATATTGTTATACCACCGGATTTTTTTGAGTCGTAAGCAAAATATGCCTGACAATATTTGTCTGTTGCACCTCCAATAATTTTTATTGAGTTTTTGTTTGCACCAACAGTTCCATCAGCACCAAGTCCGAAAAATTTGCCTTCGAAAGTTCCTTCCGGAACAACACTAATTTCCGGTAATATTGGTAATGAGTGATTTGTAACATCATCAACAATACCTACTGTAAAATTATTTTTTGGCTTATCTAGTTTTAAGTTTTCAAATACAGAAATTATCATTGCCGGAGTTGTATCTTTTGAACTTAATCCGTAACGTCCACCAACAATTACAGGGGCATTTTCTTTTTCGTAAAACAAATCTCTTACATCAAGATATAATGGCTCACCATTAGCTCCCAACTCTTTTGTTCTGTCAAGTATAGCAATCTTTTTAACTGATTTTGGAAATACTTTCATAAAATACTTTTCTGAAAATGGTCTGTAAAGATGTACGGATATCAGACCTATTTTTTCTCCATTATTGTTTAGATAATCAACAACTTCTTTAATTGTACTTGTAATAGAACCCATTGCAATTACAATATTTTCGGCATTTTTATCCCCGTAATAAGTAAACGGATGATATTCTCTACCTGTTTTTTTAGTAATTTCCTGCATGTATTCTTCAACAATATCAGCTACCGGCTCATAAAATTTGTTTATTGCTTCGCGTGCCTGAAAATAAATATCAGGATTTTGAGCAGTTCCTCTTACTACAGGATGTTCGGGATTAAGAGCATTATCTCTGAATGTTTGTAATGCATCATAGTCAACTAAATCTGCAAGGTCTTCGTTTTCAAAATGTTCAACTTTTTGTATTTCGTGTGATGTTCTGAAACCATCGAAAAAATGTACAAAAGGTACTCTTGTTTTAATAGCTGTAAGGTGAGCCACTGCTGCAATATCCATAATTTCCTGTACATTTCCTGTTGCAAGAAATGCAAATCCTGTTTGACGAGCTGACATAACATCGCTATGGTCGCCAAAAATTGATAAAGCTTGAGAAGCCAGACTTCTTGCACTAACATGAAAAACAGCAGGTAATAATTCACCTGACATTTTATACATATTAGGTATCATTAATAATAATCCTTGTGAAGCAGTAAATGTACTTACTAAAGCTCCCGATTGTAAAGCACCATGAAGAGCACCGGAAGCACCACCTTCTGATTGCATTTCAGAAACCTTTACAGTTTCACCAAATATATTTTTTCTACCGTTTGCAGCCCATAAATCAATATACTCAGCCATGTCTGATGATGGTGTAATTGGATAAATAGCAGCTACTTCGCTAAACATATATGCTACATGTGATGCAGCGTAATTGCCCTCGCATGTGATAAATTTCTTTTTATTTGCCATTTTTATTGTGTAATTATTTAGTTAATAATCCGTTATATTTTTATGAAATTGGACAGCTAATTTATAACAATAAATGTGTTTTTTATATGTTATATAAAATGCTTTTAATAAATTTTATTTAGTCTAAATAAGATTAAGAATAAAATTGTTTATTTTCACATAGTTTTTATATACCAATTCTAATGTTCTGAATATCTTTTTCAATTTTGTTGTATTTATTATTAATTCTTATAAATTTCTTACGCTTTGCAAAAGTGCGTTAGAGGGAATTTCCAAAAACGCATCAGAGGAATTACTTTTAGGTATTTTATCTATAAATTTTTTAATAGATGTTTGCTTAAAATATAATTCTTTCAGAATGAAATAATTTTTACTGTACATATTGTGTAATAGCAAAAATGCATTATTCACATTATCACCAAATCTCTCTTTCGGGAATGAATTTACATTCTCCAAAATTGTATTGATTTCTTTTTGGCATTCATTATTCAGGCTGTCAACATTACCAAAACAGCTATTTATTAAAAAAGTATAATTATTTATACATTGATAAATTTTTTCAGTGGTTAATATTTGGCTTTTTACTAATGAAGTATCTATTTCATTATTATTTTCGGCAAATTTTAATGCAAAATAATTTCCAATTACTTCACATAAAGCTTCCTCATAATTGCGTGGCATCCTAATTTTTTTCTGACGAATATAATTATGCATTAACTCATGGAAAACAATATGACATATATCTTCTTTTGATAAAGAAATAAGTGCATTATTTAGAAATGTGTTTGAATTTAAAAAGTTCTGAAAATATAATGTGTGATATCCTTTTTCCTTATTTTCCAATTCTATTTTTTTTACATTTTCAATATCTTTTCCACAATCAATATAAGGTATATCTATTAAATTATATCTGGAAAGAAATAATTCTTTGATACTATTTGATTTTGAAATATTAGGACTTTCAATTTTATTGGGTAAAGAAACAATGAGTAAATAATCGAAATCTTCAATGTTTTTAGATTCTGTGTAAAAATCACCTTCTAATTCATATCCTATTTCTTGAAAGAAGAACTTTTTTAATTTCTTGAAAAATATCGAATCTATTGTATTGTCAACAAAATCTGGACTGTCTATCTTATTTGATTCAATTTTTGATTCTTCTTTATGGTCTTGATAAATACATCCATTGACTATAAAAAACAAAAAACAAAAAATTATTGATATATACTTTATCATAATAATTGTTTCAAAAAATTAATTATGTTTTATAATCAATTAACTATTTGTTAACTGTGTGTTTTTCAAGTAAATTAAAATAAATCAAAGTAAATACATTAAGTTTTATAAAATTACCCTTATTGAACAATAATTTTTTTGTTTATTAATCCGTCTATATCAAAGTTGATCTGAATAAGGTATATTCCTTTGTGTAGATTGCTAATATCAATATTTTTAACAAAATTTCCTTCTTTAACATTTATATTATTGCTTAAAACCAATTTGCCTGTTATATCAATAATTTTAATTGAAATATTTTGTTGTTTATCAGAAACTATGTTTACAAATAGTTCTTCACTAACTGGATTTGGATAAATATCAGTACTAAATTTATTAATATCAGCAATACCTGTTGATCCAATATTAAAAATATGTGGGTCAGGAGAACCTATATAGGGGTGATTGGCTGTTCTTGATGATGCATCTTCTGCATGAATATAATATCCAACTTCGCTATATTCGGGTAATTCGGGAATTATTCCCCTATAAGTATTTCCGAAAATATTTGTCATTGTAACACTTGTAAAATTTCCACCATCAACCTGATAATAAAGTATTGATTGCGTAATAGTTTGCCCTGTAAATGGTATGATATCTGCATCAATTATATATTCTAACTGGTAAGGCACACTTCCTAATGTTGGCAAATGGTTTATATAAAGCATGCCTCTGTCGGGTAATTCATGTGTTCTGCAATGCAAAGCATCGGTTTCTTCCCATGGGACATAAATATTAGGTGTAAATCCAATAACTTCGTAACCGGGCATAGCTGTTTCATAAACAGTAATTGCATCATCGTTCCATGTAGAACCTGTTCCGGTAACTATAGGTACAAGTACTTTATTATTTAAAATCAATGAATTTGTGTATGGCTGACCATTTGGGCTATATACTCTGTAAACCTGATAATTATTGCCATAAGAAGATATTTGTCCTTCCCAGTAATCTGCCATTGCTTCAAAATCGGCATATCTGGAATCTGTTGAAGGGACTTCTGTGATAAGAATTTTGTCAACATCTAAAAATTTACCCCAACAATCAATATGTTTAATATAACCACCTAATGGGTCAGTTGTTATATAATAGTTTGTTATTCCCATAAAATCTTCAACAAGATCGTTAATATCAGGAATACTTAATGAGGTATTTTCTTCTTCAACTAATTCAGTTGATGCAGCCACTCCCATTCCATCACTCATCCAGTTTCCTCCTGTATGCATTAAATCCATACCATATAAATCAACATTTAAATAGTTTGCAAATTCAATTGGCATTTCATCATCATTAGGACGGCTGGGTCTGTCATAAGGAAAATCAACAATAGCAACTTCATTGTCAACTGAAATAAACCACGGGCTATAATCTCTTGTCCAGTATGAATCACTTGGAGCATGGATAAAATTACAATTTGAAAGATTTACTCCACCTGAAGTATATTCGCTTATAACATCACTTTCTTCAGATGCATCTTCAACAATTGTAGTAACAATAACATCTTCTGACATTTCTGCAATTAATGCTATTGGAATACCAAACCCCCATCCTCTATATGCAACAATAACACTCTCATTATGTTCAAATTCGGCAATACTTCTGACAACTCCAACCGGTGGTGCGGTAGGAGAAAAGCTTTTACTTAATTGAATATCTTTTTTTAGCTCATCTGTTGAAAGCATGTGGTGCCTTCCTTGAAATGTGCTTTTAATTTTTTCTTGAGCAATAATGTTTGATGTAATAAACAGACAAAATATAAAGATAAAATATTTCATAGGGCAATTGGGTTTAAAAAAAGAACCGTGTGAAAAACAAAGTTAGTGTATATTTAACGGAAATCAATTTTTATTTATATAAAAGTTTTTCATAATAAGAAGATGTTCCTGTTTTAAGAATTTCTAAAATTATTTGTTCAGTTACCCTCCCAACTCCTTTTAAGGATGTTATAAATCTTCAACATTAAAACAGAAGCATCCTCAATCTTATCATTTTTAATGTTTTCTATAATATCTTTATTTATAAGCTCTATAATAATATTATCAAAAATGTTCATATTTGTTTTTTAAAAATATTATTGATAAAATTTTAAATCAGGCATAAAAATTGATATATTCCCAAAAACGAAAATATAAAATTATTCAAACAATTTAAACAAAAAACTCATGAAAAAATTATTCCTATTTTTGTTAAGTTTCATATTATTTATTTTTACTCAAAATTCAATTCATGCTCAACAAATTTACACTGTTGATTATGAATCACAAGCTGATGTAAAAGTTTATGTTGTAGATTACGAGTCACAATGTGATTTAAAAGTTTATAAAGTTGATTATAGTTCGCAGGCATCAGGAAATGAGGGCAAATGGTATTTTGTTGAATATGAATCTCAAGCTGATAAGACAATTTATTTTGTTGACTATGAATCTCAAGCTGATCTAAAAATTTATTTTGTTGAATATGAATCACAGGCAGGTTGGAAAAATTCTTCGAAACAGCATTTAATGTATTAGTTGTTATTAAGAAAACCCTGTTTAAAACCCTCAAAGTCTTGAAGATATTGAAGGTTTTTTGAAGATTCATATTATATATTATTATCCATTTTGCCAAGTAATAGATGTTTCTTAATTTTACAATATAATTAATAACTCTTATGAAGGTGCAAAACAAAATATTTATTGTTTTTTTTATACTTATTTCATTTGCATCTTTTTCTCAAACCCCAGAAAAAAATCTTGAAAAATATCAATTATACAGAGAAAGGTTAAAGTATTTTTATAAGTTAGGTACTAATCCTGGAGAATGCCAATATGCAAGTATAAGTGGAATGTTTCCACCTTATGCCAAACGACTTAATTTTGGTGGAGACCAAACTATTGAAATGGCATGGTTTATAGGAGTAATGGCTACAGAGTTCAAGTTGCAGGCTCACAATAAACAAGATATTAATAAAACATTAAGAGACCTATATTATGCATTACTAGCATATAAGCGTCTTGATGAATGTGAGGATAAGGAGCCGTGGAATTTGCCTGTATCTAGATTTGATGGATTTTTTATGCGTGGAGATATGCCAAGTAAGACCTTTATTAAAGAAAATGCTAAAGCATTTAATAAAGATATTACACCTGTTGATACTTTTGGTTCGGCATCTGCCGGAACACCCTTTTGGGTTGAAAACACAAGATTTCATAATAGTGAAATGAGTCAAGACCAGGCAATTCATATTTTAATGGGAATGTCGCTAGTAGTTAAATGTTTTCCTGATAAGAAATTTAAATTTACAGGGATTGATGGAGAGAAAATACTGTTTAATTTTCATAATTTTTCAAAAGAAGTTGTTAGGTTAATGATAAGTTATATTAAAAATGAAAACAAAACTTATGGACCAAAAGAATGGATTATTTATGAACCATCCGGTAAAAAATTAGACCTTGGTGGTGATGCAACATTTTTTTCATATGGATTTTCTAAAGTCGGTCAGAAAATAACAGGTAAAAATTATATTAAAGATATTAATAAAAAAATTAGTGCCAGATTACTTTGGGAAATGGCAAAACTCCCAACACCAAACGAATGGAATACCTCAATGGCGTGTATTCTTGCTGCAATTGGAGATTCATGGGGATGTATTCAAGGTACTGACAAAGCAATATATTCTACATCAAAAAAATATTACTGGGACACATACTACATTTTATTATGGCAATTTATGAACAATAAAAGAAGCTCATATCTTAACAAAAAATTATTAAATAATCAATTGGATTCAGCACCTGAAAATGGAACTTATTTCTATGGCGAAGAATTTGGTTCAAAACCGGAGGGAGGATGGGCTTCTAATAACAGATTCAGAAATACAAAAAAAGAGCAACTTGGCAGAGACCATTTTAAAGGAAATTATAACGGTCTTGATTTTATGTTACTTTATAATTTATATCAATTAACAAAAGATTCTGTAAATAATTAAATAAAGTCTGCCTATAATTTTTTTAATTTTGAATAAATATAAAAATCACAAATTTCAAACATTAAAATACAAATAGTAATCAAATCCCAATAGCCTAAATATCAAGCTGTTTTAATTATTAATTATTGAATATTGTAATTTATTTGAGATTTGTTTTTTGTTTTTTGTAATTTTACTTAAATATATCATAACATTATGTACAAACACTAAATAGTTTTTTAGATTATTAAATTATTTTTGTTGTTAAAATTGGAATGAAAAAATTCATATTAATAATATTATTCTTTTATTCGTTAGGCAGTTACAGTCAAACTGATAATGTTGAGAATATTAAAATGGTTAATGACCATTTGTTTATTGATGTATTTTCAAACAATTGGCTTAGCACGCCAAAGGGACTTGAAATAAAACCTAATTCAATTTCTTCTGACCTTTATTGGATGCTTGCTCCTGTTGGAAGAAAATCAATTATTAGTTTTAATATTGGTTATGGTTTTAGTGCCCAAAGCATAAAAAGTAATGGTATTTTATACAGGGATAGTATTAAAAATTCATATTTTAATACAGAAATACTTGATACTGTCAGCTATAGGATAAATAAATTTTCGGCTGTATATATGGATGTTCCTGTTGAAATTAGAATACGTACAAGACCAAACTTAAAACACAGAAACTTCACACTTGCACTAGGATTTAAAGTTGGTATTCTTGTTCAAAGTTTTGTGAAATATTTTGGTGATGAATACAGATTTTTGGGTACAGATGAAGATGTGAAATTTAAACAATACGGGGTTAAAAATATTTTGCCATATCGTTATGGTGTTTATTCAAGGTTAGGATATGGAAAATTTTATTTTTTTGGATATTATTCACTTTCCGGTCTTTTTAAATATAAAAAAGGTCCAAATGTAGTTCCAATTAATTTAGGTGTTGGGTTTGCTCTGTATCGGTCAAAAACGTATTAAATTGTTTTACGTCATGCCTATCGGTAGATAAATGTGTCGTTTGGTGTTATTTGTTAGCCTTGTGAAACTTGCCTGCTATACCTTCGTCAGGTAAATCGATAAACATGGATGCTTTTTATTCTCCTCCAAACTCCATCAAATAAGTTTTAATAAAATCATTAATATCTCCATCCAAAACAGCTTGAACATTTCCTGTTTCATAATTGGTTCTCATGTCTTTTACCATTTTATATGGATGTAAAACATAGCTTCTTATTTGTGAACCCCACTCAATTTTTTTCTTTGTTCCTTCAATTTTTTCTTTTTCTTCTTCACGTTTCCTGAGTTCCAACTCGTATAAATGAGATCGAAGCGTTTTTATAGCATTTTCTTTATTTTTTGTTTGAGAACGTCCATCCTGATTTTCAATCACAATCTCTTTTTCGCCTTTTGGAGCATACCTTAAACGCACTGCACTTTCTACCTTATTAACATGTTGACCACCCGCACCACTTGCACGAAATGTATCCCATGTTATATCAGCAGGATTTATTTCTATTTCAATGGTATCGTCAATAAGAGGAGAAACAAAAACTGAAGAAAATGTTGTTTGTCTTTTCCCTTGTGCATTAAAAGGTGAAATTCTTACTAAACGATGCACACCATTTTCACCTTTTAAATACCCATAAGCATAATCACCTTCAAATTCAAGTGTAACAGTTTTAACACCTGCCTCATCTCCTGCCTGATAATAAATTTTTTTAACTTTATAATTATTACGCTCACCCCAGCGTATATACATTCGCATTAACATTTCTGTCCAATCTAAACTTTCAGTTCCTCCAGCACCTGAATTGATTTTTAATAAAGCTCCAAAAATATCTTCTTCGTTACGAAGCATATTTTTCAGCTCAAGATTTTTAACAAGTTTAAGAGCTTTGTTATATTGCAGTTCAACTTCCTGATCATTTGCTTCACCTTCTTTTGCAAATTCAAAAATTATTTCCAAATCATCAACTGACGAAACAACATCATTGAAAGCATTTACCCATGTTTTTATAACAGATATTTGTTTTAGGAATTTTTCTGCTTCTTTTGGATCATCCCAAAAATCGGGTTTTTGAGTATTTTTCTCTTTTTCTGTTATTAGAATTATTTTGTTTTCAATGTCAAAGATACCTCCTTAACGTATTTTTACGTTCTATAATATCTTTTATTTGTTCTGATGGAATCATTTTATTGTTTTTAAATTACCCGTTGTAAATGTAATATAAATTATATTCGTAACTGTTCACAGAGTTAATAAATTAAAAATGACTAACCACAAACGCTAGCTTGAGCAAAATCAATAGGACAAACAACAAATTTATCTGCCGATAGGCATGACAACAACCTAAACCCTATAAACGTAAACAATTATTTATATTTTTATAATATTTTCAATTGTTTTTAATATCAACTCGTTTTCAAAACCCTTGCCAGCTGCATATCTAACAAGTTTTGCTTTAGTGTCATATTTATTATTTGATTTTAATGTTTTATATTTTTTTGATAATTCATTAATAAGAATCTTGCGATATTCCTTTTCATCAATTTCATTATAAGCTGATAATATTAATTCTTCAGGAATATGTTTTTGCATAAGTTGGTATTTTATTTTTATTCTTCCCCATTTATTAAAACGATATTTATCACGCACATAAAATTTTGCATATCTTTTTTCATTTATAAAATCATTTTTTACAAGTTTTGATATTATTATTTCAATATCAGTTTCGATAAGTCCCCATTGTAATAATTTTTCTTTTATATCGTGTTTGCAATTTTCTTTTACACTACACAATTGTTGA
>Ga0307990_1000258_pt1 | contig 50824 bp, 48 predicted proteins | sample EllFjometagen129_FD_203168 | JGI IMG/M metagenome (GOLD analysis project Ga0307990, IMG submission 203168) | Marine microbial communities from Ellis Fjord, Antarctic Ocean - #129 | ecosystem: Environmental > Aquatic > Marine > Unclassified | place: Southern Ocean | collected 2014-10-08
AGAAGAAAGGTTCAGGGAAGTTCAAGCAAAACTAAACGGCAGACCTCGCAAGGCCTTGAATTTCTACAAACCTAATGAAGTCATTAACAATTTATTGAATCTGTTGCACTAGATGTTAGAAACCACATATTAAATATCAGTTTTGATTTCATTGAGATTGCTTCTGAAACTTCGTTTCCTCGCAATGACAGGTTGGTGATTCGATAAGCGTCCCTGGAGAGGGACGCTCAGCTCCAGCTCAGTCAGCGACTTCAGCCGGTCTAACCAAAAAAAAGGCTGCTTCATCAGCAGCCTTTCAATTTTCATTTCCAATAACAGAGATTTAGCTCTTAAACTCAGAAAGCAGATCCGCCAGCTCAGTATCCCCATTTGTATCCATAGCTTTGCGCATGGCTGCTTCAAAAGCAGTAGGAGTTACTACTTTTTTCGCGTTCTCTTCTTGCTCGATGACATATTCATTCACCGGCGCTTCTTCGAGGGCCTTCATGCTCAGTTTGATCTGTTTCTTGCGGCGGTTGACTTTCAGGACTTTCACTGAAACTTCCTGGCCTTTCTTGACTATATCCGTTGGAGTGCGCACATAACCGTGAGCCATCTCACTGATATGCACCAAACCAGGCCGTTCTGCCTCAATATCAACAAATACACCGTATTTTTCAATTCGGGTAACCACACCGGTAACTTCCATGTCCGGTTTGATCTCCCGCCAATCCATACCCAGTGGTTCCAGCATGGTCAGTTCGATCTTTTTTGTTTCCGGATCAACGCGCTGAATCCAGACCTCAATTTCCTGGTCTTTCTTCAACACATCACTGACCCGTGATACTGACTCTTTTGAGATTTTCGAAATGTGGATCACACCAGGAAAACCGACACCAACATCAACAATCGCACCTGCCAGGGAAGTTTTCAAAACCTTTCCCGCAACCTTCATTTTAGGTTCTAAGTCATCAATTGTTTCAGGCGTCATCAATTCTTCGTTCGCCATAAAACACTCTCCAAATACACTTCATTTTCAACAAGGGTCAATTATACCGTTGGCAAGGGTGATTGTCAAAGCACATCTGTAGCAAATCTTTTTCTAATAAGAAATCAAACCTTCCAAAACAGAGATCAATTTCTGAACCCAGCCATCATCTCTTTCATTAAAAGGAAGCCAGATGGATGAATCTCCAAAACGAACCTTCATATCAAATTCCCAGGGCTGCGGCAGAGCCTTACCTTCAGGATAACCGAGGGTGATCTTACCATACTGAGTAAAAATACTTTCCAATCCAGCTTGTTCTGCCAGCAACTTCAACTCCAACTGCAGCAGCAGGTTCTCAACTGTCTCTGGCATTGAGCCAAAGCGGTCCTTGAACTCGGCTCTGAGGTCGTTGATCTCAGAAGATTTAATGATATTTGCGGCCCTCCTGTAGAGGGCAAGGCGCACAGTACGGTCCTGAATATAATCCTCCGGGATCCCCACAGACAAAGGTAAATCGATCTTCACCAGTGGTCGCAAGAGCTGACCCGGCAGATCATCAACGATGGTTGGCCCTCCATCATCCTTTTTAATTTGGTTCACGGCATCAGCCAGCAGTCTGGTGTAAAGATGAAAACCAACCGAGGCAATATACCCGGACTGCTTGGTACCCAGGATGTCTCCAGAACCACGTATCTCCAGGTCTCGCATGGCAATGTTGTACCCCGCACCCAGATCAGTGTGTTCAGCGATAGTTTCCAACCGCAGACGGCCTTCATTGGTCGGGGCACCCTGACGTCCTTTAAAGAAATAGGCATAAGCTCTTTGAGCACCGCGGCCAACTCTACCCCTCAACTGATACAGCTGAGCCAGGCCAAAACGATCAGCTCGATCAACGATCAATGTGTTGGCATTGGGGATATCCAAACCGGACTCAATAATGGAAGTCGATAGCAGGACATCAATTTCTCCCCGGGTGAACTCACGCATACGTTCAGCGAGTTCCTTTTCAGCCATCTGTCCGTGAGCAATGCCTATCCTTGCTTCCGGAACCAAACTGGAAAGATGGGATTTCATGGCCTGGATAGTTTTAACCCGGTTATGCACAAAGAATACCTGTCCGCCCCGTTCCAGCTCTCGCCAGATGGCTTTCTGGATCAAACCCGGATCATACATACTTACATGAGTGACCACAGGTAATCGTTCTTCTGGCGGTGTATTGATTCGTGAGATATCGCGTACGCCAGTTAGCGCCATATACATAGTGCGGGGAATGGGCGTGGCTGTGAGGGTTAACACATCAATATCAGCCCGCTTGGACTTGATCATTTCCTTGTGAGACACCCCGAAGCGCTGCTCTTCATCCACGATCATCAAACCCAAATCCTTGAACATCACATCCCTCGAGAGCAAGCGGTGAGTGCCGATCACAATATCCACCGATCCTTTGATCAAACCCGACAGGATGGCTGACTGCTGGCGGGGAGTCCTGAAACGGGACAACATGCGCACATCGACCGGGAAACCGCTCATTCGCTGCAGGAAGGTATCATAATGCTGCTGGGCCAGAACCGTGGTGGGTACCAGAACAGCAACCTGCTTGCCATCCATGACCGCTTTAAATGCCGCCCGAATTGCGATCTCGGTTTTTCCGTAGCCCACATCGCCGCAGATCAGCCTGTCCATCGGTTTGGCTTTTTCCATGTCCTCTTTCACGTGCGAAAGAACAAGCAGCTGATCTTCGGTTTCGATATATGGGAAGCTGGCTTCCAATTCCTGCTGCCAGGCATTATCGGGTTTAAAAGGGTGTCCTGTGACAGTTCGGCGCCGGGCGTAAAGATCCAGCAAATCCTGGGCGATCTGGACCACTTCTTCTTTTACGCGGGATTTTGCCTGCCCCCATCGCCCTCCCCCTAAACGGGTGACGGTCGGATCATGATGATCGGGCCCTACATATCGTGTAAGTCGGTCAGCTTGAGCAGCTGGAACATATAAATAATCATTATCAGCATATTCCACAGCCAGGTATTCACCAACCACGCCATCCAGCTCACGGAATGCCAGGCCCAGATAGCGGCCGATGCCGTGGTCGATATGCACAACCCAGTCATCTTCCTGAAAATCAGCATAGTTGATCTCTGGCGCCAATACTCGCTGTACAGGCCTGCGTCGAGGTTGGATCCGGCGCCAACCGAAGACCTCTCCATCAGAGAAAAGGTGGATAGGTTTACCTTCTACAGGTTTAAATACCCAGCCTCCATCAATGCTACCTTTAATAAAGGTGGGGGTGCCCCCCAGTTGGGTGCGTTCTTTCCAGACCTCTTCAAGTCGAGCCGATTGCCGGGAGACGATGACTACCTGATCACTAACGGTAATCAATTCAGCCACGTGGCTGGTAAAAGATTTCAACTCCCCGCCGAAACGCTCGTTGGTAGAGAATTGAGCGCTTAATCCAGCTTCAGATCCTTCACCGGTGGGTCCCAGGGCAACCGGATTGAACTTCTTCAATGCGCTTTGCAAGTCCTTCCAGGGTAAATAAGGCAGCGGAAAGTCCTTTTTGATCAAGCCGTCAGCTTGATATCCTTTCCGCAATGATTTGGCCTGAGCACATATCTCGTCGACCGAATCACATACAGCGACCCCATCATCCAGGAAAACCACCGTGTCTTGGGGAAGATAATTTAGCAGTGTTGCAGTTTCAGAGCTCAAAACCGGCATATGATATTCAGTAAAGACTTTTCCATCCAGATCACCCAGGGGATCTTCAGGAAGAAGGAATTCCCGGGCCGGCGTAATGCGGATCGTATCCACCTTCTCGATCGTGCGCTGGTTCTGGGGATCGAACCTGCGAAGCATTTCCACTTCATCTCCGAAGAATTCCAACCTGGAAGGGAATCGGTCCCCCGGAGGCCAGACATCGAGAATGCCTCCCCGGCGGGCAAACTGCCCGGGAGAAGTGACGATGGGAACCGGCTCGTAACCTGACCGAACCCATTCTGCTGCCAGGACCTGGGGTTCGTGCGAACTGCCTGTTTTTATTGTCCTGGAAGCTTTTAAGAAGGAACGTCTCGGCAAGGTGCGAGTCATCAATGCCCGAACGGGGGCGATGATCAGTGGTTGAGATTTTCTCTCCACGCCCGGCAGCATCAATTCTGAAAGCAGCGAGAGAATCGCCAACCTGTCCCGTCGGGTCTTCCGACCCCAGGCCACTTTTTCATAATAGAGCGGATCGGGTTCCGGGAAACATGTCAGAGGCTGATCCCGAAACCAGAAATTCCATTCATCTTCTAGGATCAATGCCCGGTCGATCTTATCGGTGATCAACAGCAGGGGACGATCCAGTTCAGCCTGAATGGCAGCCAGGATAGGGATGCGCGTCGCCCGGACCAAACCCAATTGATCCTGGGTTTTTCCGGAGCGTATTTCATCAACCAGCATCTGGAAAGCAGGCTGGGAGGAAAGGATTTCCAAGATTCTTTGCTGCATGAGTTCTCTTACTTGGGCTGTTGATTAAACCGGGTCATGGCCGAATTCAAACCGTGTTCAATATAGTGCCGGGCTGCCAAGGCAGCCTGATCAATCACAAAGGGAAGATTTTCTTTTTCATCCCGTGAAAAATCCTGCAGAACATAATCACTAACCGGAGTGCGTCCATGCGGGCGACCAATACCCAGCCGCAGGCGGGGAAATTCTTTCGTACCCAGCTGCTGGATAATCGATCCCACACCTTTTTGACCGGCATCGCCGCCATCCGGTTTTAAACGCAAGCTTTCAAAGGGCAGGTCCACATCATCATAAACTACCAGGAGGTTCTCCAGCGGTAGTTTATAAAAACGCTTAAAAGAAGATACAGCCTGTCCTGAAAGGTTCATAAATGTCTGGGGTTTGATAAGGATCAAACGTTCCCCTTTCCAGCGCACTGCTGTCACCATTGCATTCATCTTCATCTTCGAGAAGGATGTCTCCAGTTCCTCAGCCAGGCGATCAAGCACCATAAAACCGACATTATGACGGCTTGTGCGGTATTCCCGGCCAGGATTTCCCAGGCCTACTATTAGATAGGGTTTGGATTTTTTGAACATTATTTTAGCGGCGTCCTCTGTTCTTAACCTGCCAATAGAGACCGCCGACAATAAATAATACCACGACTGTTATCCCGCTGAACTGCAGCACCTTGTAAAGGTCGTCTGATTGAACTTCAGCCGGGTTGGGCGGCAGAGGTGTTGGAGTACTGGCCTGTGTGGGTTGAAGTGATGAGGTCGGATTCAGCCCGGTTGTGGATTCTTCACTTACCGGTGGCGGAGTGGCTGTTTCTACCGGGGAGTGGTTGCGGATCCGTACATTAGGAATGAGTTCATAGATTGCTGCCCCGTCCTGGTATACCGCTACCACGCGCAGGTCGTAATTACCATCTGTGATCTGGGTGGTATCCCACTCCACCAGAAATGATGTCTGCGCTCCATCTTCCGATCCAGGAAGAATATCAGCGATAAAAAACCAAGTCGGAACTGGCGCGCCAGCGTAGCTGAATGCGATCTTGCCCTGCGCAAAACCATCCCCACGGATCCTGCCATCCAGCAGTTCCACGCCCTGGAGAGCCTGTCCTTCCCGGGGGCTCTGGATGAAGATGCTGGGCGCGATAGTTCCTTGGGCTGGAGGCGCGCTTAGAACTGGCTGCGTGTTGAGCAGCAGGCCTAGGGAAAAGATCAGCGCGATGAGCCAGGGAATTTTTCTCACGGAATTGATTTTAGCATAAGGATCTATGATGTGAGGTGTAAGTCGTAAAACGTTAGGCGATTAAATGGTCAGTGATCAGTAATCAGTAGGCGGGGATTATATTAGACTGTCATTGCGAGGAGTGAACGAAGAGAAGGACAAAGCAATCTGAACAATATAAATCGATAATCTTCTTCAAATCTAGCATTAATTGGTAACTGGAAATTCCGACTCATTGACCAGTTAATTTATTCTTATAATTACTGCTACGTTTTGATTCAGATTGCTTCGGGAAATACACCCTCGCAATGACAGACTTGGGAACGAAAATTTCACGATAAAGGACTGTAAGATCAGACCCTCAGCATAGGCAACTATCTCTCTCAGGACTTCAGTCCTTTCCTTATTAAATCAGGGTACAATTCTCAAAACTGAACAACTTTTCCATCACCCGGAGTGCCCCGCATGGCCGATTCAAGATTTGAGCTCCAGTTCGAGAAAAATCCCTGGCAGTGCAGGATCATCAAGAATGGGGAAATCGTCCTGCATCTGTCGACTCACTACGAAACTGCGACTTCCAAATCCCATAAAAGGCAGCACCAATTCGATTTTGAAGATTCTTCCCTGCTGATCGATTGCAAAGGGAATAAGATCTCGTTCAAAGGGCACGGAAAAGGAATTCAAATCCATTTCCCATTATCAATCTTCTGGTACGGGGGGGGAACATTGATCAACCAACCCCTGCTCTGGAATCAAGTTATGTTCCCCCTGACTGAATTCATCACCTGTGATAACGGACAAACAGGGCTTTCTACAGTGCTTTCACCAACCTGGTTGAGCAGCCTGGGAATCGGAATAACTGTTACCAGTCCTTTTTCTGTCGGAATCAATCAACCGCCGGCCAGCTATTTCAAATGGCAAAAAGGAATGTCGACCGATCTGATCCCATTCGAACAGCGACCCTTTTTTGACATTGATGGGGACGGGGATCAGAAGTTCACACTGGTTGGAGACGATCTGGAATTTGAAATCACTGTCGATAATAATATCCTGCAAAGTTATCAATCTTTTGTACGGGAACAGGGCGTACCGAAAAAAACGCCGCCCCTGGAACTGATGGGGGCGCCAATTTGGACCACCTGGGCCAGATATAAAGACAAGATCGATCAGGAGACCGTAATGCTCTTTGCCCATGAGATCAAAGACAACGGTTATCCCTACCATGTAATGGAAATCGACGACCGCTGGCAATCGCACTATGGAGACCTGGAATTCGACCCGGAACGTTTTTCTGATCCGAAAAATATGATCCGGGATTTGCATGAAATGGGATTTAAAGTCACGGTCTGGGTGATCCCATTCTTCCACCCCAACTCAAAATTCGGCCAGGATGGGGTTCATGCTGGATATTTTGCGAAAGACGGGTCTGGCACCCCTTTACTGGTGAATTGGTGGCAGGGCAAAGGATATTTATTAGATGTCACTAATCCAAAAGCTTTAGCCTGGTTTAAAGGAAATCTCGATCGTTTCAAAGATGAAATGGGGTTGGACGGATATAAATTCGATGCCGGAGAAGGCAAATACGCAGACGCTGAAGCTGTCTTCAACCAACCTTTAGACTCCAAAAATGAATACACTCACCGCTACGTAAAATGGATCTCTGAGAACTACGGATTCTGCGAAGTGCGCTCTGGATGGAATAATCAAACCAGCCCGGTCTTCTTCCGCCTCTGGGACATTTGGAGTACCTGGGGATACGATAATGGACTCAGGTCGATCATCCCCTCCATCCTGTCCATGTCGCTGGCAGGGTACCCGTTTGTGTTCCCGGATATGATCGGCGGAAATGCCTATTTCACATTTCCCCGGAATCGTTTCCTGAACTGGATCCTCCAAAGAATTGTCGTTCCTATTCTGGAAAGAAAGGTTAAAAGCCAGTCCGATTATCCGGAAGACGAGACGTTGGGCCTGGCTGATGTGCCGTCCTTCCTCGAAAAATCGACATTATTCGGATACCCAACCCCGGAATTGATGATCCGCTGGGCTCAGGCCAATGTCTTTCTAGAAGTTATGCAGTTCAGCCTCGCCCCCTGGGATTTTGGGGAGGCGTGCAATGATATCTGCCGGCAAGCCGCCGAATTGCACCTTGATTTCGTTCCTACTCTGCAAAAATTCGCCCGCCAGGCAGTGGAAACAGGAGAACCGATCATCCGACCGGTATTCTGGCTTGCACCCACTGATGAGGATGCTCTGATCTGTGATGATCAATTCCTGGTTGGAGATGAGTTACTGGTAGCGCCCGTCCTTTACCCCAAACAAATATCACGCGAGATCTATTTCCCCCCTGGCACCTGGAAGGATCACTGGTCTGGAGAATTAATTACCGGTCCGACAATCGTAGAGGACTATCCCGCGCCACTCGAAAAACTTCCGTTTTTTATTAGAGAAGATCAATCCGAAGGATAAATAATGTAAGGGCGACGCTCTGCGTCGCCCTTATTTATATATCGGGATTGCCTTTCGACTGCTTTCGGGGAAGGTGTCTCCCTTATTGATTAATCTGTCATTCTGACATTGAGTGATGCAAAATGGAAAAATCCAACAAATGATCAAATCATAATTATCTATGCCTTTATTTGGCGGTGTCAATCTGGATCCTTCCCTTTCCTCCTCGGCTCTGCTCGGAGTCAAGGTCAGGATGAAAAAAGAAATAGGAAAGATTTCTCCATCCTCGGTCCCCCATCCCACGTCTTACAGCTAATCTAGCTCCCCCATCTTCTCAAAATCACTCTTCAGCATGCCGTAGACGTAAGTACCGCTGATGGGGCTATTGGGATGGCGTTTATTCTCCCGCAGGTGGCCTTCACGAATAAATCCGCAGCGTTCGGCAACAGCCCAGCTGCGCTGATTGGTATCATCACATTCCAGAAAGACACGATGGGCTTGCAGATCATTGAATAAAAAACCGAGGGCTGCACCCAGCGCCTCGGTGACATAACCCTGACGCTGATGATCGCCATCGGCGATAAAACCCATGATAAATTCAGCAAGCGCCCTGTTGGTGGGTCCAATATAGATCTGAGCTACGAATTCGTCTGTATCTTTGCTGAAAACCGGGATAAAGAAACAATCTCCCTTGATCCAATCCTCATGGAGCTCACAGGCATAAGACTCGGCTTTCTGCTCATCCTCAATGTTCATTAAGAAGTTATCGGACTCATAACGTGACAGATGGTCCCGGTTCTTCAGGCTGACACGATAGAGCCAGGCGCCATCTCCTGCCTGGTAGCTTCGTAAATAAACCCGCTCAGCATCGATCCGGGTTGGCAATTCTTTTTTATGATCCAATGATCGCATATCCATCTCCCGGCTCTTGTCTCTTTACTCCCGTCTCCCGACCCCGGTCTCTTCACTCCCGTCTCTTCACCCCCGTCTCTTGTCTCCGGTCTCTTTACTCCCATCTCCCGTCCCCGGTCAGGAGCGCAGCTCCTTCCGGTCATTACTTAATCTCAATTCCCGGACAAAACTCCATCAGCTCCAAATATTTTTCCCGATTCCTGTCCCAAAACGGAAAGGTCCTGCACTGCGATGGGCGGTGTTGGTAAATGGTGCACTTCTTATCGTAAATATCGAACATGCAGCAGACATATTCACCGTCGATCAAACGATCCTGGAGGGAGAGCCGCCCGGATGCCGCCCGCACGTAGATATCAGCAAAAACCCCCAGCTCCATGCCCCTGAAGTTTGCAATTTCGATCATTTCCTCTTCCGTGATCCAGACATAGCCTCCCCAGCGGCAGCAGGTACCACGGCAGGTAGAGCAAGCGTCCTGATTGAAGGTAAAGGGGAATTTCGAGTTGTCAGTCATCAGTATTCAGTATTTGGTTTCTCAACCAGGCGGGTGACCGGATCACATTTGAAACATTTCCGGTTGTGAACCGAGATCAGGCTGCCGCATCTGTCACATTTGTGTTTTTGGTACTGTTCAGAAGTGAACAGATCGATGCCCACCTCGCGGATCCTTTCCTGGTTCTGCATCACGCTCATACCGTAATTTTTCATGTACCGCTGATCCATGCGCTCGATCCCCTGGCAGGGATACAGTTCACATTCAATACAAAATGCGGCATCTCTGGTTGGGCCTTTACTCATGCCAGCACATTTTTCCAACAGATAAGTGCAAGACGTATTGCGGACCCGGCAGCCGGGGCATTGAGGGCGATCCAGGTTATTTAGATAGGCCAGATACTTACTGCATACCGCGCAGTTCATTCCACAGGGTGCGATCAGTTCAATTGAAATTGGTTTTTTTTCACTCATGATGACTCTTCCAACTACAATCTCTCGTCATTTTTCTTTCTTATCCTGTATCAGTTCTAAAGTCCTCACCAGGAATCGATAATTCTTCTCATAAAATTCCTTCGAAACCTGGGCCTGAGGCACAACAACCTGGAAACCGTGGGGAGCCATGGGTACGACATGCAGGATGCAGCTGACCCCCGCAGATTCCAGCCTTTCTGCATAAACCCGGTTTTCATCGAAGAAAAGATCGATATCCCCCACCCCGATCCAGGTTGGAGGAAGTCCGGCCAGGTCCTGACGCCGGGCTGCTACGGCATAGTCCAGGTCAGGTGTCTGGCCAGGTTCATGACCAAGGTAAGCCTGCCAGCCGCCGCGGTTGTTCTGGTTGTTCCAGAGGGGATGCAGCAGCAGATCCAAATCGCGATTGGCAGCCGTTCGATCATCCAGCATGGGATAAAAAAGGATTTGGGCCGCGGGTTGGATACCGCCGCTGTCGATAATACGCTGGGCCAGGCAAGCCGCCAGGCCGCCGCCCGCGCTCATACCGCCAACAGCGATCCGCGTCGGATCAATATTTAATTCAGGGCAATCACCCATCCAGCGCCAGGCAGCAAAGCAATCATCCAATGCCGCAGGAAAAGGATGTTCAGGAGCCAGACGATAATCCACAGAGACGACCACTAACCCCAGGTCCCTTGCGTAACGGGAGCAGAGACCCTCGTCCTGGACCGCCGCGCCGACTACAAAACCGCCCCCGTGCATCCACAGCAGCCCGGCTCCGGAAGCGCCCTTCAGCGGACGGTAGACCCGGATCCTTGCCGGACCGATCCGATGGTGATCGACAGTCACGCCTTTAGCTGACCGTGGGAGGCGGGCCAGGCGCAAAGCGAAGCGCATTAAACCCTGAGTGAAAGGCTTGTGAAATGGGATAGCCGGAAGGTATTTATAGATCGAGCGCAGTTCGGGATGAATTTTCTGGATGTCCATGTGTTGGTCAGCGGTTTTTGTATATAGAAATGGTTCAGTATTCAGTGGTCAGTATACAGTATACAGTATTCAGCTGTTGATCGGAAGTTCTATTACTTCCCACGTCTTCCATCCTCGTCCCCGGTCTTTTCTCCCCCCTCTCCCTTCTTCCGTCACCGGTCCCGCTCTCACCATCCATGTCTTCCGTCCCTTAGTCTCCCCGTCTCCTGTCTCCCCTTCTCCCAGTCCTGAGCGAACCCCGAGCATCGACGAGGGGGTAGTCAATGGGCCCACCCCCTGTCGTGAAGCGCAGCTTCACTCTCAACGCAACTTTTTTCTCTCCCGTCCTGTACAATTAGATAGAGATATATTTTGAGAACGACCTGCCTTGGGGAAAGGAATTGTCGATATGAATCGAAAACTATCCCTGGTCATCTTTTTGGCCGTAGTGCTCGCCGGATGTCAGGCAGTTGAAGAGCCGGTGATAATTCCAGACCGGGAGAGCGTTATCCCGGCTGACGTGATCAAGATGTCCCCTGAAAACGATACCCTTCCGCCTGTTCTGCTTTCTGACGAATATGAAAACCCAGTTCCGCTGCCCTATCCCGTGAACACCCGGGGAGCTGAGGACTCGGCGTTTATCCTGCCAGAAGGGCAGACTTTGTATGTTTGGTTCACCCCCAACAACCGCATGGATGTGATCGAACAGTCCCAGGATATGGTCACTGGCATTTACAAGTTTGAAAAAGCGGGGGATGGCTGGAGCGCGGCTGAAAGAGTCTGGCTGGTCGAGCCAGGAGAAGGCCATCTGGACGGCTGCGTATTCTTCCTCGGAAATAAGGTCTGGATCTGCGGCGCCCGGGCGGAATATGAGGGGCTGCACTGGTTCACTTCTGAGTTCCAGAATGGCGAATGGAGCGTTGCCCAAATCGATGATTTTGATCCGGACTATGAGGTCGGCGAACTACATATTTCCACTGATGGTACAGAGCTGTATTTTCACAGCGCCCGACCTGGCGGAAAGGGCGGGTTGGATGTCTGGATGTCAAGCTATGTAAATGGGGAATGGGGCGAACCGATCAACCTGGAAAACGTTAACAGCGAATATGATGAAGGCTGGCCGGCCCTCAACCCTCAAGAAGACCAGCTCTGGATCAGTAAAAACTACAGCCTATGGCGGTCCGATAAAGTCGATGGGGAATGGGATGTACCGGTTGAGATCGTCTCAGCCCTGGCCGGCGAAGCGACCCTGGACTGGGATGGAAATGTCTACTTTACCCATCATTATTATGAGAATGACCAGATGATCGAAGCCGATATTTATGTGATCTACAGGAAGTAGTGTGTCGTAAGTAGTAAGTAGTAAATAGTAAGTCGTAAGTCGATTAAGAGCTAGTGATTTTCAAGGATCAGTGCTGGCCAGGTCTCCCATAATCTGTCTGTTAAATCATGCGCCCGGTCTTTTCACTCTCGTCTCTTTTATCTCCCCCATCTCCTGTCCTGAGCGCAGCGAAAACCGGTCTCCTCACCCCGGTCTCTTCTCCCCGGTCCTCCGTCATTTTCCCTCCGTCCCTGGTCCTTTTCTCCCTGTCCGCGGTGTTTTAGGATTTCTTTCGTTATTACTGAAATGATAATGGGAGAATGATACCAGCAGGATTTATGAGCGAAGGTGAAATCAAGCAGGATAATCACTCACCTATATCATGGACAAACCTCTTTTCTCCGTATTACTATCTTTGTGACTTCAAAATCATTCAACCTACCTTGATTATGATCACTTTGTACAACCGTACTGGCAGGTAGGAAACAGCTATGCATACTTCCTTCAACTATAGCACTGGGTGATTGATAACAACAGTTATCATATATAAAAGTATTGTCCCAAACTGTACCATCAACAAACGTTAATCTGGCTTTTTTCCATTGACGATCATAGTATTCATCAGGTCCTTTTAGTTCATAGAAACTTGCTGCCGCTCCTTTTTCATCATCGTCCATTTCTAGATAGTCGATTTGAGAAAGACATGCGAAGTTGATATTAAGGCTTTGACGTCCTCCCTCTCTAATCAAATCAAGATTCCTAGTTACTCGAATATCAGCATTAAAACGAATAACCATAGCGCCACTCGGGCCGCACCCTACTTGGACACCCTTTAAAAAAGGCTCATCCTCACCAACTCTAAAAACATCAACTTCGTAGCATGACGGGTATATCGACTGTCCAGGACAAGGGGTAGTTGTTGGTGATAAAGACGGTGTCACAGTTACGGTATTTGTTACTGTCAGCAATGGAGTTGAAGTTGGTTTTATAGAATCTGTAGGTGGAGGTGAAGATTGTGAGATTGTTGTTTCAGTCCCCACCTTATCCAAATTATCATAATCCGTTGTAACACTATCATTCTTGCCTGGTGTGCATCCGGAAAGAGGAATCAGCATCAGAATAAAAATTGCAATTATCGGATACATCTTATATTTCATATGATTTCCCTGTTTATTTTCTGTATATATGGCCAATAACCATCACACGATTATTATTTTTCAAATGCCTGATACCTGAATTAGTAGATTCTTCCAAGGATCATGATAACTTCAGGTATCATAATCCAAAAATGAACTTGAAGATCAATCAATAACCTACAAATTAGTTAAAAGTGAGTCGGACTAAAATTAGACCTGCTCACCCGAAGGAAGTTGGTTGGCCAGCCATTGAATCGATTTACACTTACGAAAAAACGCTTTACATTCCCGTCGCCGCCTTCCTTAAACAAAAAAGGACACCTGCGTTTAACACAAGCATCCTCTAGCCACACGAGTAGGCCTGGCAGAATACGAACCTGCCCAAAGATGGCGGATTACGGCTTTATCATGTACGGATACATTTTTATTTTTAAATACTAACAGTTAACGTAACCAACAAAACAGATCAAATTTATTGACATTTCCTTTCTGAAAAGATACGATCTCCTCACTCAGGGACGCTATCTCAATTGGCAGAGCAATTGAATCTTAATCAATGGGGAATTTGTCCACCCTTTACAGGGGGTTACCCAGCGTCCATTGTTTCCACTCGGCAGTGGAAATATAATTCACAGTTTCTATTGTTTCCACAAGTTCTATCCTAATTGCACCGAAAATGCACCAGAAAAATAATCCGTCAACTGGATTGGCGACTCGATTCGACTTCAAGACCATCTACGGGTATAGTCCTTGAGTTTATTGGTCACTAATACCACAGTATTTTGATGCCACCATTACATCTACCCTATTAATCAACATCAACGATGCTGATGGATGCATCAAATCATGGAAACCAATTCTGAATAGTCATCCCATCTTCTATAATGGGCTATATCAACTTGCTTATTCACCATCAAAATAAATACGACCATTTGAAATGAAAATTGTATAGAAATTTAAATCAAGTTTAATTTAGAAGATTATTTAATCTTGATAATATATTGCCATAAAGAGATATGTCTTCTGCCTTTTCAAGTTGAATACTTTTCGGATTTCCAGACAAATCTTCCATGGTTCTCATATTGTTTTTAGTTTTACTTATTTTCCACCAATTTCTCAATCCAGCCAATACTTGATGTCCTTCTTCCCCCTCTTGAAAGCACATTGTGGCTATTGGAACTAACGGTGAAATTTTATCTCTTCCAAAGATAATTTCATCAAGCAAGTATTTATTATGTTTTATGGCATAATTAATCGATTGTTGGAAATATTCTTGAATTGTTGAAAACCCAGTTCCCCAATCAGTGTCGGGGCTAAACCAAGCTGTATATGCCTTGACGAGGTATAACCAAGCTGATATATCAAAATACTCAATTCCGTTTGATACCATCTCAAGATTTTTTTCTAAGGAAGGGAGTTTATTATATTGGTTTAGGTTGAAATGTGACCTAATAAGACCTATATGGGCAAGAGATTTTATATACCTTTGACCTTTGTTTGTTGACAAACTGCGATTATAGAATTCAATGGCCAATGTCCAATTATTTTTATATTCGTGCAGAGTACCAATCAGGTATAAGATTTTTGTACTATTTGAAAACCTATCAATCTTAGAGTAGGCCGAAAGGCAGTTATATAATTGATCTTCTGCCTCACTGAAATTTCCTTGAATTGTTAAAATACTTCCCCATAGTTCATTCGTTACTAATTCATTGTATTTGTGATTGATTTCCAATTTCTTGGAGATCTCTAAACTTTCAATCATGCATTTGTTCGTGTCTTTATATCGTCCCTCCAATCCATAAATCAAACCTAAATCCCGTAACCTACAATTCACCAAATTTTGATCCTCAAGGTCTCTAGCTATTCTTAAGCTTTCTAGAAGAATACTTTCTCCCTCAATTATTCGACCAGAATAACCCCATGCATAACCATGGTGTCCTAAAAAATCTGCTTTTAACCAGAGATTTTCATCCATTTTGTTTAGGAGTTCAACTCCTTTTATATGCGCGGCAAACATACTCTGCCAATCTCCAATTTGTGCATGAATACCCATCTTGTTTTTAAAAGTCTTTATTAACCCATAAGAGTCATTCTTCTTCTGAAAATATTCCATTGCTTTTTCGATATAAACCTGTGCTTCACTCCACCTACCTCTATGCTTGTTAACCCAAGCTAGACCAAACAAATTTTGAACAAGATGATTATCGAGAGGGTGAAGAGATAAACTCTTTTCCTGAAAATGTATTGATTTTTCTAAGGTATCGCTGTGAGATAAATCTTCCCAATTATGTAATATCTCTCCTAGATCACAAAGTACATAAGATTCCAACAGAGGTACTCTACTTTTGTCTTCAATTATTTCATCAAGAAGAATTTTTGCGTCCTGTAATTTATTTTGAAGAAGTAACAATCTCGCGGAGTAATACTTCCACCATAATTTATTATTTCCATTTTCAAATGAAAACTCTCCAACTGCATCGATAATACTTTTTAGGGATTGGATGGAGTAGGCTTTCGAGTAATCCTCGCTTACCCTACAGAAAAGTTTTATACCCTTTTCTTCATTGATGCAGAAAGTATGATAAATCAACTCAATAATTATCCCTTGTTGATTACCGCCTGCATTTTCCAATTGCTCTGTAAAATAATCCAGAGCTCGTGTATGTAGTAAATGATAACGTTCCGAATCATGAGTTTTTATATTTTCATCCAATAAAGTTCTCACAACATCATGTAGTGCTATGCCCTCAGTCCTTGACCGAATGAAGGGGAAATTTTTCAGCTCCAAATATAGATCATCAATATTATCTGTATCAAGCAACTCGCGCAACAAGTCCTTATTAAACCAATGAAGAGTAGCAGCAACCTCTAGGGCAGGATGGAGTCCGGCGGGGATATTTTCTAGTATTCGATCAATCAAATCACTTACTACCTGAGGTTTAATTGAACGAAAATCAGTTGCTCCATAATTTACCCATAACCGGACAGATGATGTAACAACTAAAGGAAGACCCCTTGAGAAGCAGACTATCTCATCTACAATTCTCTCATCAGGCTTACCAGACTTGATTGTTGAATAGTATCGATAAATTAATTCCCTTATCTGATCATCATTCATCACAGAAACGTTTTCAATATGTGCATGAGACATCCAGCCTGGCCAATCACGATCCCATTCATCACTTATGGCTGAGCGCCCGGCTATGATATATAAAATATTTGTTGAACTTAGCTTTACTGTATTTCGTATCCAAGGATCCAATCCAGTTAGTCGTTCATATGTATCAAACATTAACACAATGCGTTTCTTTTTACTGATTTTATTTATATCGTTTAGGTATGATTCAGTGAGATAAACGGATGGATCAGTATATAAATCTAACTCAGATGAGGGCAAAAATCCCTTTAACCAATCGACGAAAGCATCAATACCTGCTCCTCCTATTGCAGAGATAATTGGACCAACAATGGGGATATAACCTGTAGCAATTTCAAGTGCGACCTTGGTGCTTCCTTTTGCTACTTTATATACTTTTTCCTTTTTTTTGTTTACTTTTGAGTGGATCGTATTAATATGGTCTAATCCATTCTGAAGTTCTTTAAATCGAATCTCATGCTGAGATAAACCTTTTTGAATACCTGTAATTACATCGATTGAGCTTTTAATATCCTCACCAGATAAGAGAACATTAGGAATTTTTTGCTTATTACATGCTAACCGAAAGAATCTAAGAAGAGTTGATTTACCTACTCCACCAACTCCATGAATGATCAAGATTCTCTTTTTATTGTTTAATGGATCGATATATGATGAGAAAACGGATCTAACATGCTCAAAGTCCGTGAAAAAATTCTCCAATTCAATATCTTCAGGATTAATTTCTGGTAAAGATAATTCGTTATCTATCTTCCTTAAAAACCTTTTTAAATTTGCCATAAATAATGTTTTTATATCGGTTATTTTATATAATTATAATGGCAAGATGAAAATATAGTTTTAAGTGGATTAATAAATTTTCAAGTTGATATACTAGTCTTTATGTTTTAGTTCTATCAAAACAAGAAGATTGAAAACCACGGAAATATGGATTCAAACCCATTTACTATATTAATTATGAGAAAAAACGAATCTCATCAGAGTATCGCCTTTATTGCTATGGAATACCAAAACACCCACATCAGGATTCTCGTATTCAGTAATTAGGGTTACCGTTCTGAAGCGCAGCTTCCTCCCGACCTCCGTCTTCCATCATCCGTCCTCGGTACTAATCATTTTCCTCAATAAATACCCTGACAGGAAAAAAGCCATCACCACCAATACCGCGGCTGCCAGCAAATCCAGAAGATAATGCTGCTTGGTGAACAGCGTGGAGAGCAGCACCAGGACAGCAATACCGATCCAAAAAGGTTTGAGTTTTGGCAGCCATTGGGACCAAAAGATCGAGATGATCAGGGTAGTATAGGTGTGCCCGCTGGGCAGGGCGTTGTGAACCTGATCGTTTCCATAGATCCCTAAAACCAGCTGGCTGAGGAAGTCCTGGTCAGTAATATCCGGCCTGACCACGTACGTTGGATAGATAACGAAGAACAGGTAGCTAATGACGATTGTTAACCCCAGGCAGAGGGAGAAATGCCGCCAGCGCGAGTAGTCCATTTTCAGCGCGCCCCAGGCCAGGGCCGCAATCCACCAGGGTATACTCAGCAAATAAGGGATAGCCCAGATCGGCCAGAGGGGGATGCTGGCATCGATCGGCAGATCGGGAGTGATCCCTCCGGTAACATTTTGGTTGATCGGGAAATAGAGGGCCAGGAGAGTGAGCAACCCTGCCAGGATAATGAGCCGGTTGCGCCATTGGCGATCAATCACGAAATTTCTTTTGGGAGATTTTTTCATACAATTTATTATAAGCTTTGAGAAAGGTAAGTGGCCACCCGCTAATGCTGTCTACTGGTTTTCAGTTTCCGGTCCCCCGGTCTCTTCACCCCGGGTAATTTACTCATTTGGTTTTGGACAAGGATCGCCACAAGCCATTATAATAGGCCGGTAAAGCACGGCGCTAGGTTTCCAAAAAGAGCTTAAGCCAGAGCCGGCCACCGTTTATTGGGGAGGGGAAAGCAGGGGTAAAAAAGCTCAGGATTAATCTGGAGAATCCTTTGTGCTCTTCTGAAATAGAGCTTGCAGTTATCAATCTACTGCTGGTCCGGATATTCCTCCGGGAACAATCTGCCGGGGATCGGGGCAGAAGTGCATAAAATACAGAAAGCAGGTGCGGCAGCTATGGCCAACTTTGCCTTAAGGAATTAGATCTTATGAGTCGTTTGATCAATACCGAACCACCCTCAAAACGCCGCAACAAAGCCGCCAGGGAGATCGTGCTCTGCATTCGCACGGCTGCCAGCTGCCAGGATCAAGACCAGCTTCTGGATTTGATGGCTCATATTGCTTCCAGCCTGGAGATCATTGAGGGAAGCATTGAGCAGTCAGTCACTGCCTGGGAGAAGAGAAACTACTGGGTGAAAGCTGACAGGTACAGGATGAAGTGGGAATGGGTCCAGCCGTCATTCAAGGCGGTTATCTCATATTTAGAGAGCAGGGGAGGAGCCGGGAATATCCCGGTAGAAACGCTGGTGGAGATCGCGGAGGAGCTCGGGGGGATCACCATCAGTCCTAATCACCGCATGGGTAAGCCGTGGACCGGCGCCTATTCGATCTGGCAGCTGCGGTCAATTTCCTGAGTGGCCTTCCAGAATTTTTACAGCTGATGCTGTGGCCTTCTCCCAGACCTGTCAAACTACCCCGCAAAGGGTTCCTCCGCAGTTGTATTCAAAAGCCAAACATCCATTCCCCGGTCGGATGCGCAGCATCCCTCCCCCGTCTCCCGTCCCCGGTCTCTTTTTCCCGGTCGTTCGCGAAGCGAACCATACCGGCTGTCAGGTTGAGCGGGGGTTAGTTTGCTCGTTAATGTCTCACCTCATATAAATCAAGGTTCTTTATGTGGCCAATTAATTTTTTAGAAGAAACTAGTTTCTTATATTTTCCACTTTTCTTGATCATCTCAGGAGTTATTCCCTCAAAAAGCTCATGATCATTTGAAATGACATCAATTCTAGCTAATAAATACGCCATAATATCAGCGTAAAGAATGCCTACAGTTTCAAAACACGAATTTACGAGAGCTACGTTTTCAACCAATGTATAGCCTTTGCGAACAATTACTGGTTTAATTGCATTGCATACCTCATCACAACAAAGATCGGAACGATTATCACAGTTGATTGAGATCAATGATTTTCCTTGGCCCTTCTTGGGTTTCTTGATAACTTTATCAAGTAGTAATGGCAAGGCGCCAAGATATTCCTTTTTAAAATCATCTGTTGATGATCTAACATAAGAAAATCGCATTCTTCCGTACGATTCTGATGAGTTTAGTTTAAGTATCTCTTCCGCAAGTGACACCCGGTCATCAACTGAAATAGACTCACACCCTTTTTTTGCAGAAAAAAGATATGATCCCTTAAACTCAATATTGGGATCCCATCCACCATCAAGAAGTATCTTGTGAAATTTACTCTTAATATTCCTGTATTTTGTATGATTTACTTGGGCACAACAGATCCCAAAGTAATCTTTAAACTTTGAATCACTCGTTTCATCAATAAATATAAGTTCCATTTCATTATCCAATTTATTTGAAAACTAACGTTTTTAAGATGATGGTCTGGGGACCACTATTAGCTAATTCAAAAGCCACTGAGCGCACGGTCCCATCCAACGAATTGATTGATTACCTAAATTGCATTAGCTCGCGATTTTTAGAAATGAATATCATCCTCTGACCAAGTGGACTCTCCTTCGATATTAGATTTACTCTCATGACCCGAGTGCTCAACGATAAAATGTGCCCTTGAGAAAAGCTCATCGAAAGTTATAATCTCCGGATTGTTGAGATTTTGTCTGAATAGCTCGAATGAGCAGTATTTTTCTTCGTTGATCCCAGATTCCATCATGAATTGCTCAAGACTACCTACGACAACATAAGCTTTCGGTTGATATAGGAAAACAATCTCGCCAGATGGATCTCCGTGCTTAGATGTTGATTCATATTTGGAGTGAATAATTTCAAGTGCTAACTGCAACGTACGCTGTATTTGGGCCACACTTCCAGCGAGTTCTCCTGAAATCTTCCATGAACCTGAGCGATAGGGCTTTCTCTCATCAAGGAGCTTTGTCTCATTAGTTTTAATCTCGACAAAACATAAAGAGCTTATAAACCCTCGTGTCTTCATCAACGCATCGATTATTTTACCCGGAGATGACAGATATGCTCCGGTAGTAATCTGTTCAAGCTTTTTGTCGTCAAGTTCTGACATGAACACATAGTTGAGGCCATAGCCAAAGATCCATGGATTGTCTTCAAAAAACCTTTGCCAAACAGCCTCCTTCCCTCTAATACCCAGTTCATTTGCGCGATTTTCTATGAAAGTTGAATCCTTTAGCATACTTTCAAATAAACCTAATTGCTCCCTTCTATAAGCGAGTGCAACTACGTCATGGGAGGTAACATTCGATGAGACTATTTCACTCAATATATCAATGTTACCCACTAGAAACTTCCGTTTTTCATCTCCACTAATAAAAAGATCATCCAGGACATCATCATCAAGTGTCTCCTTAGATGAATCGTCAAGAGTGATGTATCTGGCATCTCTGCCGGGACCTCCCTCAAAAGGCTTATCTATCTCAACAGCTCTCGAAATGTATATTCTATCTTTGCGCTTGCCTTCAAAATAATCTATTGGTTCTGGCATTATAACCTTCCCAATCTGGAGAATAAGAATAATCAAAACGATTTGGATTTGGTGTTATTTCACACCCAAGTTGGCAAACTAACGGATTAGCTTTGCGAAGCACCCTTAGCGCAGCGTAGGGCACCCGCAGCCGGGTCTTGTTTTGTCAATCCTTTATCCCAAAACATCCATCTTAACCGGCTGTCGGGTGGAGCGGTGGTTATGTTTTGAAATAATCTTCCCCCCTCCGAGAATGGTAAAGGGATTTATTAATAAATGAATCTCCAGAATATATTTTAAATAGAAATCTAACTATTAATCTGGCAGTTTAGATTTTGCAATTTTCAAAGGAAAATTGTTTCTTTTACACCACCTTGATATGGGAAGGTTTCCTAAAGTTAAATCTTCCCAATCAGTATCCGGAGGTGGTAATTGAAGTGGCTGAACTCGACCTGCCTTATCAATTGATGTGAAAATCCAAACAGTACGGACTTCCTTTTCATATTCAAATGAAGTACCTTTCTGGTGAAAATCTTGGGGGTAGAATTGTTTAGTTATAAAAGAACCCAAGTTCTTTTCAGTTACAATTCTAGCTTTCGGCTCATCAGAATAGTTGATTTTGTAAGTTACATCGAAAACTTTTAGGTTTCGAATCCAGTGTGGAGCATTTTCAGCGTCATATTTCCAGATTAGCCCTTCTCCTATTTTTCTTATGGCTTTAGTAATAATATTGATGAATTCGGGAAGATCAGTAATAAAGTACCAATGTGATGCTTTTCTACCTGAAGATTTTTTGATCTGAAGGATATTCTCAACTTGACTAAAACAGAAAGCATATGCATTAAAGTTGGGATAAGCCCCAATTAGTTGTATTCCATCATTCTTTATTGTCCAGCTATCATTAAGCCTTACGTGGTCAAAAGGAGTAAACAATCTGTTGTGATCCTTTGCTGACAATTCTTTTCCCGCCCATATTATATTTCCCAAACCCTCATTTGAATCTTGGCGTTTATCATCCTCTATTTTTCGATAATAATTGATAGTGCCAATCCTTATTTTTCCGTAATTCAGAGCTTCGTCTCGGTATTTTTTTTCTATTGTTTTAACAATATACATAGATTATTCTCATATTATTTTTTTCGACTGGACAAAAAACATAACGTTAATTATTTTTTAATTGCGTGATAATAACCTATCCATTTATCCCGCATTCTCCACGCACCGCAGCATCCAAGACACCAGGCCACAGACCAGCGCGCGAAAACGCCCAAACCGGTAAATCAATTTATTAAATTTCAACTATTAAAGGAAAAAAAGAATTAGCTGGGGTTGAAAAACACACTTTTAGAACGCGGGGCACAGCAATGGGGACAAGGTTCCACTTCGGGAAAATACTGCCGGGCTCTGTCCAGCGCATCCAGGTAGCCGGAACTCGGGCCCAGGTAGATATTATTAATGGGAAAATAATCACAGCCCAATTTGTGAACTTGGTGTGTTCCAGTTTTCTGGGCCTTGCCGCTGACGTAATATAAATCCATGATCCTGTTCCTGAACTGATAAAAAAATCCAATAAAATTTGTTTACTTACTCACTTACTTTTTCCTAGACTTTGATCTGGAACACTTTCTCCCAGGTTTCCACCACGCAGGGGTCAAAGTGGCTTCCGGACTGATCGTGAATATAGGTATAGATCTTCTCCTGGGGCCAGGCTTTCCGGTACGGACGCGGTGAGCTCAGTGCGTCCCAGACATCGACCAGGGCAAAGACCCTAGCTGCCAGCGGGATGCGGTCCCCACTGATGCGGTCCGGATAGCCGGTGCCGTCCCACTTTTCGTGATGTCGATAAGGAATGGGCAGGGCCGGCCGCAGAAATTCGATCGGCTCCAGCATCTCACGAGCGTATAGAGGGTGCTTCTGGATCAGGACCCGCTCCTCGTCAGTCAGCGGACCAGGTTTATTAAGGATGCTGTCCGGCACAACCAGCTTGCCAATATCATGCAGCAGGGCTCCCCGCCGGATATGGATCAGCTGATTATCAGGAATATCCACCGCCTGGGCCAACTTCAGGGTCCGCTCCACCACCCGGTGGGTATGTTCCCCGGTGGTTTTATCGCGCAAGTCCAGGGCCCTGACCCAACCCTCCAGGGTCGAGTTATAAGCCAGGTCGAGCATCAAATTTGTCCGTCTTAAGTTCTCCACCAGAGAAGCATTGTCCATGGCGATGGCCGCCTGGGTGCCCAGAGCCCGCAGGAAATCGAACCACTCGTCATCAACCTGGAGCGGCTTGCGGTGGAAAACTTCCAGCACCCCCAGGATCTTGCCTTTGGCAACCAGCGGGATGCCGTAATAGGAGCGGAAGCCTTCCATAGCGAACATCTTGCCCCGGAACAGGGTGGGAGATTCTTGATACAGATCTGGAATTGCCACCAACTCGCGCTTCTGCAGTACGCGCCAAACCAGAGATTCCCGGGCCCGGGTTGCCCCGCCTCGCGGCTTGTAGCGCTGGAATCCCCTGCCCTCGGCATAGGTGGCTTCTAATGTGACCGGATTGACCAAAAATACATCGGCAGCATCTACGTCAAGCTGCGAAACTACTTTTTCAAGAATGATATGCAGGGTCAGGTTGAGATTAAAACTCCCCGAGATCGCCTGGTCAATAGATAGCAGGGCTGACAGGCGCTCCATCCGGCGCTTGGTGAGCTCGTGCTGACCGGCCCGCTTAAATGCGCTGGCCGCCATATCCGCGATCCCATCGATCAGGCGGGATTCCACCTCGCTGAAGGATTTCTCCCGGCCTACCCACAAGGCACCCAGCACTTCATTATGAGCGATCAATGGAAAACCGTGTAAACCTGCAGATTTTAATTCCGGGGGATAATAATTTTGATTCCTCCAGCCTCCGCCGCTGAGCTGATCGACCAAATTCGGATCGGTCAGGATCTTCGCCAGGGGTTGACCCTCTGGCAAGGATTGCCCAGTCTTGCTCCAGAAGAAATTTAATTCAAAGGACCGATCCGGGAGAGAGCCCAGGACCAGAACTGCCTGGTCAACATCCAGCTGCTGGCGCAGTTCCCCGATGATCAACGGTGGCATCTCTTCAGGGGTACGGGCCTTTCTGAGTGCGGCAGCAGCGTCCATTAAGGCGCCCTTATGCCACAGCTCCTGCTGGAAGGAAAAATCAAAAGCAATCCCAACGACACCTTTGGGCGCTTTGCGGGTTGCCTGAAAAGGATAAAAACGCCATTCCCAACGCTGGGTGTCGTTTTCAGTCACAGCACTGGCCGGTTTGCCGTCCAGCGCTATCTGTATATTTTCCAAAATGGCCGGATAATCTGAAAATAATTTAAATAAAGATTTACCGGCAGCCTTTCCAGACGCCAGATCGATATCAAAGGGTAGATCCCCCTCAAGGAATTGGATCACACCTTCCTGGTCGGCGACCCACATCAATACGGGGGCCACACCGGAAGAAAGCGATTCGATCAAGACCGGGTTGGTGGAAAGGATATTCTGCGTCAATGACATCTGCGTTTCTGGTAATTGATTTCCAGCTCCGAATAGTTTATTTTGCATGCATGACGAAAGACGGCTGGTTAATTGGGATCCATTCCGCATTGCATCCGGCTCGGCTTTCTACACGGTTGGAAGTGATCTGCTTGGCGAAATCACTAAAGCTATCAGCCTGGATGGAAAGGATCAGGGCCTTCTGATCGTAATCAAGCGGAAATTCTTCCCCGCAAAATCCCTGGGATAGTGCCCGGGCAGGATCAGACAGCAGAAGATCCCTAAATCTCTTACTGATCACCGCGGCAGAAAGCAGACGGCTCATCTCACAGGACGCTTGGCGTTCCTGGGGTTTTTTTCTTCTGGGTGGGGTAGTATGAGATATGGCTCTCGTTAACATAATACACATCCTTTTTAATTTGCTTAATGGATCGGGTCTAAATCTAGCGCCGATCTTTCAGTTAAGTAGGACTTATCTGGGCTTTCAATTGCCAGGAGCCAGAAAACGCCCAAGACGATCAATAGGTCCCCGGGGCTTAATGCCCAGGTCGTTGGGAACCATTCCGGCACGAGAATGAAGTCTGATAGCCAGGGCAGCCGGGTATTTTCGACGGGGAGCAGTATATTTTTGCTCCTGCCAGGGAGGAACCAGGTCTGCCAGGTTGATAGCGGTGTCTGAGGATAGAGTGCCTGCACAGTTTCTGGGGAAATGGGCATCAAACCCCCGTTGAGGATGATCACCAGCAAATTGAGGATCAAACCAACTCCCAGAATAAGAATGCCAGTCTTGTCCCTGTTCAACCAGATGAAAACCAGCAATAATAGCTGGGAGGCCACCAGGATAACAGGAATCCAGGAGCTGGAAAACCACTCTACCGTAAAGGGTATTTGAAAGATCAGCAGCTGCGGTAGAACTGCGACCAGCACCAGCCAGACCTTCTTTAATTCTGGTACACGATAGGGCTGCCTTTTGATCCGGGACCGGACCAGGCCGCATAACCAGCCGGCGGCAATGCCCAGAACCAGGATCATTTAGAATCCGCCAGGTCCACCACCCACACCGGGAGCTCCAGCGCCTAATACCAGCAGGCTGAGGACTACGAGGGCCATGAGGATTTGAATATGGCGCTTTTCGATCTTTCCGGCTGAAAGGGTCATTTTCTGGAGTAAATTCTGCATTTTTTGCCACCTTTGTAATTTATTATTAGTCAACAGCCACAATTATCAGACCCAGGGGTCTCCCTAAGGGTCTCCTTTTAATGGATTTCAACCATCAATTATGTAAGGTGGAGTAATTTCTATAAGGATGGACCCAAGATCAGGACATCAATTCCTGGTAGAGTGCGTAGGTTTCTTCGGATGGTTCAACGTCAAGATCCTGGCCCAGGGTCTGGCAGCAGCGCTGATACATGCGTTCAACTCCGGATCGGTCCCCCAGCAGCGCATAGGAACGCATGGCCAAACGCCAGGCCGCTTCCTGGTCCGGGACAGCCACCAGCAGCTCTTCAATGGTCTCCAATGCAGACTTATGATTTCCCTTATCAAACTGCTGTTCAGCAAGCAGGAGCATGATCCGTTCATAATCCAGATGCAGCCGGTAGCGGACCGGTTCGGACCAGATCCCCTCCAGGGTTGGAGCGAAGGGATGTTTGTAGAGGTCAGCTGCCTGGCGCAGCATCTGGAATTTGCGGTCTGGATTTGATTCAGCATCTGCCTGATCGAGGATCTTATAAAATTCCTCAACATCGTAGCAATAATCCAAATGGCGGTTGAAATGGTACAGCCGGGTTGCCTGATGGTACAGAATGGTATCCGTCCCCACAGCCCTTCGCAATTTGTACAAGGCGTTTTTGAACTGCTTCTTAAGCTGTTCCGGCTTGCTGTCAGGCCAGAATTCCAGGCAGATCTCATCCCGGCTGGCCCCTTCCGGGTAGCTCAAAAGATAAAAGAACAGCTCCCGGACGGTTTTCTGTTTGGTCCATTCCGGAACTGAAACCAATTCTCCCCGGCTTTTGAGGCTGACCCGCCCCATAGCAGTAATATCCAGAAACGGCTGCTGAGAGCTGTCGACCAGGGGTATGTTAAATGCCAATGCTTCCAATAGTCCTGGCAAGCGGGATCTAAAGTCATTGACAGCCAGGGACAGGTCTTTGGTAAAACGATCATCCGGCCTGTGATCTTTCAGGCAGATTAATAACTCTTCCTGGACAGCAATAGTTGGGACCAGGGGATCGATCGTGCCCAAAGAACGGGTTATTTCCTGGATAGATTCCAACCCAAGGTCTGTTTCAGCATAATCTCCTTGCAGCCAGTTGATCCCGGCCAACTGCATCAGGGTGAGGGAAGTTTCCACAGGCAGGTTATTCTTTGAAAAGATCTCCAGAGCTGCCTGAAACTCCTCCCGGGCCGTATCCAGCTTATCCTCATCCAGCAACAGCTGCCCACTCTCCAGATGATATCTAGCCTTCTCATCTGCCGATGGATACTCCCTGATCTGGTAGTCAACGGTTTCCAGGTATCGTCTGGCAGTAATCAAATCTCCCTTTCTCCTGGCCAGGGCAGCCAGTGAAAGCTGCAAATAGATCTTCAAATAAGAATCACCGATCTCTTCGGCAATGACGAAGGATTGATTGAAATAGTCCTCCGCTCGGGAGAGCACCCCCAGGTCGAGGGCCAGGTCGCCCAGGCTGGCCATGGTAAAGGCGGATTCCCTCAGGTTGCTGGACTGGCGGGCGTATTCAAGGGCCTTGCTGAACCAGCTGAAAGCTTCCAGGTAATCTCCGGTCAGGTGATCCAGCACACCCAGATTATTGCACAGACCGACCAGCCGATTGAGGTTGCCCAGCTCCTTCCAGAACTGATATGCTTGTTGATACAACGTTCGTGCTGCCTGATACTCACCTTTGTTCATTTCCATAAAACCCAGGCCAATCTGCACAATGGCCGCATTCCGTTGATCATTTTGATGGAGATAAGATATCAATGACCGTTCAAGATGTTCTTTGGCTTCATGATTCAAACCCAAACCCTGCTGGTTAAGGCCGATTTCCCTTTCTGCTTCGGCTTCAATGAATTCTTCCTTGACTAAACCTTTAGAAAGCTCGAGGGCACGGAGAGCATCATCCAAACCCGATTGGAAGCTGCCCAGTAAACGATGGCATGTCGCCCGCCGGATGAAGACCAATGCTATAAGCTCCGGATCCTCAATCCTGTTTTGCCCCTCCATAACTCGATTTAACATGCGCAGTCCGGACTCGGCATCTCCGATGAAGCTGGCAATAGATGCCAGATGTAAAACCAATCTTGGATTCTCCTCAAGTAAAGCCGGGGAGAGATCCTCCAGCCAGTTTTTAAACAGGGAGAGCTGTCCGCTGTGCAGCAGGTGCGGGCTTACAGAATCAAGATAATCTACCAACATCTGATCTTCACCCACTAGATTGCAGGCTGCATAGGCTTTTTCATACCAGCCCTGTTCCCGATATATAACAACCATTTTTTGAAGCAGACCATGGGCCTGATCCGGAGATTGTGTTTGAAAATATTGCTGCAGGAAGTCGCGGAAGAGATGATGGTAGCGCAGCCAGGTGCCCCCATTATCAACGGGTTGGATGAATAAATTTTTATGCAGCAGCTGATTGATCAGATCACTCCAGCTGAACTCACCAGTTGGATCTCCCAGCGCCTGCTGGCAAAGTTCCTCATTAAACTCTTCCAGCATTGATGTTCTGAGAAGAAAATCCTGCATTTCGGGGGTTTGCTGGTCAAGCACCTGGCGGGCCAGATAGTCATAGAGGTCGATCCCGGCTGCCTTGGCCGCCCGTCCCTGGTCAGTCAATCCCAGCTGGGTGGTTTCTGCCGTGAGCAGGAGTCCAGTGATCCAGCCTTCGCTCTCGTCCACGATCTGCTTTGTTTCCTGATCGCTGATCGTCTGCTGGTATTTCAGCAGATACAGATCCTTGAGCTCTTCCGGAAGGAAGGCCAGCTCCTCAAAGCTCAATCCCTGCACCTGGGAACGGCCGACCATAAGAGGCAAATCAGGCAAGCTGAGCAGAGAGCGGGTTGCGATCACCAGGTGACAGTTTTCATCCATTTCCTGGATGAAGTGATTGATGAAGTAGTTGATATCCGGACTGGACTCAATTAAATGGAAGTCATCCAGCACAAAAGCAAAGTGCTCCTGCACGTGTTCATACAGATCGTTAATGATGGTCTGGAGGATTTGCTCCGTATTCAGATCGTTCAGCTCCTGATTTTCAAGCAGCGAACGGGATGCCGCTCCAAAGTCAGGGAATTGATTCTGGATTGCGGCGACAAAGTAATTGATGAAACGGGTGGGATCATAGTCAAGCGGATCGAGGGCCAGCCAGCAAACCGGATATTCCACCTGGTGGGCCAGATCAACCAGCAAGGAAGTCTTTCCGTATCCTGCCGGCGCGGCTATGAGTGTCAAACGATAATCCAGCAGGTCACCCAGCATCCCCAGCAGGCGACGCCGGCTCAGAAAGTCATGCTGCTTTCTGGGTTGGATGATTTTTGTCTGCTTGATCGGATACGCCATCAGATGAACCTGGATCCTTCTTTTTGCCCTTCGTGTGGTGCAATTGTTACAGCATTCTGTATTATATATAGAATTACCCCCTAGCGGGATTTTGTTTTTGTCAGGGAGCTGCATTCAAGATGGGAAACGGAAGTCAGATGACCGGGGAAGAGAGACGGGGATAAGAAGACCGGATATTCGCTGCGCTCATGACCGGGGGCAGCTTTTCGACCTCCCCTTCCATCTCACCTTCGACTCCGTTCAGGGTACTCACAGAGATCTGGGGAGATTTACGATACGATTTACGTCTTACATTTTACTCCTCACCCATTACTCAATATCCAGTTAACGACCATGTAAGGCGTGTTTTGTAAGGAAAAAGAACCTTAATATTATGGTAAACTTCAAGGGAGAGATTCCGAAGGAGAACCCTTTATGGCTACATCACGTGCGGAAGAAATGGTCAAGCGGCTGCGGGAAATGCAGGCCGCTACACCGGAGATCGAGGCTTCAGCCGTTGTCTCTGTGGATGGGCTGACAATCGCGTCAGCGCTTCCCTCTGATGTCGAGGAAGACCGGGTCTCGGCCATGTCAGCCGCTATGCTCAGCCTGGGAGAACGCATCGCCACCGAACTCAACCGCGGGGCGCTGGATCAGGTCTATATTCACGGAGATAATGGATATGTGATCCTCTCCTCTATCGGAACAGAAGCCGTACTCACTGCTATGGCCAAAGAAAAAGCCAAACTGGGGCTGGTATTTCTGGAAATGCGCCGAGCCGCAGACGACTTAAGTAAATTTATAGAGTGATGAACAATACACTAAACACTTAGCAACTTCGCGGGGAGGACTGGAAGACCAGGTCCTCCCCTCTCCACTTAATTAAGGGAAATATTCGGTAAACGGGGAAAATCATGAAAACAAAATATATATTCTTAACCGGTGGTGTGCTCAGCTCTGTAGGCAAAGGTGTTACTGCCGCCGCCTTGGGACGCTTATTAAAGGAACGGGGCTACAGCGTTGCTATCCAGAAACTGGATCCGTATATTAATGTCGATCCCGGAACAATGAGCCCTTATCAGCATGGCGAGGTTTTTGTGCTGGACGATGGTGCCGAAACTGACCTCGACCTGGGCCATTACGAACGATTCATCGATACCAGCCTCAATCGGGTCTGCAACGTCACCACTGGCCAGGTTTACGAAGAGGTCATCAGCCGGGAACGGCGAGGGGACTATCTGGGCGGCACCATCCAGGTCATTCCCCATATCACCAACGTCATCAAGGAACGCATACTCCAGGTGCCAGAAACCACCGGGGCAGAGATCGTGCTCTGTGAAGTGGGCGGCACAGTGGGTGACATCGAGTCCCTGCCTTTCCTGGAAGCCCTGCGCCAGATGCGAAGCGATATCGGCCGGAAAAACAGCTTTTATATCCATGTCACCTGGCTGCCCCATATCGGTGCCACCGGCGAACTAAAAACCAAACCCACCCAGCACTCGGTCCGTGAACTGCGCTCGATCGGCATCTCTCCTGATATGATCATCGCCCGCTCGGATTATCCGGTCCAGGAAGAACTGCGTGAGAAGATCGCCTTGTTTTGTGATGTACAAAAGAAGGCCGTGGTACCAATGGAGACCACGGATACGCTCTATAATATTCCGCTTATGCTGGAAGAAGCCGGCGTGGGCGACTATATTTATAAAAAGATCAAACTTCAGGAACGCCAGAAACCGGATTGGACTGCCTGGAAACAGATGGTGGCCAAGATCCGCTGCGAGAAAGAAAAGATCAGGATTGCCGTGGTTGGAAAATATATCGAGCTGCTGGACGCTTATATGAGCGTTCGGGAAGCGCTCTGGCACGCCGGACTGGCAAACGAAGTTGATGTAGACATCACCTGGATCCATTCCACTTCCCTGGAAGGGGATGCTGACCTGAAAGTTCTGGAAGGTTTTGACGGCATCCTGGTTCCAGGCGGCTTTGGAGAGCGGGGTATTGAAGGCAAGATTCTGGCAATCAAATTCGCCCGGGAAAATCAAGTTCCTTTCCTGGGATTATGCCTGGGCATGCAGCTAATGGTGGTCGAGTTGGCGCGGCATCACTTCGGGGAAAACAGCCCCAATTCAACCGAATTCAACCCGGTCACTCCCCACCCGGTGATCGATCTCATGCCAGATCAACGCGACATCACCGACAAGGGCGGCACGATGCGTCTGGGTTTGTATCCCTGCCATCTCCAGCCTGGTTCCCTGGCCGCTGAAGCCTACGGGGTGAAAGTGGTCCAGGAACGCCACCGCCATCGTTTTGAGTTCAGCAATGCCTATCGGGAAGAACTCAACAAGGCCGGAATGGTCTTCTCCGGCCTGTCCCCGGATGAGAGATTGGTGGAGATCGCCGAGATCAAGGACCATCCCTTTATGCTGGGCACCCAATTCCATCCGGAGTTCCTGTCCCGCCCCTACCGGGCTCATCCGCTCTTCGCGGCTTTCATTGAGGCCGCAGTAGTGGAAAACGCCAAGAAATAGGGTTTTCCAACCCTGATTCAAAGAGCCAGACTAAAATCATCACACTGGCCTCGCCAAGCGTCCTTCTCCAAGGACGCTTGTTTTTTATGCTCATATAGAAAGAAACGATGTTAAGGATCCATGTAGATGGGCCTTCACTATAGAGAGGTTCCGGTCCCAAGTAAGAGTAAATTCAAGGCCAGCAGCATTGATAATCAGGGAGTTGAGTCCGCCTGCGATCCAAAAACGCTTTTCTCTACAACTCGATGTAAAAGCGAATAGCCATAAGCAGCTATAATACCAATAATCCCAGCCAGATACCAAACCCATTTTGGGTCATAATTATCCATGATCAAGCCAGCCGCAAGGGGACCGAATAAGCTGGGAATGGTCCAGCTAAAACCATAGAACGCCATATAACGCCCGCGCATATCTTCTGGGGCAAAATGAGCGACCATAGACTGTCCAATCGGGCTGATAAACATCTCACCAATAGTAATGATCGCCATAGCGATATAGAAATACATGCTGGACGAGAAGAATCCGAACATCGCAAAACCAACGGCGTATAAAAAAGTACCCATTGCCATAATTTTCATCGGTTTAAACTTAGATGTCTTGCGGGTGATCATGAATTGAAAGAGAACGACCATCCCGGCGTTCAAGGATAGAAGCCAGCCGTAGCCCTTGGGCGAAAAACCGTGAACATCAACCAGAAAAACAGGAAGGGTGGTACCCATCTGCCTGTAAACCAGTTTCATCAAAATCGCGATGGCGAAAAATGCCATAAAAATCCCGTTTCTGGCGACGAGCCTATATCCGCTCAGCGTTTTCGCCATACTCTCCACAGCCTGCTTATCGCTTTTCTGTGGTTGAGTCTCCGGGATCGCGAAATATATAATTACAGCGGTAATAATACTCAGAATGGCATCAATAAAGAAAAGCAATATATAGGAAATACCCGCTAATAAGCCGCCGATCATGGGACCAATCGTGTGTGCCAAATTATCAGATACATGCAGGAGGCCATAGCCATCGGCACGCTGTTTTTCGGGAAGCAGATCGGCCACCATAGACTGTTGAGCTGGTCCGCCTATATTTGAAAGCAGCCCGACAAAGAATACTGCTATAAAGAAAATTGTTAACTCTCCAATAAACGCCATCATCAGGCTGCTTCCTGCTGAAAAAACCAAGCCGTAGATCATCAACGAACGACGTCCAATTTTATCTGTCAGGGCACCACTTATGAAACTGCCTATGATCCTGGAAATAGATAGAATGGCGAATAAGACGCCTACTTCCGTCATCCCGACTTTGAATTTTTGAGTGACGTAGAGGGCAAAAAAAGGAAAGAGCAGCGCCCCTCCCAGACTATCGATAAAAACCGTGCCAGTCAATGTCCAAAAAGTGCGTGGGTACTCATCAATAATCAATTTTGCTTTTGAAAACATATAAACTCCCAGAAATTGCACAAAACCACTGACAAAGGATTAGTATACTAGAGAAATTTCCAAAAATCCTTCGGCATTATCAGCCAGAGTATTCATGCAATTTTGTTGGTTTGATATTGGAGAATATACCAATTGAAGTATTAGATCTCTCCTTTGGTATTTATTAAACGCGCCTGATAGGCTACAATAGGCGCGGTATTAACAATTAGGAATTGGAGAAAACATGTACACAAATATTGATAAGATCACCGGACGTCAGGTCCTGGATTCCCGCGGCAACCCCACCGTGGAAGTGGATGTGCAGCTTATGGATGGCAGCCTGGGCCGGGCGATCGTGCCCTCCGGCGCTTCCACCGGCGTCCATGAAGCTCTGGAACTGCGCGACGGCGACAAGAAAATATTCCTCGGCAAAAGCGTTTATAACGCGGTCGACAATGTTAATGGCAAGATCTTTGATGCGCTGGTTGGCGAAGACGCCACCCGCCAGATATCGATTGATGGCATCCTGCTGGAACTTGATGGAACTCACAACAAAGCCAAATTGGGCGCTAATGCCATTTTGGGCACCAGCCTGGCAGTTGCCAAAGCGGCCGCCATTTCCCTGGAACTGCCCCTATACCAGTATATCGGCGGCATTTACGCCCATCTACTGCCCTCCCCGATGATGAATATTCTCAACGGTGGCGCGCACACCGATTGGCAGTCCACGGATGCCCAGGAATTCATGGTCATGCCCCTGGGCGCTCCGACCTATTCCGAAGGCCTGCGCTGGGGAACAGAAATCTATCACACCCTCAAAACAGTCCTGAAATCCCACGGGTACGCAACCCTAGTGGGCGACGAGGGCGGATATGCCCCAGCCCTGGGATCCAACGCTGAAGCAGTTGAGATCATCCTGGAAGCGGTTGAAAAAGCTGGCTACAAACCTGGCGAGGACATCGCGATTGCTCTCGATCCAGCAGCCTCCGAATTCTATGAAGAGGAAACCGGACTGTACAACCTGCGCACCGAAGGTAAAAAACTTACCAGCGCTGAAATGGTAGCTTTCTGGAAAGACTGGGTAGATAAATACCCCATTGTGTCCATTGAAGACGGCCTGGCCCAGGACGACTGGGACGGCTGGAAGATGATGGTAGAAGAAATGGGCGACAAGATCCAGATCGTGGGCGACGACCTTTTGGTCACCAACCCCGAACGGGTTCGCAAAGGTATCAAAGAAAAAGCGGCCAACTCCCTGCTGGTAAAAGTCAATCAGATCGGCACTCTGACCGAAACCATCGAGTCTGTGGAAGCCTGCCATCGTGCCGGCTGGACCGCAGTCACCTCCCACCGCTCCGGCGAGACCGAGGACAGCACCATCGCCGACCTGGCAGTAGCGCTGAATACTGGCCAGATCAAGACCGGCGCCCCCGCCCGCTCCGACCGGGTAGCCAAATACAACCAGCTCTTGCGCATTGAAGAGAGCCTGGGCGACATGGCAGAATATGCCGGATGGAAACCGTTTAAGAAATAAAACAGGATGCGTGATCCTTTAGATAATAAAAAGGGATTGAGTCCTATCTACGGACTCAATCCCTTTTCGTTTTAAGAACAGATACAGTTTCCTTTGAGGAAACCGTATCCTGGTTAGTTTTTATAATTGGTCGATCAAATCCTCGTCCGACATCTCTTCCAGCGGGATGGTCGGTTCATCTGCCAGATCATCCTCCCAATCCTCTTCCACTTCCTGGATATCCACTGAACGGGTGGCTTCTGTAAAAGTCAGGTCTTCAATTCGTTTACCCGGTTCGGGTGTGCCGCAATATGGGCATAAACTCCAGGGTAACTTCATCAAGCGGTTGCAGGAATGGCAGGGTTTCATGAGCTTGGTATAACAGTTGGGACAAACGATCCAGTCTTCGTGAGTATGGCGGCCGCAGCCCGGGCAGGCTGAACGCTCCTCTATGGCTTGTAAGAGGGCTTCTTCCTCAAGCATATGCTGGTATTCGTCTTCCAGCGTCCGGGACGGACGCAGGATCAGATAAACCACAATACCAGGTAAGAACAGAACCGCAACAACCAGCACAGCCAGGATGCGCACCAGGGGATCTTTAACTCGAGTCTTGACGTCCCGGTAGGTCCAGACCATCAAACTTAACCACAAAGCAGCCAGAAAAGCACCGCCAAAAGCAGCTGCAATTAGTAAAAAATTATTCAGGGATGAAGGATCAAAACTCATAAACCGTCTCCTCGGTTGGATTATACCCTTTTTCAGCAGAGATTAAAACGTCAACCTCTTGTTCGCAAAAGGCCTATCATATATAAAGAATAAAGCGACGGAAGACTGCGGACGGAGGACCGAGTACAACTATGTTGCTCCCGCTCCCGTCCCCGGGAGTGGACTATCCGGGATTCAGGATGTTCAGATAACTAAGGCAAAGTAGTTCGCCCGGGGACGGGCGAACGAGCATTTTGATCGAAGGGGGAGCGCCAGGACGCCCAGTTATCCAGTGAGGGGGAATAGAGATGATAAAAGAAGGGAATAATTCAAAATATGGAATCAAGGATCTTGAACTGACTGAACGGCCCAGGGAAAGGCTGGCGAAAATGGGCGCGGGTGTGTTAAGCACAGCCGAACTGCTGGCAATCCTGCTGCGAGTAGGTGTGGAGGGAGAAAACGCGATCCAGGTTGGGCAGCGGCTGCTGGGTGATTTTAACGGCCTGGCCGGACTACAGAAGGCCACCTTCACCGAGATCAAAGCCCAGCACGGCATCGGGGAAGCCAAAGCAGCTGTCATCAAAGCCGCCATTGATCTGGGCCGGCGCCTGGCTTCCCAGACCACCAAGGACAAGCCAATCGTTCACAGCCCCGAAGATGCCGCCGACCTGGTCCAGTATGAAATGAGCGCTCTGGACCAGGAACAGCTGCGCGTGATCACACTCAACACCCGCAATCATGTCCTGGGTGTGAAAACCATCTACCAGGGATCTTTGAATTCCTCCCAGGTGCGGGTGGGAGAATTATTCAGGCCCGCCATCCGGGAAAACGCAGCAGCGATCATCATCATCCACAATCACCCCAGCGGAGATCCGTCCCCCAGCCCGGATGATGTGGCCATCACCAAGGCCATAATCAGCGCCGGGAAGCTGCTCGATATCCAGGTGTTGGACCGTGCGCCGTGAAGTTTTACGCAGTAATGCCCCGAAAGGGAACAGGCTCCTACTAAGCCTGAGTCTGACTAGGCAGGCTATGGATGATATGCCCTCCATGGTCTGAAGCCCTAGGAACAAGCGGGAACAGACAGTACTCCACTCTGATCTCTGACCGCAAGACTGAATATGAGTATGACGAACGAAAGTGAACCCTTGGTAGAACCGCCTAAAGACTTCTGGACTTTACCCGAAATGGTGGAGACATGGGTAGAGAAACAGCTCGACTGATGGTTTGGTCTAGCCAAAAGTGTAGCCCTGAAGTTGAGGGGCACGGCCTGTCAAGTAGGAAAGGTCAGGCTGGAGCTGTTGGTCCTACAGGGATGTAGGATGTAGGCGAATAGAGGGCGTCTAACCTCATATGTTGACAACTGCGTAGAGAACACGGGAAAGTTGGTTGGTTATCCTTCGGGATTCGGCTGGCATGAAGCTCATATACCAATCAGCTGTCGGAGCCGTCATAGTAGTCTGAGTTAGGGAAAGCCTAACACATGGCGAAGGACGGCAGGTTTCAAGTCTTCCAAGCAAAATAGGAGGTTCAAATGTGTATGCCGATGGAAATGAATGAGTATCGGATGAAGGTCTCTGAAATGCAGCGGAAGCTGGCAAACAAAGCGATGAAAGAACCTGAACATCGGTTCACCAATCTCTTTGACCTTCTCACTTGGGAACCGCTTTTAGAATGGGCTTTTGATAAGCTAATGACTAATCGTGGATCCCGAACAGCTGGTATTGATGGAATGGATAAGAGAACAGCTATCGGAAACAGGGAACAAATCCTCTGTGACCTTAGAATAGCCCTTAAATCCGGTACATACCAGCATCAGCCGGTTCGACGGGTGTACATACCAAAAGGAAATGGAAAACAACGTCCTCTAGGTATCCCTACACTCATAGATCGGTTGGTACAGATGATGGTAAAAGCCATTCTCGAACCAATATTCGAGAGTGACTTTCTTCCATGTAGTCATGGGTTCAGACCCGGACTGAGTTGTCACACAGCGATTTCCTACTTACATTTGATGACGGCTCCACGCCAGAAGAAAATGTATTGGGTTATTGAGGGTGACATCACCGGATGCTTTGACCACATTCAGCACAAAACCCTAATGCGTCTTCTCAAACGGCGTGTTCAGGATAAAAAGCTGACAGGGGTCATATGGCAAATGCTACAAGCCGGAATCATGGAAGGTGAATTGTTCAAAAAGACCAAGGAAGGTACGCCACAGGGCGGTATAGTATCACCCCTATTGGCGAATATCTACCTCCACGAATTAGATCGTTGGTTTCAGACCAATTACATTGGACTGAATTACAACGAGAAGAACAAGCGTAGAAGAAGAAAAGAAGGTAACGCCTTCTATATTCGATATGCCGATGACTTCGTGGTGGCTTGGAATGGAAGCAAAGAAAAGGCCGAGCAATTAAAAGCCAATCTAAGTGCTTTCTTGATGAACGACCTTCATCTGGAACTGTCTCAGGAGAAAACCCACATTACGCACGTAACGGATGGATATGACTTTCTTGGCTTTACCGTTAAAAGGGTCATAGACCACGATCGTGGCTACAATGAACTGGTCTTCTATCCAAGCAAGAAAAGCGTATTGAAATTGAAGCGCAAAATCAAAGACATGACCTGCAGGGGTAGAACCCTTGCTAGTGTTCGTGACAAGATAGAAGCGCTCAATCTCCTGCTCAAAGGATGGTCTAACTATTATCGCCACTCCTGTGCAAGCCGTACTTTCAGCTATGTTGGACACTATGCTTTCAAGCGCATGGAATTATGGTTGCGCAAGAAAACAGGCTTGAAGGTTCGGCGTGTCTACAGAAAGTATTACCGTAGGCATAATGGGTCTCTTACATGGGTGGACAATGGCAAAGCCCTGTATCATCCGGGCGTCCATAATCGAATACGCTACAAGAGGTATCGACACCGTCCAAACCCATTTCTAGACACACAGAAAACACCAGAAATACCCTACCATTTTTCTCCCTATCCGGGAAAACGAAAATGGCAAGGACATCATGTCTATGGCGAAAAATGGACTGCCATCCGTGAGGAAGTCTTAAAAAGGGATGCGCAACGGTGCAGAATATGTGGAGGTTTTGATCGGGTCGAGGTTCACCACCAAAAGAAACACAAACCAAACCGAAACCACGAACTGGATAACCTCATCACTCTTTGCTCAGCTTGCCACCGCGAACTGCGGAACCCTGAAAGTGATATTCATCGAAAACTTTACCAGATTTTAACTTGAAACTGGAGAGCCGGATGAGGTGAAAGTCTCACGTCCGGTTCGGAGAGAGGGATGGGGAAACACGTCTATCGCAAGATAGGAAAGTGCGCCCTGTCCCTACTCTACACCTGATCATCGGCCAGGGCAGGTTTATATCTCTAAACAGGAGAGGTTTGGGTTTTTCAGACGATTAGAGTGTAGGGTGGATGTATTGAATAATGACAAACCGGATTGACACGGCAATATCAGATATGTATAATTATCGCACATATAGTATACACATATATCATGCACATTATACATATAAGGAGGTTTGCCGTGGAGAAGGTAAAGGAAAGCACACGGCGTTTGAACATCGTGGTCAGCGAACCGCTTCATGACCAGCTGACCGAGATGATTGCAAAACATGAGGAAACAAAATCGGATTTTGTGCGCCTGGCCATAGAGCGCGAGATTGAGCGCAGAAAAGTAGAGGACCTAAAAATAGCTGCAGCTGAGCTTGCTGTTCTCTACGAAACAGATGAGGAGCTCTTGGCCTTTTCCAGCCTGGAAGGAGAAGAATTCTTATGAAACGAGGAGAAGTTTGGCAGGTCAACCTGGATCCAACTATTGGGGCAGAAATACAGAAAATACGCCCCTGTGTGATAGTAAATCAGAATGCTTTGGCCAGGCTTCCACTTAAGATCATCATTCCTCTTACTAGCTGGGATGAGAGATTTACAAACGCTCCCTGGCATGTCAGAATAAATCCCACCCAGCAAAATGGCCTGAAAATTGAATCCTCGGCAGATACATTCCAGGTCCGATCCATTTCAGAAAAAAGATTGGTCAAGCAGATTGGCACCCTAGTCCCTGATGTACTGGTGAAAATCAATAAAGCTCTATCCATCTCACTTGCCCTGGATTAGAAAACATACTATACAACATAATCTCCGCAAGAACCCCAATTTCTTGCGGAGATTTTTTATTAAAAGTGAATACCGGTAGCTTATGATTATCCATCGCCCTCTTGATCTATCTCATCGAGGACAAGGGACATCGGGTTTATATCTCTAAACAGGAGAGGTTTGGGTTTTTCAGGCGATTAGAGTGTAGGGCGAATGTAAAAGGAGCCAAACTCACCGCTGGCTTCCTGCAGACCGGTTTTTACTTCTCGCACGGATGAGGAGTTTGAGCCTCGCTGCAATGCCCGAACCAGATCCTTTATGACTTCCAATTCCCCCTCGGCAACCACTTCAACTGAGTCATCCCGACGGTTGCGAGCCCAGCCTACCAATCCCAGCTCGACAGCTTTATTCAACACATAATAACGGAAGCCAACTCCCTGGACCCGGCCATAGATCCGGGCATGGAGGCGCTGTTGATCAGAGGGTGTCATTTTCGTCCCATTCCCCTTCATCTTTGTCTTGTCTGGTTTTATAGATGATGAAACCAGCTAATCCCAGGATCAGTATTACCAATAACCCGGCCAGCAGATAAATATAAAGTTTAAGCGTTCCCTGAGCATAGGTGTCCCGCTGCCAATTTTGATCCAGATCCTGCAATGAGATACCTAAAGCCATCTCCACACCGCGCTCACAGCTGACGCCCTGATCATAGGCATAGATCAATGACTGTAATCCAGGCAGTCCATATTCCTGTTGGATATATTCCACCAGAGCATCTGACTGGGCATAAGCCAGCCTGGCCAGCTCAGGATCAGCCGGGAAAGCCTGGCAGAGGTGTAAATAAGGGATCAAATCCCGTCCTTCATAGGCTCGTTCCAGAATCAGTTTATATTCCGGCAGGCTGTAGATCTCCACCTGAGAGGCAAAACCTTCATTAAGCCAGGCCGGTAAATAAGAGAATTCAGCACCCATAAAACGATAGAGCAAGATATGGGCAACCTCATGTGGGATCAAACGCTGGATTTCAAGCGGCTGGTCCATCGCAGGAGGCAATGAGACCACCACCGAACCCCGGGCAGGATCTGCATAGCCGCTGACCCAGGTCTGTCCTATTGTGGTCAGGGAAGTTTGGAGTTCTTCAGCCGAGCTGTAAATAAAGATCACAATTGGCTGGGAATCAGGGGGCTGTTCGAGCATTTCCAGGGTTTTAGTCTTGCCGGACAAAGCGGCATCAAGCACTTCCTGGGCCAGGGTGATCTCCCCTTCATACCAGTAGATCTTGAATGGCTCTTCAATTAATTCCTGCCACTTATAACGATTATCCAGATAGGTAAATTCGTAGTCTGGTGATTCTACGATCTCGCCACTGGTGAGAATGAACTGATAGTCATAGCTGATGCTGGAGAAAGCCGGCAATGGCCGTTCTGAGACGGCATAAACAAAATTCCCTTCCCCGTCTGCAGGAATGGAAACCGCGCCAACAAAAGTTGGCAGGCCCGGAGCATGGATAGAAAGGGTAATGCTCTCGATCGGCTGGTCGCTTTCATAATTGATCTGGAATATGATCTCTTCTCCAAAGCTGTACTCAACTGATTGATCTACAACCTCAACCAGCCCTTCGGCTCGGGCAGAATTGATGGCAGAAACAGAAGCAAAGGAAACTATGATTAACAGGAAAGGGATAAGCTTTTTCATAAATATTCTTCTAAGACCTGTAGATAATATAGGGGTCGAAGATCACTCCAGCCAGAGGTCATCATCAATATCAAGATTCTCCAGGCCGATATCATCTCCATCAAAACCATCGTCATAACCATCTTGTTGATAATCATAATCATCCATAATGATCTCATCGTCGGAGGATGGCAAATCGAACATGGCCAGGTTGATCCCCTCATCAAGGAAATCCAAACGTTCCAGGGCCTGCTGGATCAGCTCCTCTTCATCTGGATTGACCTCATCATCCAGCAGCCCGTGAATGGCAGGTCCGGCATCTTCGCCTCCGATCTGTGACAGCGCCCAAATGGCTGCCTCGCGGATTTCCGGGAGGTCATGCAGCAGATCGATGATGATCGGAACGGCATCCTCCATGGTCAGCTCCCCGCAAGCACGTACTGCTTCAAGGCGCACTTTCGGTGAAGTATGCTGGAGTTTCTCGAAAACCAGTTCGCTGTACTCATGATCAAATGAACGGCCCATAGCAAATAAAGCACTGGCCACCCATTCGTCCAATTCACTCTGATAAGCATTGAGAATATGTTCCCTGACCTCTTCCCGAGAGGAATAGCTGACAGCCTCCAGAGCCCTGCGTTGGATTTCCAGGGGATTGTCTTTTTCCAGGACCTCGAAAAGATGGTCCTCAATATCTTTCTTTATTTTTTTACTGATCTTGTCCAGTTCGCCCCGGTATACATATTTACCCAGGACTGAGGCTGTGACAGCTCGCAGGGAAACAGACTCTCCTTCCTTTAATACAGATAGAAAAAAGGGAATCAGATCATCAGTGTCAAAGACCTCGATCGCTCTGATGGCGAAAAACCGCACCTGTTCATCCTCATCTTTCAAAGCCAATCGAAAGATCGGTTCAAAAGACAAAAGATGATTTGTATCGGTCAGTTCCTCTAGGTCTTCCAACAAAGCCCTGCGCCGGTCGAGCTTGATCTCGGTCCAGATATTCTGCACATCAGCCAGGTCGACCGGAGATATATCTGACAGCTGGTACAGGTTAAGAGGATCCAGAATCTGCTCCGCGTCCAGCAGAGCGGTCAGCACCTCGCTAAAGGGCAATTCTTCAAGAGGGGAAAGTATCTGGTCGTCCATTTATGGTAATTGTACCGGTGAAGTGAAATCCAGGATATTAAAATATATTAACAATAGGATCACCGCGAAAAATCCCACCATATTGACCACATTCTGAATTTTCTGGGATATACGCCGACCTGTGATCAATTCAGGCAACACAAACAGGATCCGCCCACCATCGAGTGCTGGAATAGGCAGCAAATTCAAAATACCAAGAGATATAGTGATCGAGACCAGGAAAAGCAGCACATTGATAATCGGGGGTGTATTTGGCAGGAGCTCGCCCTCTTTGGCGCCAGTGAAGATATCATACATGCCCTTATACCCGACTGGACGGCCGGAAGGGCCCGCCGAACCACGGATCAGCTCTCCGGGCAGTTTCAGTACTGCCAGGCTGTGCTGTCCTGTGGCAACCGCCGCTTTGGGCAAAGCCTGAATCCAGTTGATCTCCCGTACAGGGCTGGACATCAAGATGCCAATTGCGCCTTCATTTTCTGGTGGATTCTCCCTGGGAACCAGTTCGACCTCGGAGGTCGTACCATCCCGGTCGACTAAAACTGTGATCTCCTGCCCGAGGTTATCATAGATCTCGCCTCGCAAGGCATCGTAGCTGTCAGAGTCTACACCATTGATGCTGAGAATTGTATCCCCAACCATCAAACCTGCTTCTGAAGCAGGTGAATTGTCAACTACTTCACCGATCTGGACCACACTGCCATCTGGTATGCCCAACTGGCTGATGATCACCGCGTAGATGATCACAGCTGCCAGCAGGTTCATCAATGGGCCGGCGATATAAACGCCAATCCGAACCAGGGGTTTGGCGGCCGCCAGGCCGCCTTCAACTTCAGGCTGGGATTCACCACGTGGTTTTACAAATCCGCCCAGTGGAATCCAGTTCAGTGTGTACTCAGTACCACGAAAGGTGAATAGTTTAGCAATCCGGGGAGGAAACCCAAATCCAAATTCCTCCACTTCCACGCCAAACAGTCTGCAGGCGGCAAAATGCCCCACCTCATGGAGGATGATCATTGAAGCAAGAACCGCAATAAATTGAAGCAAGTTTACAATCATAGTCAAATCCAATTTTTTATCAAAACCTGTAATAGTTATTATTTTGAAGTATCAAATTATACACCAGTGATTTCTGGTTCGAGAAGGTGGGCAGGCCCTCCAGGGGTGCATGTTAATATCGATTTTACATTCACGAAGGCACCTAATTTACGTTTTACAGCTTGGGATGCCTCTGCCGGGCAGATCAAATGCAAATTTGGGCCAGCGTCAATGGTAAAACATACCGGCAGGCCTTCCGAACGCCAGCTTTGCACTGCGGCGATGATCTCCAATGTGGCAGGCTGCCAGTAATACAGGGGCGGGGCGGAGGTCATCATGACACTGTGCATCATGTTGGAATCCAGCTCCAAGATCTCGGCAAAAACCTGGAAATTCTTTTCCAGCAGGGCTTTGCGGCAGATATCAAGGCGGCGTTTGGTGTCTGCCACTCTGACTTTCTGAAACGGACTGCTATCAGCTATCCGGTGTCCCTGGCTAGAACCGGTCTTTTTATGTTCTTGGCTGACCAGAACGATGAAATCCACCAGATCCCAGTGCTCCGGAGGGGCGATGGTTTCAGCAAAGGAAGTGTCGTGATCAGTACCAGCTTGCCATTCCACAAAGCCTCCCGGTATAGAGCGGCTGGCGGATCCTGACCCTGTGCGGGCCAGCTGTGATAGTTCCTTTTCCGATAGGCATAAACCGAGGGCGGTAACCGATGCCAGGGTCAGTGCTGCAAAAGCTGAAGCGGAGGAAGCGATTCCGGTACCGGTAGGGAAATTATTTTCGCTCAACACCTGGGCTCTGGTATTTATTTCCCCCAGCTCGCGGACTCTGTCCAGGAGGGAGCTGACCCGGTCCAACGCCTCAGTCCCAATAGCTTCACCATTGAGTACCAGTTGGTCCTGATCCAGATCCGTATCGAAACTAACCGTGGTCTGGGTCTCAAGACCCTCCAGGTTCATCGACAGCGATCCATTGGCAGGTATTCGCAGCTCATGGTTCTGGTTGCCCCAATACTTTATAAAGGCGATATTTGGATGCGCGGCGGCTTTGGCAGTTGATTTCATAATATTTTATTTTGCTGGCAGGTTAATAGTTGGGAAAAGACAGTAAGATGCTGCACTCCAGGAACGGGTGAAGTACAGCGGGGAAGTACCACTGAGTCGTAGATGTCCAGCAAATCCTTCCAGAAAACGCTGCAAGAGTTCATTATGAGTCGGGAAGGGAAGTACTTGACATAAATCGTTGATAAAAAGGGCCTGATTGGACTGCACGATCAACCTATTTTCGACACTGTATGATAGGCCGGCAAGCCCGACAGAGTTCAGGGGCTGATATGCCTGATCCAGCTCCGCAAGGATCAAGCCGATCTCATTCAAAACAGCATGGTCCAGCATCAATACCCTATGCCAGGACAAATTCCTGTCTGAAAGGATGGTCAGGAACTGCTGGGATGGTTGACTGCTTTCCTCTAACCAGAAGGCACCCCGCAAGTTCAAGTCCCGGTCAATGCCGTCCTCTGCCTGAGAAGGGAAGATCGGGAAAAACATCGCCCCTGCCCCGCCGTCAGTTGAGCGCTGCAGCCAAACGCCTTCCAGAAGAGGGTTAAGGGTTTCCAGGTTATCCGCCAGAATGATCAGGGTGAAGGGATCTAGAGGAGCGGGATCAGCTGACTCTTCCTGAATCAAAACCGGAGCGTTGGTTTTCTGGAAATCTCTAGTATCTGGGAGGTCCTCAACAAAAACAGCCTGACTGGCCCTGATTCCCAGAAACAGGAACAGGCCAAAACACACAAAAAAGATCACCAGCAGCAGTTTTGATTTCATATTTAGCAATTTTCAAGCAAAAAACCCGGCTAAAAAACATTTTTCTGCCAGTTCATAAATTTTTCGCTCTCTGCTTTGAATCATACCACCAGATGAGGGGGAATCCCTCATCCTGAAGATAACAAAATGGTTAACCAAAAATGATATCGTCTATCTAAAATAAAATTCTTTCAATGGTGAAAAATACCTACTTGACAAAGCCCTTAGTCTAGTTTATTATGTAATCATGTTTAGTTTATAAACATGTCTAACTTAGTAAATGGAGAAAATATGATTGACCAACTAACAGAAAAAACCAAAGAATTAAAAAAGCAATATGCCCGCACTTTTCATAATGACGGACTTCTGGATTTTTTCGTCGGCTGGGCGCTGGTATCAGCCGGGATCTATCTGCTAACCAGTTCAATGATTTTCTCTTTTGCGGGCTGGATGCCGTTCATCCTGATCGCTCCCCTTAAACGACGGTTTGTGATCCCGCGTTTTGGTTATGCCAAATTCTCAATACCGGCTACCATACCCCGCCCCATCCTCCTTGGAGCAGGCGCTGTGATCCTGATCGGCTCATTGCTCGTGTCTGTTCTTGGGAGCCAGGGATTCAGGGTTCCTGTTATCGTCGGATTACTTGGCCTGGCCTTGCTCTTTTTACTTGATAAAGGTTTTAATCGGGCTACCGTTTACGCTATCTTCCTTCCGCTATTCTTTATCGTCGGTCTTGGTTTGAACGTACTCACTCCTGCACTCATCATGCTGATGGGTGGCGTGCTGATGGCCCTTGGCGTTTACCTCTTCGTGAAATTCCTCCAGAAATATCCCCTCGAGGAAGAGGATGGTCTCTCATGAAAGAAGGTCAACCGCTCGACCCCCGTGAGATCTCAGACCTGGATCGAGTAATTCACTCCCCCACCCGCCTCAAGATCATGATGGTGCTGATGAGCGTGGAAGAAGCGGATTTTACTTTCATCTCCCGGGCTGCTGACCTTACCCGCGGCAACCTGTCTGCCAATTTGTCCAAACTAAAAGAATCAGGTTATATCAAGATTGAAAAAAAATTCATCGAACGGGTGCCCAAAACCATTGCCAGCATCACTCCCGTTGGTAAAAAAGCGCTAGAAGAATACGGCAGCATCCTGGGACCGATTTTGGATCAGCTCAGGGAATGACCACAAATTCATGAAAGCGAAAAAAGGGTTGGCTCACTCGTTACGAAAGTCGGCCCATTTTTTATTGGAGCTCTCTTCCAGCTGCGAATATTTATATTTTGAAAATGCATCTATCATAGTAAAAATTGGTTTATGATAATAGATAGGTTTATCCCCTGAATAACACCTGGGCAGCGAAGGAGTTAGTTGATGTTAAAACAACCAGACCGAATTGTCATATACCCCCAGAGAGATAGCAGTCCGGATTATCTGCTGTGTTGGATCCCACCAGGAAATTTCACAGACGTATCAGGCGGCAGCCCTGAAACTTTATCGGAACTGCAAGAATTTTATCCTACAGGGATCGAAACTGAGTTCAGCCTGGATGGATTTGATGAGATTGGCATTTCCCTGGCTTATGATCTCAAGGCGCTGCGAGAGGCTTTTTTATTCCTCAGTAATTCCGGAGTATTTGCAGAAGTCAATTTTATTGACATAAAACGGCTGCAGGACTACGTTGATCATAAAGAAGATCAAAATATCAAAGATCTGACAGATAAGTTCTCCAAGGGAGAAATCACATTGGATGATCTCAAAAGCGATCCAATCCTGAAGAGATTATTGGATGAGCCAAAAACTAAGGGGCATGAAGACCCCGGTGAGGCTTTCCAAAAACTATCTGGCCAATTAGATAATTCTGACTAATATCTTCTGGAGAGGAAATTATGCCAGTAAATTCGAATGGAAAACTGATCATATATTGTTTGAATGTTGGACAGGGAGATACGACGATCATCATCACACCTAAGAACAGGGTGATCATCATCGATGCGGTAAAAGCAAAAAAAGTGGTCAATTTCCTGGAACAAATCGGTTTTGATGATCAACAAACCATAGACCATTTAATAATCTCCCACCCACATACTGATCATTATCGTGCAGTGGCCCCGTTGATCAATAAATACGGAACGGAAGAGATCACATTCAGTTCTCTTAGGCGATATACCAAGAATATCCCCGGTTATGTGGGAATTATCAACACCGCTGCTGAAAAGATGATCCCAATGAATTTCCTATCCGGCTACAATCAAGTGCACCCGGATAATTCTCCATTTCTGGACCCAAAAACTGTCCGGCTGGAGCTATTAGGCCCCTCAAACCAGTTTATCGAAGACCTGCACGCTTCGGGAACTTTGGAGATCAACCATTATTCGATCATCGCTCGTTTAGTGTGGGGAAAATTCCGGATGGTGATTGCCGGAGATGCCCAGATGGAAAATTGGGCCCACTTTGACAGAGAGAAAATGCTGGAAGAAACCTGCACTGTCTTGAGATCAGCTCATCATGGAAGCGCAAATGGGACCCAGTTTGAGAGGATTGATAGATTAAAACCCAGAGTAGTGATCGTCTCATCAGATCCCAATGGAAAGGACCATCTGCCCGACCTGATCGGTTGTGCCACAATGCTTCGCTACCATAAAAAGAGTTCGGATCCGATTGTCGCTTTGACGCATTCCACCGGAACAATCAAGATCGAGGTGAATGATAAAGGCAGCCGGAAAGTCTTCTCGTATGGTGAAATGGCCAAAGCCAATATCGATATCAATCAATTCACAGAGCTGAAACGCAGCACTGATCCTACAAAATGGAAAAAACTGTCGTTGGAAAAAATGCCATCCTGATCTCATCAGGTTAACATCCACATACTTTAATCGTTAACCTCTTCCAGTTTTACCCCACCAGAAATCTCATAAATAGATTTTCTAGGTAGGGTATTGTGATATTTCTTTCCTCAATAATGAAAGTAGATCCCTTAAGTTTGAACCAAAATCAATATTCATTCAAGGAGTTAACGATGAATAAATTTCTCCGGTCGTCATATATCTATTCACCATCTCAATAGTACTGCTGAGGAGTTTTATGGGTACCACTACAGTCTACAATGAAACACCGCTCGAGGAATTCGAGCGGTGTTTTTTATTTATTCTAAATCAAGTGCAAAATTTACAATCAAACCCCTCTACTTAACATAAACACTGATCAATCCCAGCAGCACACCGAGCGGAAAACCCAGGATCGATAGAACCAGGTAAGGTGTGGCCTCATCTCGCATTTCCCAGATCCCTTTGATCTTGGGCAGGACTTCGCGGATCCATTGGGATTCGTCTAAAACCTTAATGTGGAAGTTCCACCAGTTATATTCAATACGTTCCAAAACAGCTTTCATGAGCTTTACTCCGTTTATTTTGAAGTGGAGATCTTTTTGATCTTCCCGTTTTCGTCCGCTACAGCCCGTACAATCCGGTTGATCTTCTTCCCACCCGGTCCTGAAACTGATTTGGAATAAACCAGCAGTGTATCCGAGGAGGAATCTCCCTTGCGGGGAGTGATTTTCGGCTTGACACCCTTCAGGTCGGGGTGTTTTCGATAAACTTCTTGCGAGATATGGTCGATCAATTTCGCTTTCAAGGTTGCTGCTCCTTTCGGGATCAATCTCCGAATGAAATATCGGCATAAGCCCGGCGGCGCATAAAGGCCGGCACATCCAGGGGATCGCGGCCCATATCAAATCGTTCGGCTAATTCCTCTTCCCCATCAGCTTCCTGCTTGACTACTTTGCGCTGGATCGGAGCAGGGATATCCCTGTCCTGGCGGGTAAAGGTAGAGAAAACATCTTCAAAGGTCGTGGCACCCAATCCGGTGACGATCAGGTTGACCTGCACCTGGCCTTGAGAGTGGCTATTCTGGGTGGTACCAAAGATCAGCTCGGCATCCGGAGGAATCTGCTCCTGCAGATAGTTCAAAGCGTGACTGATATCCATCAAGGTCAGGTCAGTGCCGGATGTGAAGTTCACAATCAAACCCGAAGCATTGGAAAGTGAAATATCTTCCAACAGCGGGTGATAGAGAGCCTGTTTGACAGCGTTGAGGGCTTTGTCCTGGCCAGCTGCCTGGCCAATGCTCATCAGGGCTCCGCCGCCCAGCTTCATGACTCGCTCAATGTGGGCAAAATCAACATTGATCACACCAGGCATTGTGATCAGTTCAGTGATGGACTGCACCGCCTGGCGTAAAACATCATCTGCCAAATGGAACGCTTCTGACAGCGTGGCTTTTTCAGACACAGTCTGCAAGAGACGTTCATTGGGGATGGTGATTAATGTATTGACATGGGGCTGCAGTTTAGATAGACCTTCAGCAGCGTTCTTCTGACGTCCACCAACTTCAAAACCAAAAGGTTTGGTAACCACGGCAATAGTAATGATGCCCATTTCATGGGCAATCTGGGCCGCTATGGGAATGGATCCTGTTCCGGTTCCACCACCCATACCTGCTGTCAGGAAGACCATATCGGCACCTTCCAGCGCCATGGCGATGTCGCCTTTGCTTTCCAGGGCTGCGGCTTCTCCCACACCGGGATCCCCACCAGCGCCCAGACCGCGGGTCAGTTGCGGGCCAAGCTGAAGTTTAACGGAAGCATGGCTGAAAGCCATGGCCTGGCGGTCTGTATTGGCAATAATAAAATCAACGCCGGTCAACCCAAAATGGATCATGCGGTCGACAGCGTTGCTGCCACCTCCACCCAGGCCCATCACCTTAATTACAGGCATATAAGGGGGGTCTTCTCCCCAGTCTCTTAGTCTTTGATCTAAAAGATTATCGTTAAGCATAGTGGTTTCTCCTTGCTTTAAACCCATTCGTTGGGCAATTATTGATCAGGTTATCTTTATATAGCAGCTAATTGTGATGCAATTTTTGTACCATCTCCCTCAACGCGCCGGACCACACAGCCCTGGTTGCGCAGTAGATTGATATCAGCGTCTGAAAAATGTTCTTCCCCACCCACAACAGTCACTTCCTGGGCCTGGTAAGCCTCATCCAGCGAAAATCCCACAGTAGGACGGTGGCGCTTTATGAAGGGGCGTGTGACATTCAAATGCCAGTCCGCTATCCCCCACTCAAAGCTGGGCAGCAGTAAATAGTGGGCGATCCGAAAATCGCCAACAGCTTTGGCTGCAGGTTTACTTTCATCTTCTTTGGTAAAAGCGATCACAACCGGCTTAGGTGAACCTTCGGGGCTGAACCAGCTGGACTCATCAATACCGGTTAAGGTTTGAAAAGCACCGCCAATCACCTCTTCCGGAAGCGGTTGATTTCCTTCGACTTCCTGGCGGGCTATCAGTCGGGCTCCGTTGATCAGACACTCGTTCAAATCTTCTCCTTCCAGGACTGGTCCCTGCACACCAAGCAGCAGGATCGGCAGCTTTTTTTCCATCACGGATTCGGAGAGGGTCAAATACCATTCGGCAATCCGGAATCCCATTTGATCCTGGGAATTTTCCGGAGTGAAATAAGGTTGAGTCTCAGGCCAGCTCTGCGGTCCGCCGGCACCCCATGAGAGGGGTTTATTATTGACCCGGGCATAAGCTGAGAGGATCAGCCGGGAAAGCAGTGGTTCTGAAGCCCGGCGCTTGATCCCATCCAGGGCACCA
>Ga0307990_1000259_pt1 | contig 50788 bp, 40 predicted proteins | sample EllFjometagen129_FD_203168 | JGI IMG/M metagenome (GOLD analysis project Ga0307990, IMG submission 203168) | Marine microbial communities from Ellis Fjord, Antarctic Ocean - #129 | ecosystem: Environmental > Aquatic > Marine > Unclassified | place: Southern Ocean | collected 2014-10-08
TTAATTCCTCGTAGAGTTTCATAGTTATATTGTTTCTTCAAAGATACAAAAGATAATTATACGATTTATGGCATATCGTATTAGTTATCAACAATATAAAGTTAATAGACGGACACTAATTAGAGTCGGTCTTTAATCTCGCGATCCACCACACACCCCTCTAACTCCCCTAAAGGGGAGGACTATCCAACGCACTGGCAGCGAGGGGTCTCCCCTTTAGGGGATTAAGGGGTCGCGCTGGCAAAATCAGGAAAGATCTGACTCTATGGACACACACTAATTAGTGCGTGTCCATAAAGTCAACGATTTTTTGATTTAAGATTGATCCCGCACGTGCGGGAATTGGAGATTTTAGATTTTACTGATTATCACCAACATCTTAAATCTAAAATCGTTAATCTGAAATCGTATATTTTTCTATATGTTACTTTAAAGACGAACTCTAATTAGAGTCGGTCTTTAATCTCGCGATCCACCACACACCCCTCTAACTCCCCTAAAGGGGAGGACTATCCAACGCACTGGCAGCGAGGGGTCTCCCCTTTAGGGGATTAAGGGGTCGCGCTGGCAAAATCAGAAAAGTACCGATTTTATGGACACGCACTAATTAACCGGAATCAAAAAAAAACTTAATGTTTGGAAAGGCACTGAAATTTTTGTTTTCTTTGCTTTACTAACGTTTTTGAAAGAGGATTACAAGTAACCCTGCTATTTTTTAAATAGCGGGGTTTAATTTTTAGTACCCCTATATTTTGTTTTAATATCCATTGAATTTGAATATGCCTTTTTAGAGAATTATCATACCTGCACTTTTATTGGCAACAATAATATTAAGGATGCTGTTTTTTTAAGAAGTGGAAAATTGTCTTGCTCAACCCTGACAGAGTTTTATCCCGCACGTGCGGGACTGTAAGGGTTCAAAAAAAAAGAGGGCGCTTATTGCGCCCTCTGAGTTGAATTATTTTAAACTTAATAGTAGTTAACTTACTATTTAAATTCTTTGAACTTTGTAATAAGATCAACAACACGATTTGAATACCCCCATTCATTGTCGTACCAGTTGAGTGTTTTTACATAGCGTTTACCAAGCACCTTTGTATATTCAGCATCATAAATGGATGAGTAGGAGTTTCCCACGATATCGGTAGAAACAAGATGTTCTTCGCTGTAATAAAGAATATTTTTCATTTGTGGAGTTGAGGCTGCAAGCCTTACAGCGGCATTGATATCAGCCACGCTTACATCTTTTGAGAGTTCAACAAAAAGGTCAACCACTGATCCGTCAGGCACAGGAACTCTTGATGCCATGCCGTCAAGTTTTCCGGCAAGTTCGGGAATTACTACACCAACAGCGCGTGCAGCGCCTGTAGTTGTTGGAATAATGTTTTCGGCAGCAGCACGTCCACGTCTCCAGTCTTTATGGGGTACATCGGCAAGGCGTTGGTCGTTTGTGTAAGCGTGTGTAGTTGTCATAAGACCCTCAACAATCCCAAAGGCATCGTTGAGTACTTTGGCCATGGGAGCCAGGCAATTGGTGGTGCAGCTTGCATTTGATATAATTTGATGCTCAGGCTTGAGCACTTCATCATTTACACCAACAACAATGGTTGCATCAATTTCATCCTTTGATGGAACAGTTAGAATTACTCTTTTAGCGCCTGCCTTAATATGAGGCATTAATGATTCTCTGCTACGAAATACACCGGTTGATTCCACAACAACATCCACTTTAAGTTCTTTCCATGGATATTGTGCCGAATCTTTAATGGTAAGCATTTTTACCTTTTCGTTTGGTGTTACCAAATAATCACCTTCAATAAATACTTTTTGGCCAAAGCCACTCATTACGGTATCGTACTTAAGCAGGTAGGCTAAAACCTGATCATCAAAGAGGTCGTTGATGGCAACCACATCGATATCCTTGCGTGCGTTTAAAATTCTGAAAACTGATCTTCCAATACGCCCGAATCCGTTAATTGCTACTCTCATTTCGAAGCTCCTTTCTCGTTAAGTTTTTGATATTCCAGGATAAGATCTTTAATTCTGGAAGCCATTGCCAGTGTATTGTGATACCATGTAAGCACTTTTACCATTTTGCCTTTCGAACGCATGGTAGCTTGTTTATCAAAGATTACCGAATGGCGATTTCCTACAACATCTACTGATACAATTGGATCTTCGGTTACCTCAAGAATACCAACATAGTTTTTTGCTGCAGTTTCGATGGCTGTATTAATATCCTGAATGCTGACCTTAGTGTTTTTAAGTACCAACGAAAGGTCTAAAAGTGATCCGGCTGGTATTGGCACATTTAAGGCTGTTCCTTCAATTTTACCTTTAAATTCAGGCATAATTTTCTGAATCCAGTACGGTGTAGGTGTTTCGTTTGGTATAATGTTTTCAGCTGCTGAACGGCTTCTTCTAAAATCGTGGCCGGCAGTATCTCTTAAGGGCTGGTCGGCGGTATAGGAATGCACGGTTGTGAGCATTGCATAATCAACACCAAAGGCTTCATCCAAAATCTTGAGCATTATTGCAGTAGCATTGGTAGTTGAAGACCCTGCTGATACAAGTTTATCAGATTTTTTCATGTGATGATTATTGATGCCATTGATTACAATACGATCAATATCTTCTTCGGGAAGTGAGGAAAGAATTACACGTTTTGCACCACTTTCGAGGTGTCCTTCCATTTCCTTTCTTGTGCGATATTTACCCGTGGCATCAACAACTACATCTACATCAAAAGCATCCCATGGAACATCCTCAGGAGTTATGCCTCTTACAAAACGAGCCCTGCCATTTTTTGATACAAGGTAATGCCCATCAAGGGTAACAGCAGCATCTGATTTAATTTTTTTTGATTCTGAGTTTAACAAATAAACCAAAATCTCCGGTCGGCCAATGTCGCTAATAGCAACTACCTCGATCGACTCATCTTCAAGGCAAAGACGATATAGATGGCGGTTAATTTCGCCAAATCCCATCAAGCCTAATCGAACTTTTTTCATTACTTATCCTTTCTTTAATTCTTTACAAAAATGACACAAAAAACATTAGATCCGCATATTTTATTGCAGATCGCTTATCAATTAACAATTATTTAATAGTAATTGTTTATAGGTGGATGAATTAACTATTTAGTGTCGGTCTATATAGACACCATCCACCACACACCCCCTCTAACCTGCCTCGCTGGTAAGGTGGACTCCCCTGAAGGGGAGAACCAGCCAACGCACTGATAGCGTAGGTTTTCCCCCTTTAGGCCAGCCTCGCCGGTTAGGCGGGGGATTAAGGGGTCTCGCCGGAAAGACTATTCTTGTTTATACCAGCCGGCATACATGGTGTAACTGTTTGCAATACGCTGTATTTCACCCTCAGCCAGGGCTTTATCAATGTCTTTAATCTTTTTTGCAGGAACTCCTGCGTAAACCGATCCCGATTTTACGATGGTGTTTTTTGATACAAGGGCTCCGGCGGCAATTATCGAGTTGCTTTCTATTACTGCACCATCCATAACAATAGCGCCCATGCCAATAAGCACATTGTCGTGAATAGTACAACCATGAACGATGGCATTGTGGGCAATGGATACATAATTTCCTATATTCACCGGAGCTTTTTTATAGGTACAATGTATGATGGTACCGTCCTGAATGTTTACTTGCTTGCCAATTCTTATATAATGAACATCGCCTCTTATCACCGCGTTGAACCATACGCTGCAATCATTTCCCATAACTACATCCCCAATAATGGTAGCATTTTCGGCGAGAAAAACATCTGTTCCAAATTTTGGTGTTATACCATTCAAACTTTTAATTAGTGCCATGTAAATTTCGAAATTTTTTGGATTTGTTATTTTAAATCTTTTTCAGATGTTAACATTAACTTAACCAATGATGTACATTACCAGTTAACAACAGTTTTATTAAAAACATCTTCAACAAGGTATTCAGTAATTACAGGAACAAGGGTTTCGGCAACCGTAATCAGGTCTTCGGTGCTGTCGTAATCCTCATACCTCGAAAATCGCTCATCCGAAAAGCTTTGTGTTTCATCAATGGTATTTGTGTAAGTAACCCTGATTGAAATAGTTAATCTGTTGAGTGCAGCAATATCATCACTTTGTATGGATGCAGGGCGGGTATTATACTCAAAAACTTCACCTTCAATTACAAGATCACCCCCCTGGTTTACAATAATAAGGCTTGTTTGCGATTGAAATTTTTGCCTGAGCGCATCGGTTATTTCCTGGCTGAGTGTTGGGTTTATCAAAGGTGCATTGTTTGGAAACTGTTCAATGCGAATTGTTTTTACCTCGGGTGGAATTGATGCACCCGTAAAACTGTAATTCATGCTGCAGGATGCAATTGCAAACGCAACAAAACCTGCAAGAATGTATTGGCCTGTTTTTATCATTTGATGCTTTTAATTAATGTCGTATTCTTTAATTTTTCTATACAGTGTTCTTTCCGAGATACCCAAATCCCGTGCTGCTGCCTTTCGTTTTCCCTTGTGTTTCTCAAGTGCTTTTTTAATAAGGTCGGCTTCTTTAAGTGCAATCGAAAGCGATTCCTCAACCTCCTCGGTGTCCTGCACGGTAGCGTCCTGGTAGGGCTCAAAATCGGTTTGTATTTCAATTTCTTCCTCTTCTTGTTTATTGTTGCTAATGTCGTGAAAGAGCTTTCTTACAAGTTGAGGATTGTTTTGCTGGAACTCGCTCACATTGCCGTTTTGGATTAGTTCAAGCACGGTTTTTTTTAAATCAGTAACATCCTTACGCATATCAAAAAGGATTTTATACAAGATATCCCTTTCGTTCATATCTTTGTTTTCATCCTTTTTTGAATATAGCACGGGAAGCTTTGGAACGTAGGCTTCGGGCAGGTATTTTAAAAGTGTTTTTGCATCAATGTTCCTATCGTTTTCAATAATCGAAATCTGTTCTGTAATATTTTTTAGTTGCCTTATATTTCCATCCCACCGGTAGTTGTTAAGCAGCTCAACCGCATCGGTGGTAAGTTCAAGGGATGGCATACGGTATTTTTCAGCAAAGTCGGTGGCAAATTTCCTGAACAGCAAATGGATATCTTCCCGGCGCTGTCGTAATGGGGGAATATTTATAGGAACAGTGCTTAATCTGTAAAATAAATCCTGCCTGAATTTCCCTTTTTCGATCGATTCGGGGATATTGATATTCGTAGCAGCTATAACACGTACATCAGTTTTAATCACTTTCGATGAACCAACTTTAATAAATTCACCGATCTCAAGCACACGTAGCAGTCTTACCTGTGTTGAAACGGGAAGTTCGGCAACTTCATCCAAAAAAATAGTTCCTCCATTCGACACTTCAAAGTATCCTTTGCGCGCTTCATGGGCTCCGGTAAACGATCCTTTTTCGTGTCCGAACAATTCGGAATCAATAGTTCCTTCGGGGATTGCACCACAGTTTACAGCAGTGTATGGACCATGTTTACGGGCACTAAGCTGATGAATTATTTTTGGAAACACTTCCTTTCCGGTTCCGCTCTCGCCCGATATTAAAACCGTTAAATCGGTGGGCGCAACCTGGATGGCTATATCAAGCAAACGATTGAGCTCGGGGCTATTCCCGATTATTCCAAATCTTTGTTTTATGGTTTGTAATTCCATAGTATTTAGTTCAAATTTTTGTGCAAATTTAATGATTAATTGCCAAATGTTCAGTTATGGTTATTTAAACTGTCATCATGTCACAGTTAGTAAAATAACCACACTTAGCCGAAATTGTTTTACCTTGAAGGCTGAATTAGAAAGAAAACTTTTGAGAAGAGAAACCCAAGAATAACTCCGGTAAATGCGCCGGCCAGGATATCTCCGGGGAAATGAACACCAAGATAAACCCTCGAACAGGCCACCAAAGCAGCCCAAAATATAATTAGAATCTTAAAATTTGGGTAGGATGGTTTGAGGATAGGGATAAGAAAAACAGCGAGTGAAAATGAATTTGAAGCATGGGAAGATACAAATCCATAAGCCCCTCCACACTTATCTTTTACAAGATGCACCAGTAGTTGGAGGTCTTCCTGATGGCAAGGCCTGGGGCGTTGAAAGTAGTTTTTCATAAATACAGTAAGTTGGTCGCTTGCAGTGATAAGCAAGGCCACCATCAGCAAAACTAACCACGATTGTTTTTTATACTTTTTTATAATCAAAAAAATCAGGAAAGCATACATGGGTATCCAGATGTACTTGTTGCTGACCCAGTACATCAAAAAATCGAAAACATTGTTGTGTAAGCCATTCAGGAAAAGAAATAGTTCTGTATCGATATGATTCAACGCGTCAATCAAGATGGCTATGAAATTATAGGGTTATTTAATTCCTTCCAGATTAAATCTTTTAGCTGTGGAATTCCGTAATTTGTAATGGATGATATAAAAACATGGGGCAAGTCCGGAAGATCTTTTTTTATTTCTTGTGTCAATTCTTCATCAAGCAGGTCAGATTTGGTGATGGCAAGGATTTTTGATTTATCCAAAAGTTCAGGATTGTATTGTTTGAGTTCATTGAGCAAAATGTTGTATTCCTTCCGGATATCATTCGAGTCGGCAGGAACCATAAAAAGCAGAATGGAGTTACGTTCGATGTGGCGGAGAAATCTTAGCCCCAAACCTTTTCCTTCATGGGCTCCTTCGATAATGCCGGGTATGTCGGCCATAACGAATGATTTATGATCGAAGTAGCTTACAATCCCTAAATTGGGCTTAAGCGTGGTGAATGGATAATCGGCAATTTCGGGTTTGGCTGCTGAAACTACCGACAGTAGTGTTGACTTTCCGGCATTCGGAAATCCAACAAGCCCTACATCGGCCAAAAGCTTTAACTCAAGAATTTTCCATTTTTCCTGGCCATCTTCGCCGGGTTGTGCAAACTTGGGTGCTTGCAGCGTGGCCGACTTGAAATGTTCGTTTCCTTTCCCGCCTCGTCCACCGGGCAGGAATATTTTTTCTTCCCCCTCGCTTGTAATTTCGAAGTCAACTTCCCCGGTTTCAAAATCGCGGGCCACTGTGCCCAAAGGCACTTCCAGGATTACACTTTTTCCGTTTGCCCCGGTTCTTTGCTGCCCACCGCCATTCTCACCATGCTCGGCTTTTATGTGTTTTGTGTATTTTAAATGGAGCAATGTCCATAATTGTTGATTTCCACGAACTATCACATGCCCTCCGGGGCCACCGTCTCCACCATCAGGACCACCTTTTGCCGTGGTTCTGTCGCGGTAGAAATGTGCCGATCCTGCCCCGCCATCGCCTGACTTGCAATGGATTTTAACGTAATCAACAAAATTTGAATTCCCCATGCTTTATTGTTTCAGTTTATAAATATCAGGCAAATTACGGCCAAGCCCATCATAATCCAAACCATAGCCAACAATAAAATCATTGGGTATTTTTATGCCAATGTAATCAATTTTATAGTCTTTTTGAAAGGCTTTGGGCTTAAACAACAAAGTAGCAAGTTTTACTTCTTTGGCTTCAAGCTTAATTAATTTGGGAATGGTATTGGCCATAGTGATCCCGGTGTCGATAATATCTTCGATAATTACAACGGTACGGTTGTGAAGCACTTCATCGAGTCCGATTAATTCTCTTACAACGGAAGTGGTGTGTGTGCCAACATAAGATGAGAGCTTTACAAATGAAATCTCACAGTTGAAATCGAAGTGCTTTAACAAATCTGCGGCAAACATAAAAGCCCCATTTAAAACGACAAGAAACAAAGGGTTTTTGTCGTGTAAATCTTTAGCCATTGTAATGGCCATTTCATCAATTGTTTTTTGAATTGTTCTTGAGTTTATTGAAATCTCGAAAGTTTTGTCGTGAATTGTTACCTCTTTCATTGTGCTGATTTTAAATATTTATGCAAAGATAAACCTAATTGACAACCATAAATTTGAAAGAAGTATTAAATTTGCCCCCCACATTTTTAAATTGATTTTCAAATGATTCCAAAAGTTAGTATTATCATGGGCAGTACCTCCGACCTTCCGGTTATGGAGGCGGCAGCAAAGGTTTTAAATGAGTTGAAAGTACCATTTGAAATGAACGCGTTATCGGCCCACCGCACCCCGGAAAAAGTGGAGGAATTTGCCAAATCAGCACAAAAGCGAGGTATAGGTGTTATTATTGCCGGAGCAGGAATGGCTGCACATTTGCCGGGTGTTATCGCTGCCATGACGCCGATACCCGTGATTGGTGTACCTATAAAAGCCACACTCGATGGATTAGATGCGCTACTTGCCATTGTTCAAATGCCTCCCGGAATTCCGGTAGCCACAGTGGCCATCAATGGAGCTCAAAATGCAGGTATTCTTGCTGCACAAATCCTGGCTACCGCCGATGCAGCTTTAGGTGAAAGGGTAGTTGGTTTTAAAGAAAATTTGAAAGGAAAGATCATAAAGGCCAACGAGAATCTTTCAGTAATAAAATATGATTATAAGGTTTAGCGAAGAGTTTTTAGCATTACATACATAATACCCCCCTACAACATGATTGTTAAAGAAGAAACCGCACTTAAGATTTCCGAGTTTTTATTGCAAATTAAGGCTATTAAACTTAATCTGAACGAGCCCTACACCTGGGCCTCAGGATGGAAATCGCCAATTTATTGTGATAACCGGATCACGCTTTCATTTCCTGTGATAAGAAACTACATCAGGCAGGAATTTGTTAAAATTATTACCGAAGAAATTGGTGATATTGATGTAGTTGCTGGAGTAGCCACCGCAGGCATTCCGCATGGAATTTTGGTTGCGCAGGACTTGGGCTTACCTTTTGCTTACGTGCGTAGCTCCAACAAAGGGCACGGACTAAGCAACCGAATTGAAGGTGTTCTGGAGGCAGGGCAAAGTGTGGTTGTTATCGAAGATTTAATTTCGACCGGTGGCAGCAGTTTAAGCGCTGTTAAGGCTGTTCGCGAATTAGGCTGCAATGTTAAGGGTTTATTGTCGATATTTACTTATGGGTTTAAGCTGGCTGATGACAAATGTATTGAGGCTAAATGCAGGACCTATTCACTGTCTGACTACCATCATTTACTTGTGCAGGCACTGCACGATGGTTACATTACCGAAGAGGATCAAAAAGTTTTGGCGGCCTGGAGACTAAACCCGGAAACCTGGAATGGTAAATAATTTTTTATTATGAAAAATATTACTGCAGAGCGCAAATCATTTAAGGTTGAAGGAGCAAAAGTTGCGAATTATTTAAGCGATATGCAAAACTTCAGGCAGATAATGCCTGAACAGATCGAAGATTGGTACGCTGATGAAATGAGCTGTTCGTTTTTTATTAAAAATCTTGGAAAGCTTGGCATGACCAAAGGTGAGCTTGTTGGGATGCAACAATTCGAATTCCCCTCAAGTGGAGGCTCAAAGGTGAATTTTGTCCTGTATTTTCATTTTCAAAATATTGGGAACGAAATATCAGAAGGATTTTTTGAATTAAAAGCAGACATGAATCCATTGATAGAAATGATGGCCCGGAGACCACTGACCAATTTTGTGAATATTTTAACAGAAAATTTTCATACACAAATACATAAATAAAGTTTTGATTTGCTATTGTTTACGAATAAATTGAATAATATTACATTTTATTGAGATAGATAAATAATTAATAAATACAAAGGTGAAGATATTCTTGTTTTTACTGTACCCTTTTGCAATGCTTTATGGCATGATATCCTGTTTGAGGAATTTATGCTATGATTGGGGTTTTTTTAAAAGCACCAAATTCGACTTTCCCGTAATATCTGTTGGAAATCTTTCGATGGGTGGTACTGGTAAAACGCCTCATATCGAAAATTTGATTGATTTACTGATAAGGGATTTTAATATTGCAATTGTTAGCCGGGGGTATAAACGCAAGACCAAAGGGTTCAGGATTGCTGATGATAATTCTGATGCCCGGGAAATAGGGGATGAACCATTACAAATAAAAAAGAAGTATAAAAATGTTGTCGTGGCGGTGGATGAAAAACGGGTAAGGGGAATAAATAAAGTGATGGAAGTAGTGCCACAAACCAATTTGGTTTTGCTTGATGATGCATTTCAGCATCGCGCAGTAAAGCCTGGTATTTCCATTTTGCTCACTGATTTTCATAATTTATTTCCCGAAGATTATCCCTTTCCTGTGGGTACATTGCGCGAATTTCGCCGTGGGGCACGAAGAGCTGATATTATTATAGTGACTAAAACAGGCAAAATGCTTTCGCCCATTACCGTGCGCAGAATCCATAAACTCATTAAGCCAAAGGATCATCAAAAACTATATTTTTCTCACATCTCTTATGGAAAGCTTTTGCCATTACCGGGTTTGGATATTAAGCCACCAAAAGAAAAAATAAGTTCGATTTTACTTTTTGCCGGAATAGCCAACGTCTATCCTTTACAAGAAAAGATACTCAACATGTCAAACCATTTGGATACGCTTGTTTTTGGTGACCATCATAATTATTCAAAATCGGATTATCAAAAGATTAGAACCAAATTTGAAAATATCTTTACACAAAATAAAATCATTATCACCACCGAAAAAGATGCAATGCGTATTGCAATTCCAAAAGTTCCCGATGAGCTTATTGGATTGCCAATTTATTATTTACCTATCAAAGTAAAGATTCACAAAGAATTCAGAACAGATTTCAATAAACAAATTAAAGAATATGTACGAGAAAATTCAGGAGACGGTAGCGTTTTTAAAGAAGAGAACTAATTTTAACCCTGAGATTGGAATTGTTTTAGGCACAGGTTTAGGAAATTTTATCAATCAAATTAAAATTGAACATAGCATACCCTACGAAGAAATTCCCAATTTTCCGGTATCAACTGTTAAAGGCCATCACGGGCAGCTTATTTTTGGGACAGTTAAAAACACCAGGGTAGTTGCGCTTAAAGGCCGTTTTCATTTTTACGAGGGATATACAATGCAGGAAGTGACACTACCCATCCGTGTATTTAATTTTCTTGGAATAAAACATTTGTTTTTATCCAATGCCAGTGGTGGAACCAATCTGAATTTTAAGATTGGTGATATGATGATTGTTGAAGATCACATCAATCTTACCGGGCAAAATCCGCTTATTGGAATTAATGATGAAAGGCTCGGGCCTCGTTTTCCTGATATGAGTGAGGTTTACGATAAAAAGTTGATCGATTTGGCAAGGCAGGTTGCAAAAGAAAAAACCATTGATTATCAAGTGGGAGTTTATGCCGCGGTTTCCGGGCCCAATTACGAAACACCCGCCGAATACAAATACATCCGGTTTATCGGTGTCGATGCCGTGGGGATGTCAACAGTACCTGAAGCCATTGTTGCCCGGCATGGGAATCTTTCATGTTTCGCGGTTTCGGTGATTTCCGATTTAGGTGTTGAAGGTAAAATTGAGTATATCAGCCACGATGCCGTGATTGATGCAGCAAGCCTTGTTGAACCTAAAATGACAGGTTTGATTCTTGGAATGATCGAAAAATTAGAAACAGCGGGGTAGATTAGTAGGCAGTCTTCAGTCCTCAGTTCACAGTCGGCAGTCTTCAGTCCACAGTAGGCAGTATTCAGTCCTCAGTTCACAGTATTCAGTCCACAGTATTCAGTCCACAGTATTCAGTCCACAGTATTCAGTCCACAGTATTCAGTCCTCAGTCCTCATTCACAAGAAACTGCCGACTATATGCTATTGACTGCCAACTGCCTACTGTGGACTGCCAATCTAATAACGATTAACGATTATCCCCATCCGGTGTTATATTATTAAAATCAAGTACTTTAAGCTGCCACTTTTCAGTTACATCCATTTTTTTAACAATAAAGGGCTTCAACAATAAACCAATGGCCACCATGCTTGCTGAAATGATCAGGGTTTGCTCATCGATCAGGGGGCTGTCGTTATTAATCACTCCATTTATGCCTACAATGGTAACATAGGCAATACCTCCACTTATAAAGAACTGCTTCGATAATTTCTTCCAAAACCTTCGTTGCCTAAGCACTATGCCAATATTTTCCAGTTCAAAATTATAAAGATTATCAATAAAAATTGTGCTGTCAGTCATTTTTGAAATCGATCCTTTTACGTAGAAATCTCCTTTATTAGTTTGAAACGAAATTTTATTACCAACTTCGTATTTGTAATTTTTTACAGTACCCCGCTTTTGTACCACAAGGTATTGCTGGGCATTTGCAGCCATGCCGGTGCAAAAACTAATAATTATGAGGATATAGCTTAGCTTTTTGATCATGCTGTTAAGAAATTGCCGTGAAATTACTCAATATTTGCGTACTCATCGTTATCCTTTTTTCAGCTTGAATGAAAATATTTTGTTATCTGAAAAGATAATAAAGGAATAATTCAAACTTTAAATCAGACTTTTAGGACTTTGTTTTATCTTTGTAAGACTACTAATATTTCGTATCAATGTCAAATATAAAACTCTTTGAAAGTAAGCAAATTCGTTCGGTTTGGAATGATGAAGAAAAGAAATGGTATTTTGCTGTAGAAGATGTTGTAGCTGTTTTAACTGATAGCAAAGACCCAAAACAGTATGTTAAGCGCATGAAGTTGAGGGATAAAGAACTTGCCAAAGGGTGGGTACAAATTGTACCTACCCTTTTAATGGATACCTCTGGTGGCAAGCAAAAAATGAGTTGTGCCAATACCGAAGGATTGTTCAGAATAATCCAATCAATTCCTTCACCAAAAGCAGAGCCATTCAAGCTATGGCTTGCAAAGGTCGGATATGAAAGATTAGAAGAAATTGAAAATCCGGAATTAGCTTCACGACGTGCAAGAGAGATTTATAAAGCAAAGGGATATTCAGATGACTGGATTGAAAAACGAATGCGAAGTATTGCGATTCGTGATGAGTTAACAGACGAATGGAAAAAACGTGGAGTGAGACAACAAATTGAATATGCAATATTAACAGCAGAAATATCAAAAGCGACTTTCGGACTAACTCCATCGCAATACAAAGAAGTAAAAGGATTGAAAAGAAAGAAAAATCCTGACACTTTGCAGTAATACACATTGTCAGGTTGCTGCCAATGACAACTTTTTGTAAGATGCGGAAAACCTGTCTATTAAACAGACCTCTCAGTCTCAGGCTCCTCCCAACTCAACCAGTTGACGGGGTCGTTTCGATGCCGCACGTGCGGCAAGAAATCTATTTGAACTTGTCATTTCACTTTGAGGCCTCCTTTTCCGAGGCTTGAAACTTGAAAAGGCAACCGTAAGACCGACTAAAACCTGCCAAAGAGTATTCCTGCCCCAACACACGCTGACACAGGAAATTACGTTGCTTAACAAGAATTATAAACACTTTGCGTTGTTAAAAACAATAATGCTAATTTCATTTATAGATGAGTAAAAATTATCTTTGGTTTTTTATTTTGATTTTGTTCGCTTCTTGCAAGCAACATGTTAATCCTGATACTGCCTTAATTAATGGAGTTTTTTCCGGGGCAGAAGGAGTAAGCATAAAGTTTGAGGAACTGAAACCTTTCGGGATTCTTGAACTCGATTCGACCGCAATTGATAAAAATGGCCAATTTCAGTTTCATACCAACCCAACGCAGCAAAGCTATTACCTTTTATATTTTGGAAATGAAGACCCAATTTCTCTTGTGATGGATAAAGGGGATACTTTAGAGATAAATATAAAGCCGGATTCCCACAAACTTTCTTACCAGGTAAAAGGAAATGAAGACTCCCGTGTACTTCAGCAGTTTTATTCGAAAAGCAGTTTTTATTATTTCAAAATTGACTCCTTGCGCCGGGTGTTTTTTGAAAGCAGGGATTTGGATACTTTTTACCTTGTTAGTGCCAGGATCGATCGTGCAATCGAAAAAACTATTCTTGATCAAAGAAAATTTACAGAAAACCTAATTCGAAAAAACCCGGCTTCACTGGCTTCAATCCTGCTATTTAATCAATCATTTGCAGGTAAAGCAATTTTTGATCTTGAACAAAATCTTGATTTATTTTCGCTTATCGATGAAAATTTAAACAAGAAATTTCCCGGCAATCCACACGTAATCGAAAACCACAAAAGGGTTGTTGCTGCCCGGCAAAAAGATGCCAATCGAAAGAAGGCCGAAGTGCGGATTGCCGTTGGTAAAGAAATTCCTGAAATTAGCCTGCCAGGCATTGACGGGCAGATGAAGGCTTTGGCAGATTTGCGAGGGAAAAATGTTATCCTGTTTTTCTGGGCATCGTGGTCTCCCGAAAGCCGCGCAGATATGCAGCAATTAAAAGTTCTGTACCAGGATTTCCAAGCTCAGGATTTTGAAATTTATGCTGTTTCGCTCGACAGCAAAGAAAAATTTTGGAAATCAGCAGTTCAAATTGAGAAAACGGGTTGGATTAATGTTGCTGATAAAAATGGTAGAGATGGCCCGGTTAGCCAACTTTTTAGGATTCCAAAGCAACTCCCATATTTTTTCCTGATCGATAAAAGTGGGATTATTGTAACAAAAACTTCTAATTTTAGTGAGTTGAAAGATGCTTGTTTACGTCTTGCAAATGCAGAGTAATCTTATTTAAATTATTGAGACCAATCTAAAAAGCCACCTTACCCCTAAATCCCCTGAAGGGGACTTCCCCAAACTACTGATTTTTAGTACAGCTTCCGTCATCTGACGGATTGGGGTAAAATGGGCTAAAAATCAGTAGTATTGTGGTTTTTAGACTAAACTTATCATTCTTTGCTTACTTTTGCCGGGTTTTGTAGATTAAGATTTTGAAGAAAAATAAGAAAATATACTTTGCCTCCGATTTTCATTTTGGGATTCCCAATCCTGAAAAAAGTAAACTCAGGGAAGCACGCTTCATCCGATGGCTCGATTATGTAAAAACTGATGCTAAAGAAATTTTCCTCATGGGCGATCTTTTCGACTTTTGGTTCGAATACAAAACCGTAATCCCAAAAGGCTATGTCAGGCTTTTTGGCAAGCTTGCCGAAATTACAGATTCAGGAATCCCAATCCATTTTTTTAGAGGAAACCACGACATGTGGGCCTTCGATTACCTTGAAAAAGAAATAGGCTTGAAACTATACCGCAAACCGGTAATCAGAGATTTCGACGGGAAGCGGTTTTTTCTTTCGCATGGCGATGGCTTGGGGCCGGGCGACAATGGCTATAAATTTATCAAGTATGTTTTCGAGAGGAAAATTAACAGGTTTTTGTTCAATTGGCTTCATCCCGATATAGGCACCCGAATGGGACTTTACTGGTCGAGGCGTAGCAGATATGCCAACGAACTACCTGAGGCCATAAAAAAAGAGGATAAATTATTTGAAGATATTGATAATTCGAGGCTTGCTATTTTTTGTCGCGAACAATTGCAAAAAGATCCAAGCATAAATTACTTTATTTTCGGGCATTGGCATATTTCAAATGTTCATCATTTGGGTGGCAATAGCTTTTATATCCACTTAGGCGACTGGATAAAATTTTACACCTATGGTGTTTTTGATGGAGAAAAGTTTGAATTAAAGAAATTTGAAAGCTCTAATTAATTTCCCGCAGATTTCGCTGATTAACGCAGATTTTTTCTGCGCTAATCAGCGAAATCTGCGGGAGAAACTACGGGATTAAACAAATTTTTCGATCAGTTCAACCAGCCTCGAAGAATACCCCATCTCGTTATCGTACCAGGCAACTACTTTCACAAGCTTATTCTTTTCGCCCAATACCGCGGTCAACCCCGAATCGAAAATGGCCGAGTGGGTATTGCCAATCACATCCATACTTACAATAGGGTCTTCGGTATATTCCAATATTCCCTTAAGTTTTCCATTGGCAGCTTCCTTAAATTTTTGGTTTATGGCTTCAATGCTCGCCGGTTCGCGTAAAGTGCAGGTTAAGTCGGTTAATGAACCGTCAGGTACCGGAACCCGGATACCTGCGCCGCCGAGGTTGTTTTTAAGGTGTGGAAATATTTTTGTTGCTGCTTTGGCGGCTCCTGTGGTTGTGGGTACTATCGAATAAGCCGCAGCCCTTCCCCGCCGCAGGTCTTTGTGTGGCGAATCCAGCAAATGCTGATCTTTAGTATAGGAATGTACGGTGGTAATAAAACCTTTTTCCACGCCCCAATTCTCATCAAGGATCATAATTAATGGTGCAACATTATTTGTGGTGCAGGATGAATTGCTGATAATCCGGTCTTGTTTATTGATTAAATGATTGTTAACGCCGAGCACGATGTATTGAACCCCATCGCTTTCGCCCTTGGCCGGCGCTGAAATCACAACTTTTTTTGCCCCGGCTTTTAAATGCAATTCGGCTTGTTCTTTTTTAACAAAATTGCCGGTCGATTCAACCACAACATCTATTTTTAGCTCATCCCAGGGAAGGTTTTCCGGGTTCTCGACATTACAAATTTTAACTTTTTGTCCTTTGATGTAGATATGGTTTTCATCGTGTTCCACTGTTCCCGGAAAGCGGCGGTGTACAGAGTCGTATTTGAGTAAATGACAGAGCGAGCGGGGATCTGCCAAATCATTTATTGCAACCAATTCCATGTTTTGATTGTCAATCATTTGTCGGCAAAATATTCTGCCAATGCGTCCAAAACCATTTATTGCAATCCTGATTTTCGTCATAATTCGTTTGATTTTTATACTTTTACGATCTTTTATATTTTTGAGCTACAAAGTTAAAGTAATTACATCTAAATCGCTATTGCCAATATTTTACAAATCATAATAAAAACAGTTTTATAAAAATGGAACACGTTAAAAAATACATCGAAGAAAACAAAGACAGATTTTTAGAGGAATTGTTCGACCTTATTCGCATCCCTTCAATCAGTTCGCAAACTGAGCATAAAAATGATATGCTGAAAGCTGCTGAGGAATGGAAAAAAATCATCTTATCAGCAGGCGCCGACAAGGCTGAGGTTATGCCTTCCGATGGCAATCCGGTTGTTTATGGCGAAAAAATTATCGACCCGTCAAAACCCACGGTTATGGTTTATGGCCACTATGATGTGATGCCGGTTGACCCGATTGACTTGTGGAATACTAAACCATTTGAGCCGGTTGTGAGGGATGGAAAAATATATGCACGCGGTGCCGATGATGATAAAGGCCAGGCATTTATGCACGCCAAAGCCTTTGAGCTGATGGTGAAAACAAACACCCTGCCTTGCAACATCAAGTTTATGATAGAGGGAGAAGAAGAAATTGGTTCGCCAAACCTGGGGAAATTTTGCGAAGAGAACAAAGCCATGCTGGAAGCAGATATTATTCTTGTTTCTGATACCGGCATGATAGCTCAGGATATCCCTTCGATAACTACCGGATTGCGTGGTTTGGCTTACATGGAAGTAACGGTTACCGGGCCAAATCGCGATCTTCACTCAGGATTGTATGGCGGTGCAGTTGCCAATCCTATCAATATTCTTACTAAAATGATTGCCTCATTGCAGGATGAAAACAACAAAATTACCATTCCCGGATTTTATGATGACGTGCTGGAAGTTCCGGCCGATGAAAGAAAAGAAATGGGCAAAGCGCCTTTTAATTTGAAAGAATATGAAAAGTCGATTGATATTGGTGAAGTGTTTGGCGAGGAAGGTTTTTCAACAATGGAACGCACCGGCATAAGACCATCGCTTGATGTAAACGGCATTTGGGGAGGTTATACCGAAGAGGGTGCCAAAACGGTAATTGCATCCACAGCTCACGCTAAAATTTCAATGAGGCTTGTACCCGATCAGGATCATCACAAAATTGCGAAGTTGTTCCAAAAGCACTTCGAAAGCATTGCTCCAAAAAGTGTAAAAGTAAAAGTAGATTCTTTGCATGGTGGTTATGCTTACGTTTCGCCAACCGATATGAAAGCCTACCTTGCTGCCGATAAAGCCTATACCGATACTTTCAATAAAAAACCGGTGCCTGTTCGCAGTGGCGGAAGCATCCCCATTATTTCAACCTTCGAAAAGGTTTTGGGTTTGAAATCGATTTTAATGGGTTTTGGGCTTGAGTCGGATGCCATCCACTCGCCCAACGAAAACTATCCACTGTTCAATTTTTATAAGGGGATCGAAACCATTCCGTATTTTTATAAATATTACACCGAATTAATGACAGATTAACAATAGTTTTTTAATAAAATATAGGAGATTGTCATTATCGATGATCTCCTTTTTTGTTTGGCCCTGTAATAAAGTCAACTAAATTTGCAAGATGTTTGATCGTTAGCCCATCCTAAGATATTGGCTCTATTGCCATTCTTTTGTGAGTTTATTTATTGATATAATTATTCTTTGATAGTTAGTTTGCAGTTTGCAGTTCTCAATGGACTGAATACTGCGGACTGCCTACTGCGGACTGCCAATCCCGAAAAATAGATAATCTATGATTATCGTAATTTTTCGAGGATGCACGGGCAAAGCCCGGCACTGCGGACTGGCTACTGCCAACTAAAATAATTTCATTTTTCAATAAAAGATGCTTTTTCACTAAATATGCAGTAGTCGCAAAATATAATAGTTCGGATTTATTACTTTTGCAAAATAAAATTTCAATTATGAGTAATACAAACGATTCTTTTGAAAATGATCTTGAGCAGCTCATTAGATTATTTAAAAAAATAAAAGATAAAACCAAAGTTGAGCAATTCTCGCATCTCGATCCTGCTTTTGCTCAAAATCTCGATTTCATTATTAGCAACTATGAAATGGTAAAGAATAACATTCCAAAGGACATGTTTACGCAAATGGGATTTCCCTTTCAGCAAATGATGAAAGAATTCATTTCCCATCTAAAAACGGAACTTGGTGAGGAGTTTGAAGAAGAAGAATTAACTGAAGAAGATGAAGTAATTGATACCTTACCAGGGCAAAAGCAAGATGTTAAAAGCCAAGCACTAAATTTTTCTGATGAACTAAGGAAAATTGATGAATTGCTCAAAAAGCCGGGCATGAGCGAAGAAAGAATAAACAAGCTCCTCGATCGGAGAAGTATGATACTTAATGGTTAGAATACTTTGGCTGCCCAAAAAAACAAAAGCCCGTTCTTCAAAAGGACGGTTTTTTTTATTGTAAAATCAAAGTCTAAAGTTTTGTTGGGTCGAAACCCACTGATTTTGGTTTTCTGTTCTTAAATTCTTTTTTGCCCTTTTGAAGAAAATTCACAAAGTCATTTACATCCAGATCGTAAGCACGCGGTTCTACAAGCATCTCACCATTAGTATTAAGAAGCACATAGTATGGCTGGGCATTTACATTAAATCGTGTGATTTGTAAATCGGCGAACTTTTTTCCGACAGTTTTTTTCATTTTCCCGTCATTCGTCGATTCTATCCATTCCTCTTCCGGAAGTCTTGTTTTATCGTCAACATACAGGGCCACAATAATATAATCATCCCGTAGCATTTTAAGAACCTTGGGGTTTGCCCAAACGTTGGCTTCCATCTCGCGACAGTTCACACATCCATGGCCTGTAAAATCGACAAAGATGGGTTTGTTGAGTTCTTTTGCACAGGCAAGACCCTGTTCGTAATCAAAATATCCTTCCAGCCCGTGAGGTAAATGGAGAAAGTCGCTGTATTTTGGTATTTCACAAATCTCTTTTCTTGCTGAATTTGCCTCTCCTCCATTTGCGCCGCCATATACTCTTAGGTTGTCCCGAACTATAGTATTTACATCAAAGTCGTGGGTTTGCTGTGGGGGCAGATATCCCGATAAAGCTTTGAGTGGTGCTCCCCACATTCCGGGAAGAAGATAAAGCACGAAAGTAAAAGTGATGATGGCCATAAATAGCCTGGGAACTCCCAGGTGTGGAATATCACTGTCGTGCGAAAATTTGAGTTTTCCTAATAAATATAAACCCATCAGGAAGAAAATCACGATCCAGAAGGCCAGGTAAATTTCACGATCGAGAATGCCCCAGTGATAGGTTTGATCCGCTATGCTTAGGAATTTTAATCCAAGGGCAAGTTCCACAAAACCAAGCACTACTTTTACCGAATTTAGCCATCCACCGGATTTTGGAAGGTTGGTAAGCCACGATGGGAAAAAGGCAAAAAGTGTAAAAGGAAGGGAAAATGCAAGTGAAAACCCGAGCATCCCAATAATAGGCTCAAGGATTTGTCCTCCGGCAGATTGAACCAATATGGCGCCTACAATAGGTCCGGTGCAGGAAAAAGAAACGAGTACCAGCGTAAATGCCATAAAAAATGCTCCCGAAAAACCGCCCTTATCAGCTTTGCTGTCCGTTTTATTTATCATCCAGCTTGGTAAGGTTATTTCAAACATTCCAAGAAATGATGCAGCAAAAAACAGGAATATGATAAAAAACAGCACATTTGGAAGCCAGTGGGTACTTAGCCAGTTGGCGAAATTTGCTCCGAGGGTTACGGCTACAATTGTTCCTATAATTGTATAAATAGCAATAATCGAAAATCCATAAGTTAGCGCCTGAAATCTGGCCTTCACTTTATTGTCGGAAGAATGCATGAAAAAAGATACCGTCATGGGAATCATGGGGAAAACGCATGGTGTTAAAATTGCCAGAAAGCCAGCGCCAAAAGAAAGGATAAATAGCCACCAAAGTGTTGTGTCTTTTGTTATTCCACCTTTTGAAAAGGTTTCATTAAAAGCGAATTCAAAATCCACTTCTGACGGAGGGATGCATTTTTCGTCATCGCAACACATAAACTCAAGAAAGCCATCGATTACAAGCGGTTGATCACTTAGGATTTTTATTCTGCTTATAAAAGTAGCCTCATGCCCAAAATATTTTACCACCATTTTAAAAACAGGATCTTTTTCTTCGATGGCGGCTGGTTCATTAAAAGTAACCCTGTATAAAAAGCTCCCTTCTTCTTCCCAATTTTCAACTTGTTCTATTTCAATATTTTTATCAATAAATTCGAAATCCTCAATTTTATTAAAGAAAAATGAGGTCTTGACAGGGCCTCCATCAGGAATATCTTGTGAATAAAGATGCCAGTCTTTATCGATGGTAGCTTTAAAAATCAATTCCGCCTCATTGTTTCCGAGGTCTATACTTTCGTAGCTCCATTTAACCGGCTCATCTATTTGGCCAAATGCAAAAAGTGTAGAAAAAAGTATAGCGAAAAGAGTGAGCAACAATCGCTTGATTTTGAAAATTTCAGAATTAGTAGTCTTCATTTTGATCAATTCTAGTAAGTGCTGATGAGTATAACTTTCGTTTACAAAAAATAAGTATTTATCTCTTACCTGTTCAATTCAGATTAAGGCCGTTTAAAACAGTCTGTTTTTTAGGTTGGCAAAAATAGTAAATTGAGCCAAGTATTTCTTTTTAAGCACTAAAAAAACAGATAAGGTGAGTTATTTGTAATATTATCTAAATTAAACTCACAACCAGGGCCGTAGTTGTGTTACTTGAAATTTTGAATCGGTCGTCTATTCTATAATTTATAATCCAGGCAATGTCTTCACCCGAAATCAAAAGCCAAATATTTCTTTTTTCGGGCAAGGGTATTTTTTCATCAATAAAAAAGTCAGATAGCTTTTTTTTGCCTTTCATGCCCAAAGGAGAGAATTTATCACCCTCTCGATATTTCCTTATTTTTAATGGGTAGCGAAGTTTTTCAAAATCAAGATAGGCGATATTATTATTTGCAGGTATTGATTTGCCCTTCTTAAGAAGTTCTTTTTTGAATTTGATTTTTAATGGTTCATCGATTTCATTAGTAAATTCATCAATTTCATAATACTTATCAATTTCATCATCAATTTCCGAGATAATCAAATGTTCTCTATCTATCACCAATTCGTATGTTGGTGATAAAAACCTTTTGCCGGCTTGGTTTTTCAACGATTTAATAATGTTGAGTACTGTAGGATGATTGAAATTAAAGGGCTTCAAGAGTTCAAACAGCACAAATGCCCCATTCTTTTCATTTATAATTTTTTCGATACTAATAAAATACAGATCGCCTCGGTTTTCGATGAAATCGATCCGTTTTTTATCAATTTCATTAGTTATAAAGTTTTCGGCATCTGCCAAAAAGTTAAATGTATTTTGAAACCCATTCCTAAAATTGCTTTCGGACTTTTCTATGGCCGGTAAAATAAAGTGGCGTATTTTATTTCTGAGATAATTGTCTTTGTAATTTGAACTGTCTTCTCTAAATTTAATATTGTTTGCCTGGGCATAATGCTCTATCATTTTTCTGCTGGCAAATAATAAGGGTCTTACACAGTGTCCGTTTTTTTTGGGGATTCCCCGCAAACCCGAAACGCCTGTGCCACGAAACAGGTTAATAAAAAATGTTTCAATCTGATCATCCTGGTGGTGGGCTGTTGCATAATAAAGAAAACCGGTTTCGTTAATCAACGTTTCAAACCATTCGTAACGCAAATTTCTTGCTGCCATCTGGGTTGATACTTTTTTTTCTGATGCGTAACCCAAAGTGTTGAATCTTTTTATGTGTATTGGGATTCCATTTTCGGCTGCAAATTTTTTAACAAAGTGCTCATCCGCATTACTTTCATTTCCCCGAAGATTAAAATTGCAGTGCATCAATTCTATACTGATATTCATTTTCAAGAATAAATCCGTCATAACCATTGAATCAATTCCACCACTATTTGCAAGTAAAATACTTTGGTTTTTATCAAAGAGATGATTTTTTAAAATGTATTTCCTAAAAGTTTTAAACATAAAATGTATGTGTGCATATTTATAATTTTTTTTATAAAAGTAGTTAGAAATCAAAATGCTAAGGTACTGATCAATTTTCTTTCCGGGATTCTTTAAATAAGAATTAATTTTTTTTAACCTGAAACCATAGCGTAGTGTTGTATTATATAATATTTTGTAGTATGTTTGCAAAAAGTATCTACTGTTAAAAGTAGGCGTAATTGTAACTAATGTAATGACTTGCTAAATATTAAAACTTTATTTAATCGTAAGGGGGTCAGGATTTTAGGATTAGTTCTTTGTCATGTTGTTTACCTCATTTTTGGTATTTCCACTCAGATTAATGCACAGGATAAAAGCATTATTATTACCGAATCCTTAGTAAACATTGGTTTTGAAAACGTGGAGGTTTTCGAAAGCTTTGATACTTTGAAAGTATTTTATGAAAACCGAAGATACAGATTTGAACCCCGTGCATTAGCAAACGTACTTCATACAATTTATCAAAATTTTGATAAGAGAGAAGTTGTGATTCAGGTGGTTATACTAAAAGACAGGATTCCGGTATTTAAATTATTACTTGCTTTGAAAGATTATGAATTGTATTTAAATGGTACAATCGATGGGCAGGATTTTTTGAATTCCATGTTAGCTTCACTTGATGTGGCTGGAATTAAGACTTATTCTACAGCATCAAATTCTTCTTTTTATAAAGTTGATTTGGCTGTAATTCCTACTTGGTCAGCAAAATTTGGAAATTTTGACAATCCGGTAGAATCAAACATTAACCTTATTCCGGAACTTAATTCCACCCTTGCTAAAGGTTTAACTTTTAAAGGTCAAATTATAATTCCGGTGCAAAACGATTTTTTCTTTGTTGCTGAACGAGAAACAATCCGACCTGGAAACATTACCCTTAATCAGTTTGTTAATTTAAGTGATAATTTTTATCTTAATGTAACAGGAGGTTTTTTTGATAAAAACAGAACCGGATTGAACTTTGATGTTAAAAAAGTTTTTATAGAGGGAAGGTTTGAAGTAGGAGCAAATATTGGGTTTACCGGTTATTCTTCTTTTACAGGGATTCAAACTGAATTTTATGATAAACAAAAGTATCTCACAGTTCTTTTAAATACACAATACAGGTATAAGCCTTATGATTTGCTAATTAGGCTGGAAATTGGAAATTATTTGTTTAATGTGCCCGCAGTTCAATTTGAAGTTTTGAGACAATTTGGTGAAGTTGAGATTGGATTTTTTGCCTTTGCAAGCAAAGATGATTATGATGGTGGTTTTAGATTTTCGATTCCGATACCACCGGGGAAATACATGAAACTTAACTGGTTTAGAGTCAGGCCGTCAAAGGCTTTTAGTTGGAAATATCGTGCAAAAGGGTTTCCACAAAATGGGGTAACATACAACACCGGATATAACCTTACAGAGGAGTTAATGGATTATAATCCGGATTTTGTTAAAAAACGTTTAATTATTGAAATAAATAAACTTGGTATTAATTAGTAGTTTAAAATTGTAAATTATAATAAGTAACAATAAAAAAGGAGTAACAATGAAAACCAAATCTTACAAATCGCTATTTGTTCTATTACTCTTATCTGGTGCAATGATTTTTTCACTCACACAGTGTAAGAAAGTAGGAACTTCAGATTGGCCTGATCCAAATCCCGAAACCTTGAATGAACTTAAAATTGCAGTTTATGACGGTGCACAGGGTGATCCACTCAGTAATCTTACAGTAAGTGTAATTTATCCTGATGGAATTATGCAGGAATTTGAGTCTGAAAACGGAAGGCTTTCAATTGAAGGTGACCAGGTTGGTAACTACGTCATCACAGCATCCAAATCCGGATATCTCGCAAGCAGTTCAATTGTAAACTTAGATGAGACTGCCGAAGGGATTGTTGGCGTTACAAAAGAAAACTTTTACCTGAGTAAATTGGGAAATATGCAGATGGTTGATATTTCCGGTGCATCCTTTTCCATCGAAAGTGATTTTAATCAGTCACCAGTTTTAACATTTCCAGAAGGCGCAGTATCAAGCAGCACTGGTGTTACAGTTACTTACATTCCCACACCTGCAAAATTTGGCGATTTTGTTGTTAAAGGCGAAAGAGCTATCCAGTCCGGATTTAGTTTTTCACCCGATCTTACCTTCGCCACTGATGCAAAACCCACACTTCAGGTTCCGGTAACTATTCCGAGCGTTGTTAATGGTGATGCACCATTTTTATTAGGTAGTTTCAATGAAGATACACAGGAATGGGAAATTATCGAGGGTGTATTAAACAGCGACCGCACAATGGCAACATTTGAAATGCCACACTTTTCAATATGGTACACTTTTACCGGTTATCGCTTGGTAAAAGAAGAAGTTTGGGCACCTTACGAGTTGTCGGGTCAATCAGAAACCTGTAGCGAAGGAGCTTGTGGAACTTATGTTTATGCAATTAACTTTTCTTCTTTTGTTTATGATCTGTATAATGATACTTATGATGTTGACATTAAGGTTGTTGATACAAGATGTATAGGCCCAAGATATATGTATGCCCAGCAATTGTTTACCCGTTGTAAATTACACAATTATAAAGTTTACAATTACACAGGCGAGTTTATTGAGCAATTAAATAACTTTCCTCAGGAAATGTTTAACTGGAAAGTTGAAGAAACTTATTGCCACCATCAAGGATGGGGAGGCTGATAAATTTTTAATAAAATAATAGAAAAGCATGAAACATATAATGTTTCATGCTTTTTTATTTGTTTGAATACAGGAATAAAATTAAATACTTTTTCATGATAAAGAGATTAAGCAGCAGTTTTTTGGTTTTTATATTTACGATCTTGTTTTTAATGACATTTTCAGATAGCCTGAAGGCGCAAGAAGGTGTTAAGGAAAACCAGACCTTTAAAATCCGAAGCTTTGGATTAAGCATGGGAGTTTACAACCCTGGGTTGGATTATTGGAAAAACGATTCAAATTCTGTTTTTAGAAATGCAGATTATACTACAAATATTTTTGCAAGTGGTTTTGTTGAGATGACCATTATTAACGACTTTGTAGCGAAATTGAGCATTGGCTACTGGCAAACCCGCACCGAAACAAGAATTCCAAAATATGGTAAAACAACAATGATGCTTACCGGAAACCCTGTAGCATTGGATCTGATTTATTACATTTCGCCCGCGAAATTAGCTTTTGTTACCCCATGCATTGGTGTAGGGGGCGAATGGCTTTTTATTCAGTATGGGTTGGATTTTGTGGATAAGGACAATCCCGATCCGGTTAATGGTACTACCGGCTTGATTTCCGGGTTGGCAGGATTGCAGTTAAAACTCTCAAAGCAATTCTCGATTGATTTATTTGCGGAATACAAATCAGGCAGTTACCAACAAAGCTTTGTTAGGGAAGTAAGCAATCCTGACCTTGAAATCCCATCGTATGAGGCCGAGTTTGAAGAGGAAATTTCACTTACAGGGCCAAAGTTTGGGTTCTCATTAAAATACTTATTTAAATAAAAAATGACCGTTAACGATGGTCAACGGTCATTATAATTTTTATTTCAAATACTGCTTAAACCTGCCAGGTATTTCCACTGTGAAGCAAATCTTTCATGGATTTAATTTTTGATCCTTCCTTAACGATCTCCATTTGTTCCACCAATTTCTCATCATAAGTTCTGGTTTGTACCTCTCTGATAATTCCAAGTGCAACCGGAAGCTCAGGCTGTGGCATCGTAGCCAGCATCAAATGCAATAATGGATTCTTATTGTGGGCATCATGAACCAAAATATCACTTTCCGTAACTCCGTTTTCGCCAAGGGTAACAGTTTTAAGCTGTAAGCCATCAAGGATAATCCCTTTGTTTTTTTCTTTTCCGTAGATCAATGGTTTACCGTGTTCAAGTATCAATTGCCGATCCGCTTTATGTGCTTTATCCGTAAGATAGCCATGTGCTTTATCGTTATAGATTACACAGTTTTGAAGAATTTCAACTACTGATGCACCCTTGAATTGAGCAGCTTCAGTAAATATTTTGGTGCAAAGCTTTACGTTGTTATCGATCGATCGGGCGAAAAATTTTCCTTGTGCGCCAATAACAAGCTCTCCGGGATGAAATGGTGGTTCGATAGTACCATAGGGTGAGGTTTTCGTAACTTGTCCTTCAAGGGATGTTGGGGAATATTGACCTTTTGTTAAACCATAAATTTGATTATTAAACAAAAGGATGTTAATGTTGACATTACGCCTCACAACATGAATAAAATGATTTCCCCCGATTGCCATACTATCACCATCACCTGTAATCATCCAAACATTCAATTCGGGATTGGCCACTTTTACTCCAGATGAAATTGCTGCAGCCCGGCCATGAATACTGTGCATGGCATAAGTGTTCATATAATATGGAAACCTTGATGAACAACCAATCCCCGATATTACTACATATTTTTCTTTTGGCAGGCCAAGGTCGGCCATAGACTTATGCACTGCATTTAAAACTGCATGATCGCCACAACCGGCACACCAGCGAACTTCCTGATCGCTTTTGAAATCTTTTGGAGATAAATTTATTTGTTCTGACATTACTATTTCTCCTCCAGTGTTTTTAAAATTTGCTCTTTTAATTCAATGATGGTAAATGGTAAACCCTGAATTTTGTTGTACTGATTAAATTCAAGATCCTGAAAGTTTAACCTGAGATAATTAGCAAATTGGCCAAGATTCAATTCGCATACAAGTAGTTTTTTGTATCTTTTTAGCACTTCATGCGTGTTGGCTGGCAATGGTTTGATATAATTAAAATGTGCAAAACCCAGTTTATGACCGGCTTTTGTTAATTCACGATATGCAGTATATAGATGGCCATAAGTACCTCCCCATCCGATTAACAGCAGTTCGCCTTCCTGCTCTCCTAAAACGTTGATGTCAGGAATGCTATTCACCACCTGGTTTATTTTCTTTTCCCTTTCATAAGTCATCACCTGATGGTTTTCAGGAACGTAAGAAACTGCCCCGGTTACTGCCATCTTTTCAAGACCTCCAAGACGATGCTCAAAACCTTTTGTGCCGGGAATGGCCCAACCCCTTACCATGTCCTCGTTCAGTCGGCGGTAGGGTTGAAAATCTTCAGTGCCTTCTTTTACAATTGGCGCTGCAATTCTTGGGAGTGCTTCCATGTCAGGAATTCTCCATGGTTCCGACCCATTGGCAAGAAAACCATCGGTAAGTAATATAACCGGGGTCATGTGTTCTAATGCAATACGTGCAGATTCAAAGGCATAATTGAAGCAATTTGAGGGTGAACTTGCAGCAATTACAACAAGCGGGCTCTCCCCATGTCTTCCAAATAACGCTTGCATTAAGTCAGATTGTTCTGTTTTGGTAGGAAGCCCTGTAGATGGGCCACCACGTTGAACGTTGACAATAACAAGTGGTAATTCGGTGATTATAGCCAAACCAATAGCCTCGGTTTTTAGTGATAAACCGGGGCCGGAGGTAGTAGTTACCGCAAGATGCCCTGCAAAACTTGCGCCTATTGCAGTGCAGATACCGGCAATTTCATCTTCAGCCTGGAATGATTTAACGCCAAGGTCTTTTCTTTTGGATAGCTCCTGAAGAATTTCAGTAGCCGGTGTAATGGGATAGGAACCAACGAAAAGGTTCAGATTTGCTTTTTCGGCTGCGGCAATCAGCCCCCAGGCTGTAGCTATATTTCCGTTTATGTTTCTATATGTGCCTTTTTTGATTTGTGCAGGGGCTACCCTATAAGATGGGTGCAATGCTTCAATTGTTTCAGCATAATAATACCCGGCCTTTAATACAATTTTGTTGGCCTCTACTATTACAGGAATCTTTTTGAATTTGTTTTCAATAAATTTCTGTGTAAATTCGAGTGGCCTGTGAAATAGCCAATAAACCATCCCAAGAGCAAACATATTTTTACTTCTCAGAATACTTTTTGTATCAAGGTTTAGGCTCTTAAGCGACTCGCGCGTCAATGTTGAAATGGGGGCTTTTATTATGTTAAAATCATGAAATCCCATTTGTTCCAGTGGATCTTTTTCGTAGCCCGCTTTTTCAAAATTTTTCTCGGTAAAACTATCAATATCGATGATAATGGTACTACCACGTTTAATCCACTTTAAGTTTGCCTTTAGGGCAGCAGGATTCATGGCAACGAGCACATCGGCAAAATCGCCGGGTGTGTTTACTTCGGATTGGCCAAAATGAATCTGAAACCCTGATACACCACCAATAGTGCCCTGTGGAGCACGAATTTCGGCAGGGTAATCAGGAAATGTAGCCAGATCATTTCCGAGGTGGGCAGAGGTGTCTGAGAAGAGTGCCCCGGTTAGTTGCATTCCATCACCGGAGTCACCGGAAAAACGAATGACAACTTCTTCTAATTCCTTGATTTGTTCTTTGTTATCCGTCATTTTTACGACTTGTTTTTTAAGGCAGCAAATGTACGTACATTATTCCGTATAGCGTCAATGACAAATCACTAATTAATTCATTTTACAACTCTTATTTATATAGTTGGTTGATAAAAAGAATCAAAAATGATTATAAATAGCTTGAAATACATAGACTTGTATCAGTTAAAAAATGTAAGTGGATAATTAAAGAAATTACTTTAAGAATCAAATTTGATGTTCTTTTGACTCCTGCAAAAATTCCAGCCTCAGCGAAACTATTTCAGGGTGGTTTCCAATTCTAATCCTTGACCCCCAACTTCCAGCACAGGAAGAAACGTAAAAGTGACTCTCCTTTATTTTTTTATCCCCAGCTCAACAAAAAAACGCGCTTGGTAATAACTTGCAATGGCCACATCTGCCCATGATGTGTGTGCCCCGAAATTTGCAGATCAACACCATTATCGGCTACTTCGTTAAGTGCAATCGGTTGATGATCCATCATAATAACAGGCAAATTTAATTCAGTTCCCTTGAGTAATTCACTGATAGTTTTTCGTTTTTTCCCGTTAAATGAAACAGTGCTTACATCTTCTCGTCCTGCAACATAAAAATTCTGATTGATTTTCACTGCCTCATCTCTTAGAAATGTGATTCCAAATTTTGAAAGATAATTAACTGCCGGCTCAACCCCGCCAATATATTCATGGTTTCCGGTTACTGCGAATACGCCATACTTTGGGTTTAGTGATTTGAATAATTCACCCAGATTTTTTTCCATCACAGGTTTAAGTTCTTCATCTACTAAATCGCCAGGAAACAAAACCAGGTCAGGTTTTAGGCTCTTAGAAAACAACTAATGCTAACATGTTAACGATATTTTGTTGGTCTTTTGTTTCCTGCGAAGCGGCTTTAATTTTCAAATTAATGTAGTACCTTATCTCTAATATTCTGCCATTTTTTGGCAGAATATTAGAGATAAGGTACCCATGCAAAATTTAAAATGCATTGTCGTTAATATGAAAGGAAGATAAATAATAAAGCTCTAAATTGCAAAATATGCATTTATAAATTTTGCCGACTAACTTGGACAAACCAAAACAGGAATACACCATAAGTTTTACATGATCACCTTGTTTGGTTTTGGCTTGTCCAAGTTAGGTTGTCGATTTTTTTCAGTATTCCCGAAAGGCTTCTTTTACCAATTACATGTCCCAAATGAATATCAGAAGCAAAAACGACATGTAGTTGTTCGGGCCCATTGGCTGATTTAGCAATTGGAATATTTAGCGTTTTTATCCTTGGTGAAATTGCATTAAAATAGCCATAAGTAAGTAGGCTGATAACTGCAAATATTATCGATCCAAATGCCAAACCATTTATCTTGACATTGTTTTCGCTTATGATTTGATTTATAGCAGGAACAAAATCAATGATGAGCCTTATCAGATCAATTGAAACTATTGCCAGAATTAAATATAAAATAGCTGCAAACCACATTCCACCAATTAAGGATAGAAAATCCGCAAGAATTATTGGAAACCATTTCCCAAAAATTCTGGCCACCGGATATGAAAACACTATAAAAATGAAAGCAACATTAAAAACGATAATAGACCAATCGGGCCCGAAAATCGTCAACGCCTTGGTAGCGTTAGAATGGATGTAAACATTGATAAGAGCGTAGAGCGAAAAAACTAGGGTAAGAAAAATTAAAAGTCGGGATTTTTTCATAAATAGGTATTTGCTAAAAACATCAAAACCCCCGGAATGTTCTCGGAGGTTTGTTTAAAATCATTCATGATTATACTTTCAAACTTATAGTTTAAAACTTTTCGTCATATTTTGTCCAAATGAAATCGCCAAGTTTCCAGGCTTTATTCACTACTTTATTTCCCCATTCATCCGTATAATTGGTAAGGAATTCACGGGTTTTCTCAGGCTTTTTAGGATTATAAAGATCGATGGCCTGTTTTTCGATTTCGGCCTGCCGGTCGAATAGTTGTTGTTGCCAGGGATTCCAAACTGCATCCACATCACGGCGCATATCGCCCCAGCGCTGTGCTGTTAAAGTTCCCAATCTGTTGAATGTCCACCAGGCAGATTGGTTTGTAAAACCATTTGGCCTGCCGGGAGTTTTGTAGAACTGGGGCAAGTCATACACGGAGCAATAAACAGGCACATAAATCGAGGTGGCCACATTGTCCATGGCAAGCCATACAACACCGCCAATTTCGTTGGGCAGCCAGTCGCGACACTGGATGATGGTGGCATACATGGTGTACCAACGGGCAATGGTACGTTCGCCACGCCAGCCCCAGCCGCCATTTATTTTGTGGAGTTTGTTGCCATCGTAGGGCATGTGTGGGTTTGCCAGTGGTGAGATTACCATTTTTCCGGAATCATCAGCCACAGCTAAATCTTTTATAAAGTTGAAGGGCGTGTCTTCATAGTAATCCTTAAAAATCATCACTAAATCCTCCATCCTTACTTTTTTGTCAGGTTTTACTGAAAATGGATAATTTTCCTGGTTTGGATCGAGATGATGCGATGGGGCAAGAAGGTCAAAAACCCGCCATTCACGGCGGCGTGCGGCCAGTGAAGTGCGGCTATTAGGTGCGTAAGCATAACAAAATCTGAAAGGTTCTTCTTCTTTTTTCCACCAGCCACTGTCGATAGCCATTTTGTAAATATTTTCGGAGGCCATGAAATAATCGGAATTATTCAAATCAATTTCTTTAATGGTGCTGGCATTTGCATTTACGCCAATATGGCCATCGGGCACACGCTGTGCAACCCAAATTGCGCCTTTGTTTTCCTTGCCCGAACCCACAATCTCGAAATGCCACACCTCGGTTTTATCAGCAATAGTTAGGCATTCACCATCATCATTCCAACCATATTTTTTTGTAAGTTCTCCGGCCATCGAAATGGCTTCGCGCACGGTAGTGCATCTTTCAAGCATGAGCAAGCAAAGTCTTTGACAATCGATAATGCCATTGTCGGATTGAAGCTCAGGACGACCACCAAAAGTGGATTCGCCAATGGCAAGTTGCTTGTCGTTCATACACGGATAAGCGGTATTAACATAGCCGTGGGTTGAACCAATCTGTGGGATTTCGCCTATTTTATTATGTGAGTATGTGGGCATGGCAAAGGTGTCGCAGGGAACACGTTTGTACATCGAAACCATGTCGTCTTTTTTATGGTTTGCTGCCGGAACAATATCGATCCACGATCGTGTCCGGTGACTGTCGTCGGTGTGTGATGTGATAACCGAGCCATCCGCTGTTGCCAGTTTTCCGCAGGTTATGCTTGTACATCCATCGGGGTAACCGGCTTCCCAATCGGGGCGGTCTTGTCCGGAAACTGTTTTGACTTGAAATCCTAAAAAAAGTAGCGCCAGTGCAAAAATTATTCTGTTCATAATCCATTTAGTTTTGAGAATTTATTGGTAGGTCGCAAATATAAATGTTTTCATGCTAAGTCCTGCCCTCAAATAGGTGAAATAATACCCTCATTAAAGACATACCTTAGTTGTACATGTCCATAAAGTAGTAAAATAAAAATTTACGATTATCGATTTTAGATTTGTGCTGTTGGTGTGTGTCAATTAAATCTAAAATCTCCGATCGCCTGCCTCGCTTACGTGTGAGCTATTTTAGGAGGCAATGTGGGTTAATCGTTAATCCTAAATCAAAAAATTGTCGGCTTTATGGATACACACTAGTTAATATCGGTATTTTTAGTCGGGTTTTAAATATCAATAGCCTTGTCAACTGGCTGACAAGGATCGAATTGAAGGATTGAAAAAAAACGGCATTTTTTTGATTTTGCCCGCGTGACCCCTCAACCCCATAGCCGTCAAGCTAACAAATAAGACAGCCGGTCATCCTCAATTAAACCCGGTACGGGTTAAGGTATTATAGCAAATGATCCGTCAACGAGTTCTAATCAACCCGGTACGGGTTGTGGTATTCAATATCACAGATTTAGTTATTTCTGTTTTTAGCAAAACCCATACTGGGTTTTAGTTAATTCAAGCCTGAAGACCTAATCTACAATAGCTCAACCCATACTGGGTTGTAAAGAACATTGAAAAAGCCGGGTACAGCCTGCAATACCTATACCCTCGAAGAATCGGGGCAGACTGTACCGGGTTTCAACCAGTATTTTCTATTCCTATGCTTGACGACTTTGCCCTTAAGGGGAGAATCAGCCAACACTCTGGTAACGCAGGCAAAATCAAAAAAAGCTTCGACTTTATGGACTGATACAAGCTAAAAATGTCTTTAAAGTCGGTACTTTGCAATAATCCCGATCCATCAGATGAAGGATCGGGGCTATTGAAATTTCAAAAAACTTACTTTAAAGACGGACACTTGTAGCCTGTTTAAACTAACAATTTGAAGTAAATGCGTACTTTTGAGCTAATTGATTTTTGATCTATTTTATTTTTCTTTCCATCTTTTAATGTATCTGAAGTATTTTTGCATTATGAAATATCTTAGCCTTATTCTACTATTTTTGTTAATAATCACCACCTCGGTATCCCCGCAGCAAATAATGATTAATGAGTTTATGTCCTCGAATGCGACCACCCTTCAGGATTCGGATGATGATTTTTCTGATTGGATTGAGCTTTTCAATTGTGGGAACGAGCAATTAAACCTCGAAGGTTTTATGTTATCCGACGATTGCCAGGAGCCGGGAAAGTGGATTTTCCCATCCGTAAGCATCATGCCACAAACATTCCTTATTGTTTTTGCCAGTGGAAAAGATCGCTATGATCCGGCTGAGCTTCATACAAATTTCAAAATTAAAACAAGTGGTGAGGATCTGATTTTAAACAAGCCCGACACTACTATTGCAGATCACCTCGATCCGGTATCTGTATCAACAGATGTAAGCTATGGCCGTTTTCCGGATGGAGGCCTTGACCTAACTTTTATGACCATCCCCAGCCCGGGCTATCAAAATATTGCGAGTACTTCCGTGTTAACAGTATCTGCTTTAGGGGGATTTTATGACACGCCCTTTAAAACAGGACTATCATCATCGGTGGCTGACGACACCATTTATTACACACTTGATGGCAGTGTGCCAGACATAAACTCCAACATTTACTCCGATTCAATTCTGGTGGGATATACTCACACTTTCCCAAACACGATCTCTACCATTCCCACTGGCCCCGACTCCCTGCACGACCATTTCAGGAAGTGGTCGCCAGCGGCAGGATGGATTCCAAAAGCCAATGTTTTGAGAGCCGCGGCCTATAATAATGGAGTTCCGGTGAGTGAAATTTTCACGAACACATATTTTGTGGATAGTAACCTGACTGAACAATTCCCTTACCACATCGTATCTATTACTACCGATAGTATCAACCTGTTCGGCTTCGAAGAAGGCATTTATGTTCCGGGCGTTTATTTCGATTCCTGCGATCCCGATTGGACAGGGAATTACTTTCAGAAAGGCGGCGAATGGGAACGCCCAATCCATTTTGAATATTTTGAAGACAGTGGGAATCGTGTTATAGATATTCCTGCGGGCATACGCATCCATGGTAAAATTACACGTCATGGGTCACAAAAAACCCTACGCTTGTATTCCTATTGTGCTATGGATAACCTATCTTTTAAATATCCTTTTATGCTCAATTCAAATCAGGAGGAGTTCAAGCGCATTTTACTCCGCACAAGCTACGCCGATGGTTCCCAAACGATTTTTAAAGATGCGATGATTCATGATGTGGTAAAGGATTTTAATCTTGAAATGATGCATTTCCGACCTGTCATTGTTTTTATAAACGGCGAATATTGGGGACTTCACACGATTCGGGAGCGGATTGACAAATACTATATTTCTTCGCTTTATGATGTTGATCCCGACAATCTTGACATCCTCGAAAATAATGTTTCGGTAGAAGAGGGAAGCGCTGATGATTACATCGACATGATCAATTTCATCGAAAATAATGACCTGGAAGAGGATGAAAATTATGAATACATCAAAACACGAATGGATGTTGACAATTTTATAGATTACCAGATTGTTGAATTGTTTTTTAGCAACACCGACTGGCCCGGAAGTAATATTCGCTATTGGCGCGAACAAAAACCCGATGCAAAATGGCGCTGGATTCTTTTTGATTTAGACAATGCCTGCTTCGATTACACCTTCAACAGCATAGAATTTGCCACAGCCGAAAATGATTCGTCCTGGCAAAATCCGCCCTGGGCAACCTTTCTTTTCAGAAACCTGCTTAAAAATGAGAATTTCACCAATCAATTCCTCGAACGTTTTGCTTTTCATTTAAACAACACTTTTCAAAGCGACTCCTTACTTTTGAAAGTTGAAGAATTCGTGAATTTGTACGATCCGGGTATGGACGAACACATTGCCCGATGGAACTTCCCCGGAAGCCATCAAATCTGGTTGAACGACCTTGACTTTGTGTATATTACATTTTTTGAAAACAGGCCTTGTGTCATTACAGAATTCATTTTGGAGTATTTTGACCTTTTGCCGGAGGAGTTTGGATTTATTTGCGAAACGGATATTAATAAGAACATCAAATCAAGCATTACCCTTTTCCCAAATCCGGCACACTCTACGGTTAGGATAAAAATCCCTGAATGGCATTGCGAGGATGCCCGACTTGAAGTAATAAATCAAAACGGGCAAATTATTATCCATCAACAACTACACAACTTGCTGGGTTCGGTGGATGTAAACCTCGATATTCCAGATATGAAACCGGGAATTTATTTTGTAAGGATTCGGGGAGAAACCCAATCCATACATTCCAAACTCATAAAAACCAAATAATTATAGCTTAGATACCATCAAAGAATAAGTAATACCTTCGATAAATAAGAAAAATACAAAGCAATGAAACCGCGAATATTTTTAATACTGTGGATTATTTTCATTTTAATAAATGTGGGAAAAACACAAATTGCCATTCCCATTGAAAAGAACGCTGTGTATGCTTCAAAGTATGAATCGACCAGGGAAACTCCATTTAGCTCGATAGCAATTATTGCCCCCAAAAGTCTCCCTCCCAATGGTCAGCTTCCTATTATTGTTAAGATGCTGGACGCTGAAAACTACATTGAAAGGTTTTTTTCGGATGAGCTGGAAGTCTTGTCATCCATCCCACTAAATCCTGATAAAGTAAAAATTAACAATGGCGCCGGAGTCGTGATCGTGGATTATAGCTCTGATCAGGACTTTACGATCTCTATTTTGGGCTACAGCAAAACCATCGAGGTAAATCAAAACCCACCCGTAACCCAACACGGTGGTGAAGTTTCAATTTCGGAAGTTTGGGGAAACAACTCCATCCATCACATCACCAGCGATCTTATTATCAATGATGCAGCTACACTTTCGATTACCGAGGATTGCCGGGTAATTTTGGATGAAGATGTAAATATATGGGTGTATGGGATTTTAAAAATTGAAGGTACAGCAGGTGCACCCGTTACATTCACTTCGTCCCAGGAGGGAATTTCATGGGGAGGAATTCGCGTACTGTCTCCTTACAGCGAGAGCTCCATATCTCATGCAATATTTACAGATGGTGGCGGTAATGAGGAGTACATCTTCGGGCACTCCTCCAGCCAGGCTGTTGTGTTTGCCTCCAATTCCCAAATCCAACTTAGCAACAGTTATTTTATTCAAAACGAAGGAAAGGCTTTTGGAGGCCTTCACAGCATGATCTCCATCGATAATTGCATTGCGAATCAATGCGACACCGGAGGCGAGTTTCATTCCTGTTTTGTTGAAGTTGAACAATCTCATTTTTCCGAAATTCCTGATGGCGATGGTGTAGTAGCGGATGATGATAACGATGGCTTGTATTTTTACTACTTCATGCCCTCGATGGAAGACCAGCCTTCGGTAATTAAGGATTGTATTTTTTCGTTGGGCGAAGATGACGGCATCGATCACAATGAGGCAAAAATTTCAATAAGTGACTGTTTAATAAATAATTTTTTTCATGAAGGGATAGCCGCTTCTGCCGGAAACTTTGCCAATGTTTTCGATTGTGTAGTCCTCGATTGTGAGCAGGGCATTGAGGCAGGGTATGGCTCACCACTGCTTACGGTTAATCATTGTGTAATCCTCGGCTGCGAAGTTGGAATCAGGTTTGGCGACAACTATACTCAGGGTTGTTCCGGCCATATTGAGGTTCAAAATTCGATTTGCTTCAATAATCAGGACAACTTTTTGAACTTTGATTTACTGTTGCAGGATAGTGTAGCCAATGCCATCACAGCATCATACTCCATCACCAACGACGAACATTACAATCTCTATCCCCATTGTATAGAAGCCACGCCCATTTTTATTGAGGATTTTTACCTCTCAGCCGAATCTCCCGGTGTGGCGCAGGCTGCCGATGCGTGTGATATGGGACTTTACAGATGCAATACCGGCACGGGATCCGAATTTGAAAGTGCCTCACCATTCACAATATTTCCTAATCCCTGTAAAGGAAAAATTTACATTAGCCCCACCGTGAACACCAAAATGCCTTTGCATTTTAAAATTATTGATTTGAAGGGAAAAGTCCTGATGAACCAATCATATTCAGAAAATCAGGAAATTTATACCATTGATTTATCAGGTTTTACGGGTGATAAGCGGGCGTTTCTTTTGAACATTTATAATGGCGCAAACATTAACAGTTGGCACAAAATAATTATTGACAAGGAGAGATTATGAAGAAAATTATTTACTATACAACCATACTGCTAAGTCTAACTTCAACCCTGACTTTTGGACAGGTAAAGGAATATTTTATTAGCTGCGATCCTGCCGAATTCGAATACATTTACCAGCACTACGATGAAGACATCTACATTCCTGTTTCTATTACATACAATGGCTTTACCTGGACAAATACCGACATGTGCATCCGTGGTGATGGCTCACGTAGCCTTCCCAAAAAATCTCTCAAAGTCAGATTCAACGATGAACCCTTTATAAATGGGCGCGACAAACTCAACTTCAATGCCGAGTATGAAGACAGGAGCTACATCAGGGCCTTTGTAAGCAGTCGGGTTTACAAGATGACTGGCCAACATTGTTTCGATACCGATTTTGCCCGTCTTTACCTGAACGGTGATTTTCTGGGTTTATATCAAATGACCGAAAACATGGATGATCTTTTTTTGGAAGCCAATGGTTACGATCCTGCCGGGAATCTTTTTAAGGCAACCAAAGATGGCGCCTGCTTAAGCATTTATGATGACCTGGCTAATTTCTGGGAACAAAAAACCGGCTCGGGAAATAAGGAAGACCTGGCTGTGCTGATCGAAAATATCAACGCAGTAAGCGTGGAGGAATACCCTGATTTTTGTCAGCAAAACTTTGATTATAATCAGGTAGTGAATATGATTGCCTGCAATATGGTGATAGCGAACCAAAGCACCTACTACCACAATTATTATATGTACCACGATGTGGATGGTAGCGGAAAATGGGAAATGATTCCCTGGGATCTCGACAAAACACTTTCGGTATATTCGTGGCGAAACTACACCTACAGTTCTGGTTTATGGACCTCCGACAATCCATACATGGAAAAAGCCATCCTGAACGAACAAATGATGGATGATATAAGAATTCGGGCACAGGAAATTTTGGACCAGGTGGTTAATGCAGACCAATTGTGGCCAATGATCGACAGCCTGGTTGAAGTTCTTCAACCTTCGGTAGCACAAGATACCACCGATGACATCCCGGATGTTGCCCTTTGGCTGGAGCGGGTTGAAGTGGAAAAAACTGTTATTGCCAATTTTTCAGATCGCCTCAACTGGTATTTTAATCATGTGCAATCCTCGTTTACCGCGGTGCGAACACCATATCCCATGCCCGGGGATATTACTTTCAGATGGTCATCTTCGACAGACCCCGATGGCGAGCCGGTAGAATACCGCTTTTTAATCACCACCGGAATAAAATTTGAACCGGAGCTTACCACCATTTATGAAGGAATTGCGGATACTTCATTTAATATCCAAAATATCGAACCGGGTAATTATTTCTGGCAGGTAGTTTCCGTTGATGCCAACGGGGAAGAAGTACAGGCCTTCGATTCGCGAAATCCTTTGGAAGTCAAAAACTTCACTTATTTGCCCTGTGTTATTGATGAAGATATGGTGTTGACAGCAGAAAACTCCCCTTACATTGTGGATTGTGATGTTGAAGTTTTAGCCAACGTAAAATTATCTGTCGCAGAAAATGTTGAAATTGTATTCGCCGGCTCGTACTCAATAAAGATATTTGGTGAAATTCATGCAGAAGGTAGCAGGCAAAATCCAATAATATTCAGGGCCGATACCGATTTTCCGTTTTGGGTAAATATTAAGGATGCTACTGCATCGGTTATTTTCAACTTTGTTCATATTTTGGATGGCACTCTAAATACCGAAAATTCGGATGTTTATCTCAATAACGTAATCCTCGAAAATTCAAAAATACTGCAAGCTCAGGAGGGTTTATTCAATGCTGAATTTGGGAATATTGAAGTTAGAAACAGCAGGTTTGTTAGTAATAATTCCGGACGTGGCCTTGTTTTTTCATCCTGCCAATCGGCCACCATCGAAAACTGCTATTTCTCCCAAACACCGGATGCCATCAACTATTTTAATTTTGATGGCGGAGTTGTTAGTAGTAATGAAATTATCGATTGCCCGGGCAGTGGAATCGTAATGGATAATGCTAACCACCCTCAAATTGATAATAATATTATATATAATGCCACTGAAAATGCTATGGTATTGAGCATCGCAACGGATGTAGTAATACAAAATAATCTTATTGTTGGTTGCCAGCACGGAATTAACCTGAATAATAATGCCAGTGCGAAGCTTATTAATAATACACTTTACCAAAATAACAACGCAGTCTGGCTTCACGAAAAAAATGCAGGTAATGGTGGGGGACATGCTACAATTTTAAACACCATTTTATCCGCAACTGCCGAGGTTGTTATCCTGGCCGATGAGTATTCCTCATCAACATTAGATTATTCACTTTGCGATACTGAAGAAATTGAAGGTGTTGGTAATTTTTTTGACAGCCCTGGGTTTGCTGGCCCTGCCCTTGGCAATTTCACCCTCCTTGCCGCTTCGCCTTGTATCGATTCCGGTGATCCCGAAAGTGATCCCGACCCTGACTCTACCCGTGCCGATATCGGGGCATTTTTCTTTAATCAGGGAGTGGGCAATATAATTTTTAACGAAATTAACTACAAAGCTTCTTCCGGCTTTGACACCGAAGACTGGGTGGAAATTTACAATACCGATCAAACCACAACGAATATTTCAGGATGGGTATTTAAAGACAGCAAAGACGATCATGTTTTTAAATTCCCTTTTGGCACAACCATCGAAGCGGGAGGATACCTGGTGCTTTGCAGCAATGCGGCCATGTTCTCTGCACTCAATCCTGAAGTGGAAAATTTTATTGGGAGTTTCCCGTATGGCTTGAGTAGTAGCGGTGAATTAATCCGCCTTTACAATCATACCGGAATACTGATCGATTCGGTGGTTTACGGTGTGGAGGCTCCCTGGCCGGAGGCTCCAAATGGCAATGGCCCCACGCTCGAATTGCGCAGCCCGCTCTTCGACAACACCTTGCCCGAAAGTTGGTGCGACTCCGGAATGTATGGTACCCCGGGCAAAGTGAATAGCTGTTTCACCCCCGGCTTATCCGAAAATGAAACTACCTCCTTCGATTTGCATCTATTTCCTAATCCTGCAGTTGAATCAATTAACCTTGAACTTGTAAGTAAGACGAATGGCATCCTGGAAATACAGGTTTTTACCAGTTCCGGAAAACTATGCTATACCACGAACCAAACCATTGAACATTCTGAAAAGCATACATTTATCATCAACAGCTTAACAAAGCCCGGGATTTATTTTATCCATGCAAATCTTGAAAGCAAAAATGGCGAGATATTCCATAATAACAGCAAGTTGATTTTGATTAAATAATCCTAAATACTTTGACTACAATCAAACCTTTAATTATTCTTATCACTATGCTGTTTGTTGCTGAATCATCCTTTTCGCAGCAAGCAGTTATCAACGAATTCATGGCGAAGAACAATAATGTAATTGCTGATGATTTTGGCGAATATCCTGATTGGATTGAAATATTTAATCCGGGCACCGAAACCATAAATTTACTGAATTGGGCCTTGAGCGATGATTCGGATGATCTTATGAAGTGGTCATTTCCAAACCTTCTGATAGCACCTGATAGTTTCCTGTTAGTCTTTGCATCGGGGCAAAATACTGTTAGTCCCGGCGGTATCCATACAAATTTTAAAATTAAGGCCTCTGGAGAAGCCCTCTTTTTGAGCAACAATCAGGGACAAATAATCGATCAGATTGCAGAAATAGAATTGGAAGGCAATCAATCGTGTGGCAGAACAATGGATGGTGGCAGTGTCTTTGAAAAATTCTATACTTCAAGTCCCGGCACCAGTAATGCAACGAACACCCATTTAAACGAGCTTACAAGCTCTCATCCTTCCGGGTTTTACACACACTCCATTTCCTTAAGCATCAATTCATCAAAAACTAACGACACCGTTTATTATACCATCGATGGATCGTGTCCTACAACAGCATCTTTGATTTATGAAAATCCAATAAATTTTACGCCAGGGATAATCACCAATCCAAACTTAACACTAATACCAACAACCCCCCTCGAAGGCCCCTGGCAACTATCCCAATTTATTTGGAAGCAGCCCGACAGCGGGATGTTTATGGCTAACATCCTTCGATACAGATCTTTTTCCGGGCAAAAGCCATCAAGCAAAATATTCGCGGGCAGCTACATGCTTGATGATGATATTTTCTTTAGGTTTTCATTACCAGTCATTTCGATTATTTCCGACACGGCAAACCTTTTTAATTATGATACCGGAATCTACATCCCCGGAAGGCGATTTGTCGAAGATGGCTGGAATTGGTTTCCTGATGGAAATTATATGCTCCGTGGCAGGGCGTGGGAAAGGTTTGCCCAGCTTGAGGTATTTGAAGAAAATGGCAACCAGGTACTTTCGCAGGATTGCGGACTCCGAATCTTTGGGGGATGGAGCGCCGCTATGCCTCAAAAAAGCCTGCGAATTATTGCTGATAACGATTATGGCGAAAATAGGTTTAACTATGAATTTTTTCCTGACTTACCTTATGATGAATACAAACAAATCGTGCTGCGAAATTCGGGGAACGATTTTATTAAATCGCGTTTCCGGGATGCCCTCATGCAAAGTTTGCTCTCGGACCTTGACCTGGAACTTCAGGCTTACAGGCCGGCATGCTTGTTTATTAACGGGAACTACTGGGGCATTCACAACATGCGCGAAAAATATGATGAGCATTATTTCGAACGTCGTTTTGGCGTTGATGAAGACAATCTTATTCTTGTAAATGTATGTGGAACTCCCGAATTCAACGACAATCAGGATTATTTGGATATGATAGCATTTATCAAAAACAATAGCCTGGCCATTCAAAGTAATTTCGAATACATTCAATCAAAAATGGATGTGCTCAATTTTATTGATTATCATATTGCCGAAATATTTTTTTGTAATAATGACTGGCCCGGAAATAACAACAAAGCCTGGAAAACAACACTTCCCGATTCTAAATGGAGGTGGTTGATTTTTGATCTCGATTTCGGGTTTGGATACGAGTCTGACTACAATTATAATTCGATAGAACATGCACTTCTCGAAAATGGCCCACCTTATCCAAACCCCGATTGTTCCACATTTTTGCTTAGAAGCTTACTTGAAAACAATGATTTTAAAACACTTTTCCTCGATAGGTTTGCTTATCACCTCAACACTACATTTCATAAAGATACCGTAATAAACCGGATCGATAATTTTATAACACAACTTGGCGATGAGATGCATTTTCATATTCAGAGATGGCATTACCCGCAAACCTACAACGATTGGCTGAACATAACAGATAATATGAAAGAATTTGCTACAAACAGGCCATGTGTTTGCGTTTCGCATATCATCGAAAAATTTGATCCCGATGAATTTGGTTTTGATTGTGAAGGGAGTGGTGGGATTGCTAACTACGAAACTCCAGACTTCAAGATATTTCCTAATCCCAGCGATGGGCATATTTATCTTCAAAACCATTGCCCTTCAAAAACCCTCACCTCCATATCAGTTTTTAACGCTTATGGGCAAATTGTATCCCATTTTAATTTTGAGAATATCAATACGGAAAAAATTGATTTATCCGATTTACAAAACGGACTATACATGTTTCTGATCTCAACACACACAAATAGCAGTACACTAAAAATCATTATTAAGAAATGAAAGCACATCGTCTGATTTTTCTACTTGGCTTATTTACCATTTTTTCGTGCAGCCAAAATAACCCTGAACGCGAAGTTTCAAAGTCCCTCATCAATTTAAACTTTGAAAACAACCAAACGGTAACTTACTACGAAGCCATCGAAGCATACCAAACACTGGCCGATCATTACCCCGAAGCAAAACTTTTGAGTTATGGGGTTTCGGATGCCGGTAAACCCATGCACCTTTTCGTGATGTCGAAAGACAGGGATTTTGATCCTGAATCCATAAAAAAATCAGGGAAGAGTGTGGTATTGATTAATAATGGTATCCACCCCGGCGAACCCGAAGGCATTGATGCCAGCATCTGGTTTGCTGATGATGTATTGCGAAATCACGAGAATATGTTTTCGGTGCTCGACCATTGTGTGGTGTGTATTATCCCGGTTTATAATATTGGCGGATGTTTAAATCGCAGTGCCTATCACCGAAGCGGGCAAACCACACCTGAGGAATGTGGGCATCGCGGAAACGCGAAAAATCTGGATTTGAATCGTGATTTTGTTAAGCTTGACACTAAAAATGCCAAAGCCTTCACAGAGATTTTCCAAATATGGAAACCCGATACTTTTTTAGATACACACACTACAAATGGCTCTGACCACAAATACGTTATAACACTCATACCTTTTCAGCCGGATGCTTTGCCCAAAGGGCTCTCCGGTTTTTATCGCGAAAAACTTATTACGCACCTTTATAAAAGTATGGCCGAAACACCTTACGAATTAATTCCTTATGTGTCGTACATGAACGAATCGCCAAAAAGTGGGATAGGGCTCGATGCGCAGCATGCCCGTTTTTCGACAGGTTACACCGGCTTATTCAACACCATGGGTTTTATGACCGAAAATCATATTTACAAGGATTTCCCCGACAGGGTACGCTCGGTTTATTATTTCCTGGATGCTTTAGTTGGCTTTACCAACGATAATGCCGATGAAATTGTCAGGCTAAAAAAAGAGGCCGATGAAACGGTGAGCAAGCAAAAGGAATTTGTAATCGACTGGAAACTCGACACTACACAATTCAGGATGATCCAATTCAAGGGTTATGAAGGCGAAATTGGGAAAAGCCCTGTTACCGGCTTAGACCGTTTTGGCTATAACCTTGAAAAACCCTACGATACAATGGTTCCTTACTACGACCATCACCTGCCCGCGAAAGTTATTCAGGCTCCCGATTTTTATGTTCTTCCTTCGGCCTGGGAACAAGTTGTGGAACGATTGAAATTGAACAATGTTAAAATGTTTTCTTTGGCAAAAGATACTTTAATAAAAGTTGAGCGGTATTATTTTTCAGATATGGATAAAAACCCAAGACAATACAATTGGCATTATTACCATCAAAATTTTAAAATTGACCCAAAAACTGAAATGGTACAATTTTATTCAGGCGATTATTTGATTCCTGTCAATCAGACCTGCAACAATTATATTGTTGAAATGCTTGAGCCGGAAGCCCGGGATTCGTTTTTCAGATGGAACTTTTTCGACCCCTGCCTTGAGCGGCGCGAATATTATTCATCTTATGGCTTTGAAGAAAACGCCCTGAAATATTTGGATGAACATCCTGATTTTAAACAGCAATTTGAGGAGGCTGTAAAAAACGATCCTGAATTGGCCAAAAATCATCGTGCCCAATTGGGCTATATTTACGAAAATACCGAGTGGGCTGACAATCGTGTTGGCAGGTATCCGGTGTGCAGGGTGATTGAAAGCAGGTAATTAGGGTCTGCTGAGAAAGACCTAATCGACAGGGCTATTATAAGTTAACCAATAATATTTGATTCCTCATGCAAGGTTTTGGAGAATGTTTGTTCAAAAACTATGCATCAAATATTTCGGTGCTCCGCACCTTTATCCCAATTGCCGGATAAAAATCTACAAAGATTATCGGTGCTCTGCACCTGAAAGATAAGCCCCGCCAGCTGGCGGGGCGATAATCTTTGTAGATGCATCTATTAGAATTGATACGGGAGGTGCAGAGCACCGAAATATTAAAGTAACGATATGGTTTTGTGCTTTTCAGCAAGCCCTAATTATTAAAATGTAAGAAAAGGAAAGTGAATATGACAAAAATATTATTTGAAGATTGGAAAAATAGTATGGCATTTATGATCGATGATGATTTTGATCATACTTTTTTACATTCAATAGAACCCCTCACCCAGCTTATGATCAAAAGTTGTAGCCAATTCTCAAACCCCCTGCAATTATCAGATTTTCTCATAGTTGATGGGGAGTTTTCTGCACTTAAAAAATTAAAAGCTTTTGTTTCTTTGATTGGATTATCAGAAGAACGGTTGAAAAGGGTAGTTTCGCTAATAAGGTATAGATACAATAAAGAGGATTTTAAAACCGAGTGGAATGTCAAGAGGATAAGTAAGACAATACAGACAGATGAAGAATTTAGAGGGTTATTGATCGAATTTTTTATTAACGGTCGTAAATCCAGGGTAGGCGCTGAAATACCGATTTATTACATGCGTAATTTCAAACTACTTGATCCGGTCTTTATTCAGGATTTGTCAAATTTTAGTTATGTAGAGCGGATTTTAAATGATAATGAAATACAAGGAAAGTATTCGAATGAAGTTGGAGCACATGTTGAAAGTATCATTAAATCACGACTCGAATTGTATAAAACCAATGTGAATAATAGCCTGCAATATGAAGTCCAAAAAGAATTTCCTTTGCTAAATAAAAACATTGATTTTTTAATACCCGGTGTGAAATCTCCCATCATATTAATCGAATCTTCATACAACATAACAACTGGAAGCGGCCAATCGAAGAGAGCGGATCAGCTTGTTGAATTATATGGAATTCTTATGAGGCACAATGCCAACCACCGTGCAAACCGGATAATAATGCTTAATTATTGTGATGGTTTTGGATGGGTCGGTCGTCAAAATGACTTGCACAGAATTTATGATGCCAGCGATTTTGTTTTCAATCAGCATACACTTCATGTTCTTGGTGATGTGCTGAATGAATACTACCCACATGATTAAGGCTTTCAACAATTCTGGAAACAACAAATTCGACCACAGGAATAGCTACCGTATTTCCTAATAAGTCAAACGCATTATTTTCGTTGGTTGGAATTTTAAACCACTCAGGGTATCCGAATAGTCGTAGCCCCTCACTAATGGTCAATCGCCGTAAGCCATTGCCATCCGGAACTGCCAGGCGTGAAACATCTGTTGCAACCAGGGTGGGAGCAATATTACCGGGGTCTAAAATCTTATTGATTTCAAAACTCAATTTCCCGGTTACAATGTTATAGCCTTTGGGTTTTGTTAAATCATACTCACGATGTGTTTTAATGCCGTCATTTGTTTGCTCTTTGACTAATTTCTTAGGGTGTTCAAATTTTAAATATCCCTTTTCTACTATGTCATCCAGAATTATTTTCAGTTCAGTTTTTGGTTTGATAATAAATGTATTGATTTGTTCAAGGGTTAAAGTCATGCCATCCATCCAATCGATGCCAATTTCGGTAGCCCATTGTTTTTTCCTTCGTTCTTTAAAAAGTTTGTTCAGTAATATGCACTGTTCCTGAGTAACCTCCCCCTTTAAGCCAATATCCCAACTATGGATATTATTGTTGCCACCTCTTTTATCTTTAATAGATTTCCCATATAAATCTTCGATATTGAAATGTGAAAATAATTTGTCAATAAAAATTGACTTCATCGGTGGCAGCCCTTTTTCTAATATACTTTCCAGGTTTTTAAAACGGGGTTTGTTGCCGGTCAGGTTAATTTTTTCTGATTTTGTCCCAACAATAAAAATTCGTTTTCTTGATTGTGGTAAACCAAATTCCAAGGCATCGAATACCCGCCACGATACTTTATACCCCAACTCATTTTTGAGCGTATAGAGAATAGTTGAAAGCGTTCTGCCTATTTCATCATTTTTGTTTTCCGGGTCATGTTTTACAAGTCCTTCCACGTTTTCTAAAATGAAACCATAAGGTTGTTTGGCTTTTAAAATTCGTTCAATTTCAAAAAACAAAGTTCCCCTTGTGTCAAGAAATCCTTGTCGTTTGCCACTTGCACTAAAAGGCTGGCATGGAAAACCACCTAATAAAAAATCAAAATCGGGGATAAATTCATTTCTTATTTCAAAAATGTCTCCTTCCAGAAAACTGTGCTCAAAATTGTGCTTTAAAGTTTTAACGGCATAGGGTTTAATTTCGGAAGTCATTACACACTCCGTTTCATATCCATTCGCTTTGAATACATTTTCAAATCCAAGCCTTATTCCGCCAATCCCGGCAAATAAATCAATAAATCTGATTTTAGAATTTTCCATGACCTGCTTGTTTATATTCAACATTTGGTTCGGCAGCAATTGAAAGAATATTTTCATACTCTTCAATTTCTATCTTATGGCATCCTATTACCGAAAGGCATTGAAGAAAAAAGCAAGCACTAAAAGTGCCACGGCTGATTTTGCTGTCGATACCTGCTTTTGTTTCATGCACATCAATTTCTTTGAGCAGCAAAACCAAATCTGTATTTGAGATGCCTCTTTTAATGAGTTCCGATTTTAATAATCGTTTTACTTTATTGTTCCAGTTGATCATTGTAAATAGTTTAACTTTTGCAAAAATGAATAATAATTTACATTTATGCAAATAAATTATCAAAAATAATAAATCCTCCCGAAGATATTATCATGGCATTTATTTTGCAAGGTACGCACGATTAAAATTCACAGTCATTCACGAAATTATTAAGCGCTATGAAACCATTTCCTTTCTTTTTCTCTCTTTTTCTACTATTATCTTTTTTAGCATGTGACAAAAAAAACAGCGAACCCATCGAAAAAACCCCTTATGAAATGCAGTTTACCGAGAAATCCGTTGAGGTGATCCAGGGAAGCAACAGCTTTGGTGTTGAACTTTTCAAGGCTGTTGCCTTAGACGATGAAAACGTAAACCTGATGCTCTCACCATTATCAGCATCCACTGCTCTTACTTTGTTGCTCAATGGCTGCGATGGCGAAACTTATACACAAATCCGCGATATGCTGGGATTTGAAAATATGACCAACGATCAAATTAACGAGGCTTACCAGAGTTTGGTTACCCAGCTATTGGCTGCCGATCATGAGGTTAATCTTGCGCTGGCCAATGCAGTGTGGTATCGAAATGATTTTGATGTTTACCAAACTTATCTCGATAATTTGGAAACAAATTTTGATGCCCACATCCAGGGGCTCGATTTTTCGTCCCCATCCGCGCTTCAAACCATGAACCGGTGGGCCAGCGACAATACCAATGGTAAAATACCCCAGGTGCTCACCGAAATTTCCCCCGATGCTGTGATGTTCCTTATGAACGCGCTCTATTTTAAAGGAATATGGTCAGAACAATTTAAAGTAGAAGACACCTACAATGCCCCATTCACTGTCGAAATAGGAAATGTTATCAACACACCAACCATGCACGGAATGATTCCCTCGAAGGTTTATTTTGGTAATGAATACAGTGCTCTTGAAATGTATTATGGCCGAAAAAATTTCTCCATGATTATTATCTTACCCAATAGCGGTCTCACTGAATTTATGGGTGATCTGACCCCTGAATTATGGGAAGATGTATCTGGCAACCTCAGCCTTTCATCTGCTATGGGCGATGTGTATGTTTCGTTACCTAAGTTTTCGTTCGAATATGAAAAGCGCCTTAATGATCAGTTGATGGCTTTGGGAATGACAGATGCATTTAACGGAAGTTTGGCTGACTTGTCAAAAATTGCTGATGCCTCTATTTTTGTCAGTTTCGTAAAACAAAACACTTTTGTTGAAGTTAACGAGGAGGGAACCGAAGCTGCTGCTGTTACCACCATAGGTATCGAACTAACCTCGGCTGGAGACCCCCTTGAGTTTAATGTAAACAAGCCATTTATTTTTGCCATTCGCGAGCAAACCTCCAATACTTTACTCTTTTTGGGGAAAGTTGTGGAACCATAAGCGGAGAGCCTTTCCTGATAAATTCTTCCATTTTGAATTTCTGCTTTAAAAGTAAACAAATCGGCTATGGCGCTGATGTTAGGTGTAATCCTATGGGTATTCCTCATGTTGGGGGGCGAATCCATTCTCATCGACACCTCACATTTTGCAGAATATCTATGCCGGGTGGTTGGCGGCGATTATTCAAGTTGGATTTCTCATTCAGCTTTGTTACACCATCTCGGTGAAATTTCTGAAATTGTATTCTTCCTGCTTGGCGCAATGACCATTGTTGAGTTTGTTGATTCGCACGAAGGCTTTGCCGTCATCACCGACAAAATTAAAACCACGAAAAAGACCAAAATGCTTTGGATTTTGATGATGATAAAACCAGTTATTCAAGTGGCAGGAGTGCAAAGTTTGGAAGAAGCGCTGATGATTGCTTCATCCGGAGCTACGCATATTGGCTTTCCCTTCAGGTTGGATTTTCATAGTGAAGATACCACAGAAGAAGAGGCGACAAGAATAATTTTCAATTTACCACCATCTGTAAAGCCGGTGTTGATCACCTATTTGAATGATGCCAGGGAAATTTACGGCTTGATGAAAAAATTGGGATGCAGCATTGTTCAACTTCATGGAAAGGTTACAAACAAAGAAATCATGAATCTTAAAAGGATTGACCCGAAGGTCGGGATTTGGAAAAGCCTTGTTATAAATCCCCTCAAACATGATGATGCATTCCTGACCTTGAAGGCTCTTGAACCTGTTGTGGATGCCTTTATTACCGATACTTTTGATCCTGATACCGGTGCATCGGGTGCAACAGGGAAAACACACGATTGGGAAGTGAGCAGAAATATTGTTTTAAAATCGACTAAACCCGTTATTATTGCCGGAGGTCTAACTCCAAATAATGTTTATGACTGTATAAGAATTACCAAACCCGCCGGGGTTGATGTGCATACAGGCGTTGAAGGAGTGGATGGGTTGAAAAGAAAGGATTTGATGGAGTCGTTTGTTAAGAATGCAAACAAAGCTTATGGCGTAACTTGGACAAGCCCCCGAATAGTTGCACTACGGGGCAGGCAGAACCAAACAAGGTAATCATGAAAAATTTATGGTGTATTCCTGTTTTGGTTTGTCCAAGTTAGTTGGCAGAATATTAGAGAAAAGGTACTACGTTTTTCCCTGAGAGAAAAAAGCCTTTAAGGGAAAAAACAGCAGCATAAATATCGTTAACATGTTAGCATTAGTGGTTTTTTAAGAGCCTAAGGTTCA